>Ga0335081_10001514_pt1 | contig 37031 bp, 26 predicted proteins | sample Lox_Sample_35_FD_206713 | JGI IMG/M metagenome (GOLD analysis project Ga0335081, IMG submission 206713) | Soil microbial communities from Loxahatchee National Wildlife Refuge, Florida, United States - Lox_Sample_3.5 | ecosystem: Environmental > Terrestrial > Soil > Wetlands | place: USA...
TTCACATCATCCTGACCCAGGGCCACCGCCAGCATCGGATCGCGCCGCAAGTCGTCGTGATCATGGAGATCCTCATAGCCCAGCTGGCCGTGAGCCTCCGCCTGTCGACCCGTCTATCCATACCCGGTCTGGATTTCGCGGAATTTCTCATCCCCATCCCTGTGCAGACGGAGGCGATCGACCCGGGCTCATTGCCGCGGTCCGCACGTTGGTGAAGGAGAATTGGATTGCGTCGGCGACACCGATTCCGAGATTCTGACGTTCCGGATGGCTCCATCTTCGATATGACGTGGCAGGTGCTCAACGGGCAGATACGGCCCGGAACCCGATCTCGGCGCCTTGGGGTCGTCAGTGTCGCAGCGCCTCCCCGCCAGATCCAGATTGGAGCCCGTCTCGTCTTTTGATACGGGCCATGCTTCAAGTCACATTCACCGCCAGATCCACGAACTGCACCCACGGTGATTTCGCGCGCGGAAGCGCCCGGTAAGCCGCCAACAGATGTTCCGACTTCAAACCGGCGCCCGCCAGTCCGGGGAAGATCGTGCTGTCCGGGTTGTACTTCGTGATCTGTTCCTTCGTCCAGGTGTCGGGGTGCGCCACGTACGGCAGCAGGTAGTGAAATGACTTCTCGATTCCGATTCCGTTGGGTGTCCGGAATCCCCACAGGCTGACGCCATTGACTTCGGCGATGCGGCACAGCACCGCAAACGCGTCCAGATTCATCGCCGAATACGAGAGCGATTGTGTGCGGGCCTCTTCCCTCGGACAACTCCCGTCGGGCTGAATTTCCGCGGGCACCAGGTAGGTGCGGTAGTGCTCCCAAGCCATGCTCTTCATCGACTGGTCGCCCACCAAAGTGGCATAGGCAGCGACCTGCGCGGTCCACCAGGTGGCGTGGTTGTTGCCCGATTTCTTCTCGTCGCGACCCTTCTCGCTGGTGTTCATCCAGTTCATGTAATCGGCGAACCAGCGGCGCAAAGGATCGGCCAGCCCGGCGTCCAGCATTCCGGCATGCTCGAGCAGCGAGATGCCCTGGGCGGTGTGGATCAACGAGACGGTGTCGATGATGCCCGTGCCGCGGCCGGTGTTGATGCCGCGCACCGCCTGTCCGAATTCCAGGTTGGGGTTCATGCGGGTCTTGGGATCCACGAACCAGACAGACAGGATTTCGGAAGCGTGCCCGGCATAACGGCGGTCGCCCAGCAGGCTGCCCATCCCGAGCGCAATGACTGCGGTGCACATGCTGCCCAGGTCGTTGCGGTTGTTCAGATAGCGGTCGGGATTCCGCTCGCCGTCCTTGCGAATGTAGGGGCCTTTCGGATTCTTCGGATCGGGCCACCAGTAGGGGCCCTCGCTGTAGTAATCGTTGGGTCCGGTCTTGATGAAGTCGGGCCGATGGTAGGTAACACTCCACGGGCCGGCCTTCAGGGCGGCGTCGGCGTTCTGACGGATGAGGGCGGCCCGCGGTCGAAGGGCGGCATCGCGGTTCAGGGCCTCGCGCATGCGCCCCGCCTGCGCGGTGGACACCAGGACGCATGGACTGTCTGCCGCCCCCAGGGCTGGCCGTGCCAGCAACGCCGAAGCGGCAAGGCAGAATTCACGGCGACTCGTCTGGGGCATGCTGTCCAGCTTATCGCGGCGGCATTACCGCGTGAAGCCGAGATGCTTTCTGAACGCTTCCATCGAGTTGTAGACGATCGGGCAGTAAATGGAGCGATCGATGAACTGCAACATGCGGGCGGCGATCGAGCTTGACCCGCGGACCAGGTGAGGGAATCCCTTGCAAGTGTCCGGACGCACTTCGTACACCGAGCAAAGATTGCCTTCCAGGAACACGCATCCATGCTCCTTAGTCCAGCGAAGGCTTAAGTCCCCAAACATATCCTTCATCGTGTACTGATCGCGGAACCGGGCCGGCGTGATCTGCAGATGGCGCGCCAGACGTTGAATGTCGCGCTCCGAGGTCTCCACCGTCGCCACCCGGCAGCAGTTCGCGCATTGGGTGCAGTCGATCTGCTCCTCAATCTCTTCGGCGATCTTGCGCAGGGCACCGTCGGAGTAGTCGTGCGATTTGAGGTACACGCGGAAGCGCTCGTTTTGGGGCCGTTTCTTCTCGCCGAGCCGCCGGATTTGGACCAGGTCCGTGATCATTGCCCTGCTCTTGCATTTTCGCATCGGCCTGTGACTGAAGTCACTTCCAGGATTTTGAGCTGCCGATACTCTGGAAATGGAGTTCCCGCGAAGTCAAGCAGAAGAGAGGGTATATGAAGAAGCTGTGGATTAGTCTGGCCGCCGTGCTGGTAGTTTCGTTTTCCGTTTTAGCCTGGATCGGCACCCGCATCTACCAGGAGATGCCGCCTCTGGCCGCGCGTGTCGTGGACACGAAAGGCGCCGTCGTCGTGGCCGACGGGGATATCGAGCGCGGCCAGAATGTCTGGCAGGCGCTTGGCGGCATGGAGGTCGGGTCGGTCTGGGGGCATGGCAGCTACGTCGCGCCCGACTGGACTGCCGACTGGCTCCATCGCGAATCCAGTTTCGTTCTCGCCGAGTGGTCGGGCGCCGAATTCGGCAAGCCCTACGAGCAGCTCAGCCCCGAAGATCAGGGCAAACTGCGCGGCCGTCTCGAGCAGCTCTATCGTGAGAACGGCTACGACGCCGCTACCAACACGATCCGCATCGCGCCCGTGCGCGCCCGCGCGTTCGAGTCCTGCCTGGCGCACTTCTCCGACGTCTTCATGAAGGGCAACGTGGCCTATGCCATCCCTTCGGGCAGCGTGTCCTCTCCGGAGCGGATGCGGCAGTTCGCCGGCTTCCTCTTCTGGACGGCCTGGTCCGCGGCCGCCGAACGGCCCGGCGACACCGTCTCCTACACGCACAACTGGCCCTTTGATCCGCAGGTCGGGAACCGGCCCACGGGTGACAGCGTGCTGTGGACGGGCGTCAGCATCATCATGCTCCTGGCCGGCATTTGCGCGATGGTCTGGTGGAACGCCTCGCAGAAGACGGCCGAACCAGAAGGCCCGATCCCGCCGGCCGACCCCCTGGGCGCCTGGGCATCCACCCCCTCGCAGCGTGCCACGCTGAAGTACTTCTTCGTGGTGTCAGGCCTGATCTTGGTGCAGATCGTGCTCGGCATGGTGACGGCACACTACGGGGTCGAAGGCGACGGCTTCTATGGGATCAAGATCTCGCACGTGCTGCCCTACAGCGTCACGCGCACCTGGCACGTGCAGGTCGGCATCTTCTGGATCGCCACGGCCTGGCTGGCCGCGGGGTTGTTCATCGGGCCGCTGATCAGCGGCAAGGAGCCCAGGTTCCAGGCGCTCGGCGTGCACGTCCTGTTCGGCGCTCTGCTGGCCATCGTGGCCGGTTCCCTGGCGGGCGAATGGATGAGCGTCCAGAACAAGCTCTCGGACGCGAATGCGTTCCTCTGGGGCCACCAAGGCTACGAATACGTAGACCTGGGCCGAGGCTGGCAGATCCTGCTCTTCGCCGGCCTCTTGATCTGGCTTTTCCTGGTGATCCGCGCCATCCGTCCCGCCCTCAAGGTGGCGGGCGAACATCTCAATCTGCTCTATCTCTTCCTGGTCTCCGCCGGCGCCATCGGGCTGTTCTACGGCGCGGGTTTGACCTGGGGCCAGCACACGCACCTTTCCATCGTGGAATACTGGCGCTGGTGGGTGGTGCACCTGTGGGTCGAAGGCTTCTTCGAAGTTTTCGCCACGACGGTGATCGCGTTCTTCTTCACGCGGCTCGGGCTGATTCGTCCGGCCTTCGCGGCGAGGTCGGCGCTGCTCTCGGCGACGATCTTCCTTTCCGGCGGCATCATCGGCACCTGCCACCACCTGTACTTTTCGGGAACGCCCACCGTCGCCCTGGCCTTCGGCTCGGTCTTCAGCGCGCTGGAGGTGGTGCCGCTGACGATGATGGCGTACTCGGCGATGGACGACCTGCGTCACGGCCGCCTGGCTCCCTGGGTGCAGCGCTACCGGTGGGCAATCTACTTCTTCGTGGCGGTAGCGTTCTGGAACATGGTGGGTGCGGGCCTGTTCGGATTCATGATCAACCCGCCCATCGCGCTTTACTACATGCAAGGCCTCAACACCACGCCGCTCCACGGACACGCGGCTCTGTTCGGTGTGTACGGGATGCTGGGCATCGGGCTGATGCTGGTCTGCCTGCGCGCCATGGACCCGCGCGCCGAGTGGAAAGAGGGATGGCTGCGCTTCGCGTTTTGGGGAATGAACGTTGGGCTGCTGATCATGTGCGTGGGAAGCCTGCTGCCAGTCGGCCTGGCGCAAACGTGGGCCTCGGTCGAGAAGGGCTACTGGTATGCGCGCAGCACCGACTTCCTCAGCCTGCCGTACATGCAGACTTTGCGCTGGCTGCGCGTCCCGGGAGATGCGATCTTCGCGGTGGCGGCCCTGGTGCTGGTGGCCTTCGTGTTCGGCGGACGATCGGGCACGGGAAGGCGTGCCGAAGAGAGGCTGCCCGAGGGAGTCCGCGTGCCATCGGGCGACTAGTGGGTGTCAACCCTCCGCCGGACGATGTGGCGCCTTGAACTGTTGTGCCCGCGAAGAAGTTTTCAAGCCAGCAGGGGCGTGTTTGACCTTGCGGCAGGCTGAAGCATGGCCCGCCTGGGTGTGAGCTAAAATAAGGGCACACCTACAATGCAAGAGAAGATACGCTCGACGACGGTGATCTGCGTTCGTCGCGACAACAAGGTGGTGATGGCCGGCGACGGCCAGGTGACCCTCGGCAACGAAGTGCTGAAGGCGACCGCCCGCAAGCTGCGGCGGCTGTACAACGACAAAATCCTGGCGGGATTCGCGGGCTCCACAGCCGATGCCTTCGCGCTGTTTTCGCGTTTCGAATCGAAGCTCGAGCAGTTCAACGGGAATCTCTCGCGCTCGGTGGTCGAGCTTGCCAAGGAATGGCGCACCGACCGCATCCTGCGCCACCTGGAAGCTCTGTTGCTCGTAGCGGATTCCAAGAATACCTACCTGGTGAGCGGCAACGGTGACGTGATCGAACCGGACGAAGGCATCGCGGCGATCGGCTCGGGAGGTCCCTTCGCCACCGCGGCAGGCACCGCGCTCCTGCGCAATACCAAGCTCTCCGCCCGGCGGATCGCAGAAGAGGCCATGGCAATCGCCGGCAAGATCTGCATCTTCACCAATGACCAAGTCACCTACGAGGAGCTCGAGTAGCATGGTAATTTATCTGCCCGGCCAGTCCGCCGATGAGGAGCCGATCCTCGATGAATTGACCCCCCGTGAGATTGTGCGCGAACTCGACAAGCACGTGGTGGGGCAATCCGAGGCGAAGCGCGCCGTGGCAATCGCTCTCCGTAACCGCATCCGGCGGCAGAAGCTCGCGCCCGAGATGGCCGAGGAGGTGATGCCCAAGAACATTCTCATGATCGGCCCCACGGGCGTGGGCAAGACCGAACTGGCGCGCCGCCTGGCCCGCCTGTCGAACTCGCCTTTCATGAAAGTGGAGGCCAGCAAATTCACCGAAGTCGGCTACGTGGGCCGCGATGTCGAGTCCATGATCCGCGACCTGGTGGACATCGCCATCGACATGGTGCGCGAGGAGCGGCTCGACGAAGTGGCCGACCGCGCCGAAATGAACGCCGAAGACCGCCTTCTCGACCTGTTGATGCCGCCGTCCTCCGAGCCAAGTGAAAGCGCCGAGCGCACGCGCGAGAAGCTGCGCGAACGTCTGCGCGAGGGCAAGCTTGACGAACGGCTGGTGGAGCTGGACGTGAAGGACCGCGCTCCGACCCTCGAGGTCACCACCAACACCGGCATCGAGGAGATGGGCATCAACCTGAAGGACATGCTGCCCAATCTCTTCGGCCAGAAGACGCGCCGCCGCAAGATGCGCGTGGCCGAAGCCCTCGATTACCTGGTGCAGGAGGAGGAGCAGAAGCTCATCGACATGGACCAGGTGACGCGCGTGGCGCTCGAACGCGTGGAGTCGAGCGGCATCATCTTTCTCGACGAGATCGACAAAATCGCCGGGCGCGAATCGGGCCACGGTCCCGACGTCAGCCGCGAAGGTGTGCAGCGTGATATTCTGCCGATTGTGGAAGGCACCACCGTCAACACGCGTTACGGGTTCGTCCGTACAGATCACATTCTGTTCATCGCCGCGGGCGCCTTTCACGTCTCCAAGCCAAGCGACCTGATCCCCGAACTGCAAGGACGCTTTCCGATTCGCGTCGAGTTGAAATCGCTGTCGGTGGAGGATTTCATCCGCATTCTGAAAGAGCCGAAGAATGCGCTCGCGAAACAGTACTCGGCGCTGCTGGAGACCGAGGGCATCAAGCTCACGTTGACCGACGATGCCCTCGAAGAGGTGGCCAAATTTGCGGCGCAAGTGAATGAAAGCGCCGAGAACATCGGCGCGCGGCGGCTGCACACCATCATGGAGAAGCTGCTCGAGGAGGTGTCGTTCGAAGGTCCGGACTTGAAGAAGAAGAGCGTGAAGGTGGATGCCCACTATGTGCGCCGGCAGCTGGCCGACATCGTGAAGGACCAGGACCTGAGCCGTTATATCCTATAGCCAGGAGCTTATATCGTTGCCATCGATTCATAACTGAAGGCTATAGGGGGATAGTTACCAGCGCGCGTCTTGTAGAACAGCCGGTCCGGGGCTACCCTGGCAGAGTAAACGTTCATCGATTGGAAGACATCATGAAGGATTGCACAGTTTGTCTCGTACCACATGACGAAGAAATTCACGCGGCCACGCTCAACGTGCGGAGCTGGTTTCATGAGCAGGTCACCCAGGGATTTTACGAAGACCCCGAGGACCCGGACGTCAAGTCGGACCCGGACGCACCCGCGACCGTGGCCGTAGCGTAGCGCTTCCCGGACGGACGAGTTTTTTTCGTCGGTCAGCGAAGGCTCCCGGAACCCCTCCTCGCCCGAGGGAGGCGGGATCGTACGACCTTTCCGCGGCGCGAGCGGGTTGTCAATCAGAAAAAGCCAACGGCCATCCGGTTGCCGTTTCGCCTCCCCGGCATTTCGGCTCTCTGTTCTATCCGTGCCGCCCTCCACACCAGACTCCAGGATCGTCCAGCGTCCGTGCGGCAGGGCAACCCTTTCCGCGCTCATGCGCCTTGCGGCACGACTCGCGGATCTCAGCATCGCGAATCGGCAAACTGAGCGACAATATTGAGGATATAGCGACAGGACTACAACGCGTCGCGCCAGGAGATACGGGCGCTGATTCGTGCACCACCTGGAGGATTCAACATGCTACGCATAAACGACGAAGCACCCGATTTCACTGCCGAAACGTCGCAGGGAACCATTCATTTTTATGAGTGGATCGGAGACGGATGGGCGATTCTGTTTTCGCACCCCAAGGATTTCACGCCGGTTTGCACCACCGAGCTTGGATACATGGCCGGGCTGCAGCCCGAATTCGAGCGGCGCAACTGCAAAATCATCGGCCTCAGCGTGGACCCGGTCAGCAGCCACGCACGCTGGGTATCCGACATCGAAGAGACGCAGGGCCACAAAGTGAACTACCCCATGATCGGGGATTCGGATCTCAAGATTGCCAAGCTGTACAACATGCTGCCCGCGGAAGCCGGCGATACTTCCGAAGGCCGCACCGCCGCCACCAACGCCACCGTGCGGACGGTCTTCATCGTCGGCCCCGACAAGAAAATCAAGCTGATGCTCAGCTATCCCATGAGCACGGGCCGCAACTTCGACGAGGTGCTGCGCGTCCTGGATTCGATGCAACTCACGGCCTCGCACAAAGTGGCCACGCCGGTGAACTGGAAGCAAGGCGACGATGTGATCATCCTGCCCTCGGTTTCGGAGGACGAGGCCAAACAGAAATATCCTGGTGGCTGGAAGGCCCCCAAGCCTTATCTACGGATCGTTCCACAGCCGTAAGTCGTGATTCGGTTGTTTCGCCACGCACGCCCGATTCGACGCGTCCGACTTTTTTCCAGCCAACCAAAGGTCCGCACCTCGCTGGTCGAAACGTATCTGAATGTGAGATGGCCGCAGCGGGCCGCGTCCGGGCGGAATCTGCGACAGAGCACGGCCTTTTGCGGTCCGCACTCCAGCAAGATCCCGGCATAGTTGGCGCCCTCGATCAGTAAGGCCCCGCGGTGACCACGGAAGCACCCGGACATTGCCGGCGAGAATCTCCACGCGCGATCGTTTCCCGCCTGCCAGCGCTGGATGGACGTCTGGAATCTCGGTGTCGTGGCCGATGAGGCTCAAGAACGCGCGGCGATTCATACGGGACGGCAACGCGCGCCCGGTAGCGGAAATCATCGTGTTCTGGCGAACGGCCGTGCGCTGAAGACGATGGGGCTGTGAATTCAAACACGCCGACGCGGCACGAAAACCCCTTCGCGGGCACCGGCGCGGGAGGCGGCCAAAAGCGTCCTGAAGAGTCGGGACGCGGCAGGCAGGAGTGCCTGCGCCACGTCGCTTAATGGTGCTGATCGCGGAGGACTCGGGGGTCGTCCATCCGGGGGCTGTCGGGGGCGGGGTCGAGAGGGTCTTTGGCCTTCGCCGGGTCGAATAAGGCGCGGTCCACGGGAAGGGCGTCGTAGGGGCGGAAATCGGCCGCGGCGGAGAAGCAGTCGCTCAGGTCCGAGGCGGCGGCATCGAAGAGGTTCAACGGCGGCAGCTTCAACATGCGGAAGATGGTCTTCAGCAGGCCGGGGAAACTCGAGTTTGCGTGGGAGACGTAGTTCCTGCGCGCGTACGGACCGAGCGCCAGCAGGACGGTGCGGTGCGAATCCACGTGATCCACGCCGCCCTGGGCGTCGTCTTCGGTGACGAAGATCGCCATCTCGCGCCACCAGGGGGTGTGCGAGAGGTATTCGACGATGCGGCCGAGCGCAACGTCGTTGTCGGCCACATAGGACGCGGTGTAGGGGTAGCCGTCGGCCGGTCGCGGACGGGTCATGTGGTCCTGCGGCAGGTGCATGAATACGAACTGCGGGAAAGGCTCGACACCCTTGACATACTTACGTTCCACCTCGGCGATGAATTGGGCGGCGCGGTACTGGTCGGGGATGTTCATGTTGAACTGCGGGTAGTCGCGCGCGGTGTTGCGGTAGAGCGGGTCGGGCATGGGCACGTTGGTGAGGAAGCGCGCGCCGGTGGGCTTTTCGCCGGGGCCTTCCTCCACACCCGCGAGCTCGAAGCCTTCCCCGTAATTGCGGAAGGAGATGCCGTGGCGGTCCAGGTGATGCCAGATGCTGCCGGCCTCGAGGATCTCTTCGGGATGGACGGAGGAGTCGGAGCCCGCGTTGAGGAGCCGGCCGGGCGCCTTGGTGGGGAAGCGGAATTCCTTCGCACCGGCATAGGCAGCCATGAGGGAAGACTCGGTCCACGCGTTGGGGTACGAGCCGACCAGCCAATGGTGGCCGTCCACGCTGACTTCGGAGTCGGCGTAGAAGTTGTCGCTCATGGCGAAGCGCGCGGCGAGTTCGTGGTGGTTGGGCGTGACGTTGACGCCGGTGAGAGTGGGACCGCCGGGAGTGCGGCGATCGGGTGTGACGGTGGCATTGCGGCCGAAGCGGGCGAGTGAGGCGAGACCGTTCACAGCGCCGTTCGAGGCCTGTGAGAGATCGCCGAACACTTCATCGTATGTACGATTCTCCTTGACGATCAGGACGACGTGGCGGATTGCGGGTAGGGAGGCCGCCGCCTCAGGGGCCGTCGTGAATCCATTGTTGCGCACTACGCGGTCCGTGAGCGCGGCCATTTCTTCCATTTTGGGAAGCGGGAAGACGGAGATGGATCCGCGGCGGAAAGTGCCTTGGAAGCTGGACTGGCCGGCGGGAGGCTGGTGGTTGGGGCCCGTGCCGCGGCCCTTGGCATTCACGGCGAAGACGGTGCCGTCGCGAATCGCCGTGCGGGTGGGGAACCAGCCGGCGGGCAGGTGGCCGAGGACGCGCATGTCGCCGGAGCCGGGCGCGCCGGTGTCGATTACGCCGATGGCGTTGATGCCGGCTTCGGCGACGAGGAGGAGCTTCGTGGCGGGGTCGTAGGTGAGGCCGATGGGGAGGACGCCGCGCAAGGCTTCGAGGCCGGGAACGCGGATGGGAATAGTGGCGCGAATGCGGTTGGTGCGGGCATCGACCACGGTGATGGAGTCGTTGTGGCCGTTGGAGACGAAGATGCTTTCTCCGGAGGAGGCCACGCCCGACGGGCTGCTGCCGCCGGCGCTGCTGCCGCCGAAGGGGAGCCCGGTTCGGACCAGGGCTTCGAGCCGCGGGGCCGCGGGATTGGCGAGATCGACGATGGCCAGCGAGTTGGATTCCTTCACGTTGGGATCGCCGAGCCCGGGAACATTGACAGCGCCGCGTGCGGTTTCACGCCGGGCGCCTTTGCGCGCCTCCGCGGAAGGGAAACCGAAGGCGGGAAACGGGAGGCCGGTGGCCACAGCCTGCTTGGGGTCGGCGCCGGGCACCGCGCGATACTCGAACATACCGATGTTCGTGATATAGGCTTTTCGCCCGCCGGGTGCGAGCGCGATGGCGAATGGCAGGCGTCCGAGGCGAAGCGACGAGATGACACGCCGGCGGGCGATATCGATGGCAACGAGGCGGAAGTTGGCTTGATCGACCACGTACAGGATGCCGCGGGAACTATCGAGGGCGAGGTCGCCGGTGAAGCTGTCTTCGAATCCGGCCTGGTTCAGGGAGACGGTAAAGCGGCGGGCACCGGTCCGGGGATCGATGGCGCGGACGCGTCCGGAATCACCTTCGGAGAGGAAGAGCTCGTCATCGCCGTGGAAAGCGAGGCCCATGAAGACGGAGTGCCAGTCGTCCTCTTCGGGAGGGTCGCCGGGGCGCGGCTTGGGGGGCGCCACGAGGTGCCGGGGGCTCCAGGTGTCGCCCTGTTTGTCGAGGGCGGTAAGGGAAAGGCGGTCCGGGCCGCTGTTGATGGAGACGACGAGGCTGCCGCTGGGACTGAGGGCGAGGCCGAACGGGCCGGGGCCGGTGGTGAATTGCCGGCCGAGCGGGCTGACGATGCGGCCGCCGGGCAGGATGGTTTCGCCATCGGAGATGCGGCTGGCGGGACGGGCGCCGGCGGGGGCGGAGTAGTCCGCGGCGTCGAGGGGTACGAACGCCAATAAGAATGCCGGCAAGAGTGTAGACGCGCGGCAAGCGTGCCGGCGCCACATCGCGATTACTTGCCTCCGGTGGGAGTGGTCGGGTTCACCGGGACGGTGCCGACGTCGGTAACGAACCGGGTGGGGCCGGTCGGCGGCGGAGCAGTGGTGGTCGGCGTGCCGGCAGTGGGCGCTCCGGGGGGCGCCATTCCGTAGCTGATGCCACCGTAGCTGGAACTGCCATAGGAGAAGCCCGAAGAGCCGGAGGTGCTGGCCGTGGAAGTTCCCAAGCCGGGAGTTCCAACGCCGGGAGCTCCAAAGCCCGAACCGAAGCCGGGCGTTCCCAAACCGGGAGCGCCGCCGACCGGGGTGCCCGCGGGACTTCCGCCGATGGAGCCCAACTGGGAGGCGGGGGTGCCGAGTCCACCGGTGAGCGGGTTGGGAGGATTCAGGACCTTGGTCGGGTCGAAGATGAATTCCCACTCCTTATAATTCTTGTGGTCTTTGTAGACCATGATGCCTTCGGCATCGGCATTGCTGGCCACGCCGGCGATTCCGCCTCCGATGGTTTGACCGTTGGCGGCCAACGGTGCGCCGCCCGGGCGCGGCGAGGTGAGGATCTGCTGGATCATCTGCTGGGCCAGGTTGGCGCCCTGCTGCGGCTGGCCGTTGATGGTGTTTCCGGGCTGCGCATAATTCGGAGGGGTGCCATTCGCGCCAGGAGCCGTCGGGTACGGGCTGCTGCTCGCATAGGAACTGCTGCCGTAGCCGTAGCCTGTCTGGGTCGGCGAAACGCCGCCGGTCTGAGTATTCACCGGCTGTCCGGGGAGCTGACCCGGACCGGGCTGAGGCTGCATGGGCATCGGATACTGCCCGGGCTGCCCCGGCAAGGTAGGCTGGCCCGGCTGCGCGGGATACTGGCCAGGCATGCCCGCGTACTGGCCGGGGATGGGGGACTGCCCGGGGATGGCGGGGAGCGTCATACCGGGAGGCAGCGGCACCTGCTGGCCGTTCACCATGCCGGGCATGCCGGGTACGCCGACTGCGCCCGGATTTTGCGGGTTGGGATTGTTCGGGTCAGTGGGCTGCTGGGGATCGGCGGTGGTGACCCCGGGCGCCAGGGTATCGCTGGCACGCCGGCGGTTGGCCAAAGCAGCGCCCGCGGCTGCGGCGGATGCCATTTGGCCTTGTCCCTGTCCCGAATTGAGGTCGCCTCCGGCGGTGGAGACGCCCCACTGGAATCCGCTGCTGTTGCTGCTCTGGTCCTGGGCGGTGGGGGGTTTATTGACCAGGGAATCGGTCAGCATGCCGTTCTGGATGTGGATGAGGCGCCACTCGTCCTTGCCGGTCATGGGGTCGATGTAGCGCTTTCGCAGGAAGCGCTGATTGTTGGTGTTCTCCAGCTCTTCGATCTTGGTGGGCCAGCGCTGGTTCTTCTTGACAAACATCTGAATGCCGCGCTTGTACTGCTCCCCCCGGGCGATCAGAAGCTGTTCGCGGTTGCGCTGGGCCTCGATGGCGAGGCGGGGCATCTCGAGGTAGAGCATCATGGCGAAGACCGCGGCCATGAGGAACACCAGGAGCATGGCGAACCCGGATTCACGGCGGCGGCGGGAAAAGCGGCCCATATCAGCTTTGCGCCTCCGGGGTAAGTTGAATGACTTCGGTGCGCTTGGCTTCGGTGTCTTCCATCAGGACCGAGGTCTGCTGAATCTTCAGCAGATGGTACCGGTGTTTGAGTGTATCACCCTCGTTGGCCAGCAAAACATCCTCGCCATCCATGAAATAGGCGGTCTTTTTGCCCGTAGCGCGAATGGTCGAAAAGCCGTAGAACTTCAGCGGGATGGGCAGGATCGGGGGGGGCGGCGGCTTGGGCGAGTCGATCTTGGGAGCCGGAGGCACGGGACCGATCGGCTTCACCACCGGCTCGATGCCGGCAAGCTGGACGGGCTTGGGAGGCGCGACTCCCATCTGAAACAGGTTACGCGCTCCGCCCGCCGGTTCCACGCTTTGCACCTTGGCGAAGAGATCGAGCCGCAACGTGGGATCGACCCTGGTCGGGTCGATGCGGTCCTCCGCCCGTTTGGAGTGCAGGGGCGGATTGAATTCCTCGTTGCGCTTCTGCTGCGATTGTTTGCGCCCCACGTCCGGGCCGGGCGCGTCCGGCAGGGGAATGGAAGGGGCTTGGGCGACGGCTGCCGAGGAGTTGCTCCGCGGAGTGTCGGGAATGCTCGGACCCGCGAGCACGTTGCTGTAGAACTCGTAGAGGCAGATCACGCCGAGCACGCAGAGCAGCCCGACGCCCACGTTATAGGGGAGGCCGAAGACCTTCTTCTGTCCGCCGGTCTCCGCGCTCATATGGCTCCTCCGGGAGTTTCCTTGATGTAGCGGATGATCTTGAGGGTGACGTTGAGAGACTGCCCGTTCTGCGCCTGCGGAGCGGCGGCCTGCATGCTTTCGATGATGAGAAAGCGCGGCGACTTGTCCACCAGGTTGATGAACTTGGTGAAGTTGGGGTAAGTCCCGTCGAAGCCCACGGTGATGGTCTCTCTTTGCAGCGTGTCGCTCCCCTCGACTGGTTGGCGGTCAAACTGCCACTGTCCCATTTTAATACCCGCCTGGGTGGCGGTGTCGTTGAGTTCCTGAAGGATAACCGTGGAGGCGGTTTTGATATCGCTGAAGTACTTGTCGAGGAACTGGTCGCCTTCGGTACGGCCCTTTTCCACCTTGTCCACGAGCTTCTTGCTGTCGGCGACGCGCTTCTGGAGGTCGTTCACCTGGGAGGACAGACGCTCACGCTCCCGGGTGAGATCGTCGGCGGAGCCTCCGAAGGGTTTGAAGGCGATCACCGCCGCGGCGAGGTTGGCGATCAGCAGCAGGCCGATGATGACGCGCATGATCACGCGAGGGTCGGTCATGCCGGCGCCGAGTTTGAGGGGTTGGGGCATGGTCTAGAAGACCTCCCGGGACCGGCCTTCGGGCGCGACGTGGCGGGGGCACTCCTGCCTCGAAAACCCTTCGCCGCCACTAGCACTGCACACGCCCGCCAACCGTCCCCATGCGTGGAGACGCGGCAGGCAGGAGTGCCTGCGCCACGCCGCCATCGCCGGGGTTCTCATGGGTGGCACGGGTGCTTGCGCCACGCTATGTCTAGAGTTTCTGGGCATATTCCACGCTCACGCGACATTTGTAGAATGGGTCGGACTGGGTTGGGGGTGACAGCACCTTCACCTCGGAATAGGAGAACAGGGGACTCTCCTGGAGCGCCTTATACAGGTCGATCACCGGGGGCATTTCGTTCGCGCCGACGGTCATGTCGAGCGATACCTGGCCCTGCGGGGTGACCGAGGGGCGGATCTGGATCAGGCGGACGTTATAGGGCATCACCTTTTCCAGGTCGGCGAAGATGCGGGTCCAACTCACGCCTTTGCGGAGGAGGAGCGCGTTCAGGAAGACGCTGCGCTCGAGCACTTCGGCGTTCTGCGGTTTGCGGAGCACGGTATCGAGCTGCGACTGCTGGGCGGTAACACGGCGGATCTGGGTGGTGAGGTGGTCCACCTGGTGGTTGAGGTCGGCAAGCTGCGACTTGTCGGCGCGGGCCAGCGAAATCAGGACGGCGAGCGAGCCGCACAAGAGGAGGCTCACCGCGATGGAAGCCACGAGCATGGCCCGGTCGCGCCGGAAGGGCTGGCTTGCCAGATTGATCGGAATCTTCATACCGAAACCTAGTTGTTCTTCGCGATGGACCGCAGATAGCCCAGCAGTCCCGCATTGTTCTCGCCGGGTGTGGCGAGGGAGGAGCGAAGGGATTCCACCTCCACACCCAATTCCTGTTGAAACTGACGTTGCGCCTCGTCGGTACGGGCGCCGAAGCCGATCAGGTAGAGCCGCTCGGCGCGTCCGCCGAGATTGTCCTCCACATACACGAACGTGGGCAGCAGGACGGCGGCCACGTCGGACAGTTCGGTGGACGGCAACTCCAGGCAGCGGGCCAGCTTGAGCACGCCCTTCTGCCGGACGAGCACGCTCAGCACATGGCCGGTGAGTTTAGCCACCACGTTCAATCCCACTTCGGGGGCGAGTTCCAGGGCGGCCACCGCCGAGGTGGTGACCAGCCCGGGCTGCATCGCGGCGGAGCGGAACGGCGCCTCGTAGCGCGAGATGATCTCGAGGGGCGCCATTACCACCACGACATCCACATGCTTGTTGGGCCCGGCCTGTGCCCAATAGCTCATGGCCGCCGAATCCACATCGAAGGGGACGCTGCGCTTCAGGCGGAAGCGGACGAGCGCCGCCTGCTCCTTGGGATCGCTGGGGAAGCTGTCGAAATCGAGGACCGAGATGCGGGCGCTGAAATCGGGCAGGATGAGCGCGACTTCCTTGCGGCGGCGGGCGCTCTGTGTGCCGGCGAGCGAGCGGACGGTCATGGAGAAGTCGTCGATATCGACGACGTTGTCCTTGAGGGGGGAAATGGCGAGAGTGCCGGGCTTCAAGGGATGCCACTCGAGCTCGGCTCGGGCGCCGATGCGCGCGGAGGCAATGCCGGCCTCGGAGATTTCGAATGCCATGCCCGGCGGCGGGTCCTGGAGCAGAGATTTGAGCCTATCGAGCATGGGAGACCTCGAAGCAGATGTGGCGCAGGCACTCCTGCCTGCCGTGCCCAGCGGGCCCCGACGACTCATCGGGACGCTGGTCGGCCGCGGCCAATCCCGGGCTGCCCATCAGCACAAAAGCGCCGGCATGAGTACCGACGCGGCAGCCTCGAAAACCCCTTCGCCGCCAGTGGCACGGTACACGCCCGACAAGCGCCGAGATGAGTCTCGGCGCGGCAGGCACGAGTGCCTGCGCCACGCCGCCGGCGTAAGGGTTTTCATCAATTTCGGTGGGCCGACGGGGCCCATGGGTACAGGCAGGAGTGCCTGCGCCACATCGAATTGTTGCGTCAGCCTTCAATGAACGTCACCTTGTTGATCTCGCGCAGAGTGGTGATGCCGGAGCGCATCTTGGCGACGGCGGACTCGCGCAGGAATGTCATGCCTTCTTCGCGCGCCAGGCGCTTGATCTCCGTCGTCGGGCGCTTATCGAGAATCAGCTCGCGGATCTTGTCGGTCAGATCGAGCAACTCGTGAATCGCCGAGCGGCCGCGGAAGCCCGTGCCGCCGCACTCGAAACAGCCGGTGCCTTCGAACAACGGGACGTCGCGCCACTCGTCGGGATTGAGGCCGCTCTCGAGGAGCATCGCATCGGGATAGCGCACCTCGCGCTTACAATGCTCGCAGATCACGCGCACCAGTCGCTGCGCCAGGATGCAGTTGAGCGCCGAGACGAAGTTGTAGGCTTCCACGCCCATGTTGAGGAAGCGGCCGAGCACATCGAGCACGTTGTTGGCGTGCACGGTGGTGAACACCAGGTGGCCGGTGAGCGCCGAATTGATGGCGATCTGGGCGGTCTCCTGGTCGCGGATTTCGCCCACCATGATTTTGTCCGGGTCGTGGCGCAGGATGGAGCGCAAACCGCGGGCGAAGGTAAGGCCCTTCTTCTCGTTCACCGGGATCTGGGTGATGCCCTTCACCTGATACTCCACCGGGTCTTCGATGGTAATGATCTTGTCTTCGTCGTTCTTGATTTCGCTCAAGGCGGCGTAGAGGGTAGTGGTCTTGCCGGAGCCCGTCGGTCCGGTCACGAGCACCATGCCGTAGGGCTCCTGGATGTAGCGCCGGAACTTGACGAGGTCGTTTTCCGAGAAGCCCACCACGTCGAGCGACAGCTTCGCGAACTTTTCGCTCATCGACTCCTTGTCGAGCACGCGGAGCACGGCGTCCTCGCCATGGATGGTGGGCATGATGGAGACGCGGAAATCGATGAGGCGGTTCTTGTAGCGTACACGGAAGCGGCCGTCCTGGGGGACGCGCTTTTCGGCGATGTCCAGCTCGGACATGACCTTGATGCGCGAGATGATGGTCGGCTGCCAATCCTTGGCGATGGGCGGCATGGCATAGTGCAGCACGCCGTCGATGCGGTACTTGATGGCCACTTCCTGGTCGCGCGACTCGATGTGGATGTCGCTCGCCCGGCGCTCGAGGGCGTTGAAGATGGTGGTATCGACGAGCTTAATCACCGGCGCGATGTCGGCATCGGTGGAGGTGAGCTTGTCGATGGAGAGCGTCTCGTCCTGCTCGCCCTCTTCGGCAACTACATCGAGGGTGAAGCCTTCGGTGACTTCTTCGAGGACGCGCTGCGACTGCTCGGTCTTTTTGAGCAGCTCGGCAATCTGCGAGAGCGTGGCCACCTTGATCCGCAGCTTGCGGTTCAGCAGGAGGGTCAGCTCATCGATGAGGTTGAGGTTCCGGGGGTCGGATAGCGCGATGTCGAGCGTGCCATTGCGCGCCTGCATGGGCACGAAGTTGTAGCGGAACATCAGGTCCACGGGGATGGACCGGAACAGGTCGTGGTCGATGGAGGCTTCGCGCAGATCGACGAACTCACAGCGATAGCGCGCCGCCATGGCGCGCGCCTGCTCCACGTCCGCCGTGGGATCTACCAGCCGGGGCTTGTCAATCGTCGCCATACTTCAAAACTCCGATGTGGCGTGACACTCATGACTGCCGTCTCGATGCTCGTGTCGGGAGTCTCGGCGCGGCAGCCTCGAAATCCCTTCGCCGCCACAGTGCCGGCGCCACACCGGCATCGAGATGCCATCGAGTTACCCATGAATCGTATCCGCCAGGGAAAAGATCGGGAGGTACAGTGAAATCAGGACGAATGCCACGAACGAGCCCATCACGATCATGATCGCGGGCTCGATCAGCGAGAGGGTCGCGGTCATTCGCGTATTCACGTCTTCCTCGAAAAACTCGGCCACGCTGTTGAGCATTGCCGGCAGCGCTCCGGTGGACTCTCCCACCTCGATCATATCGGTCGCCAGGCCTGGGAACATGCCGGAAGTCTTCAGCGACGCCGACAGCGGCTGGCCTTCGCGCACCGTCTTGCCCGCGGCTTCGACGGCGCGCTTCAGCAGCGGCGTATTCAACGAGTCCGCGGCAGTCTCCATGGCCTGCACCAGCGGGATGCCGCCGGTGAGCAGCGTCCCGAGGATGCGGGACAGTTGCGCCACCTGGTATTTCAGCCAGATGTCGCCGGCGATGGGCAGTTTGAGCTTCACGCGGTCGATCTTGAGGCGCGCGGAGTCGCTGCGAGCCCACCAGCGGAAGGCCATAACCGCCACCACCAGCGCGCCGACAAATGCCAGGATGTAGCTCCGCGCGGTGGTGCCGATGGCGATCAGCCACACCGTCATGGTGGGGAGTTTCGCCTGCATGGTGGTGTAGAGAGTGGCGAAAGTCGGGACCACGTAGGTCACCAGGAAGACCATCAGCAGCAGCACCAGGCAGATGAGCACGCACGGGTACATCAGCGAGACCACCACCTTCTTCTTCACCGCGAGAGCGATCTTCTGGTAGGCGATATAGCGGTCGAGCACCTCGGTGAGGCTGCCGCTCTTTTCGCCCGCCATCACCGAGGAGACGTACATTTTGGGAAAGACTCCCTGCTGGCGGAAGGCCTCGGAGAGCAGCGTGCCGCCGCGAACCTCGTCGCGGACGGCCTTGATGTAGGGGGTGAGCTTAGGATCGGTGAGACGCTCGGAGAGCAGGTCGAGGCTCTTCAGGATCGGGAGTCCGGCGCGAATCAGGGTGACGAACTGCTGGTTGAAGATCAGGAACTTCTCGAGGTTGAGCTTCTTCTTTTTGCCGAAGAGGCCGCCGGAGACGAGGGCGGCTCCGGCTGAGCGGGGCTTGATCGAATAAATCAGGAAGCCCTGCTGGGAATAGCGCTCGCGGAGCTCTTTCTCGGTCCCGGCGCTGGCCACCTGCTGGTGGATCTGCCCGCGGCCATCGGCGTACTTCATCAGAAACTCAGCCATGGTGTCCTCGCGCCACGCTCCTCATTGTCCTGCCGGCACCAGCTCGGCCCCTTTGGGAAGCTGGAATTGAAACAACTTGGCATCCAGGGGCGGATTCAGCCGCTCCTGATCGAAGACAAAATCGAGCACCGAATTGTCGAATCCGGTCACCTTGACTTCGCGGATACGGCTGTCCCGGGTGACCAGGAACTCGACCGCTGAATAGGGGAGGTTATCGTTTTTGGGCTCCGCCAGGATGCGAGTGTCGCCGCCCTCGGGGCGCGTCTGAATGTTCTTGAATTCCTTGCTGAAATCGAGTTTGCCCAGGAGGAAGGCGAGGGGGGCGCGCATGTCGTCGGTTTCCTGCAGTTTGATCTGCTGCGCCTTGTTGTCGGACGGGGTGTACACCCAGAGAAATTTGTTGTCCGACAGGACGACCTTGCCGGGGGGCTGGGAGTACTGCCAAAGCATGCGCCCCGGCTTGCGCAGCATCAGCAAACCCCGGTCCGTGGCACGGGGCTTGTTAGGGGCGGTATAGTCTTCCTGGAAAAGGACTTGCAAGGTTTTCGCGTCGTTGTAATGGGACTCCACGGCGTGCAGCAACTCTTCCAGCCGGGGGTCGGCGGCAGATGCCGACACAGCGAGTAGTCCGATGATCAGGCGTACCTGGCTCACAAAGGATTAGACGCACGGGAGGTGAAGGACGTGGAGGGAAAGACGGGGGTTGGGGTACTTGGGTTTGGGGTTCGGGGATTAGTGGCTCGCTTCGCTCGCGAGTTTGGGGGCCAGGTAAGACTTGCCCCGAACCCCCAATCCCTAACCCCAACCCCTGCTTTTACCGGACTGCCACCGTCACGCCTTGCTGGCTGCTGGCGCTGCCGATCGTGACCAGTACGGAAAGCGACCCGGAGCGGGCGTTGGGCGGAATCTGGAAGTTGAGCTGCATCACGCCCGAAACCAAGCCGGGGGCTTCGCCGGCGAACGAGATGCTTGCGGGCTGGCCATCCACCAGGACCGCTACCGGGAGCAGCGGTACGGGAGTCACCGGGCCGGTCGTCGAGACGGTCGTCACTTTGCCGGTCACGCCGGCAGGGCTGGTCTGGCCTTCACCGGTCAGGTAAATGGCCACGATGTCGCCCTTGTTCGCGGGGTTGCCCGCGGAGTTCGCGCTCAGATTGGCGTTAAGGATTGCCCCCTGGCCGGAACCCGAGGCGTTGGCGGTGAAGACGCCTGTGGTGGTAGCGGCCACCGGGGTCGGAATGCCATTGGACGACGCGCCCAGGAACTTCACGCTTACCTGGGCGATCGTCCCCGGCCCGCAGCCGTTGGCGCAGATCTCGTACGGCACCACCGCGGAGACCTGCGTGTTGCTGGCATAGATCATGGGCGAAAGGATTCCGTTCACTAACACCTGCACGCCGCCCAAGGTGGTGGCCACCTTGCCGGTGGAGTCCAAAGTCAGGGTAGCGCCCGGGGTCGGTCCGATGCCGGTTCCGAAGATGGTGATGATCTCGCCTGGCGAGAGCGCCCCGCCGACATAGCTGGCAGCGCTGCCGATGCTGGTGATGGTGGGTAGAGGCGCGGTCACCGTCAGGGTCACCGTGATGGTGGTGGAGCCCGACGCTCCGTTGGCGCTGGCCACCGTCACGGTGCCGGTATAGGTATTGGCGTTCAGGCCCGTCGGATTCACGGAGACGCTCAAGGTGGCGGGTACCGTGCCGGAACTGGGCGAAACCGAGAGCCAGTTGCCGGTGCTGGAAGCCGAGGCGGCGAACACCGTACCGGCGGTGCCGCTCACGGTGACGGTTTGCGGCGACGGGGCGGTCGATCCGGCCGCATACGTGAAGGTGAGCATGGTTGGAGTCGCCGAGACGGATACCGCCGTAATCGCCAGACTGACCGGGATGGTTACGGCCGCTCCTCCGCCGGTTGGGGTGAGGGTAATGGCGCCGTTATAGGTTTGGCCGGCTGTGAGACCGGAGGTGCTGACCGCAATGCTCAGCGACTGTGGGGTGGCCAGGGTGGCGCCGTTGGTGACCGTACCGAGGGAGGTCGTTGCGGTAATCGGCACATTGCCGGTGACCGTATAGACAAAGGAGACCGAGACCGAGCCCGAACTGCTCGAGACACTGAGAGTCTGGGCTGCCGGCGTGGTTCCGCCGGAGGAGGTGAAGCTCAGGGACGTCGGGCTGGCGGTGATGGTACTGGTGCCGCCGCTGCCGCATCCGGTAGCGGTCGAGCCGCTCACCAGGGCCACGACCGGGATGATGAACCCGTTATTCACCGCGTTGCTGGCATTGATGGGAATGTTGGCGGTGTTGAGACCGTTGCACAGCCCGGACAGATTAAACGAGACCTGGAAGGAGGAAGGCGTGGTGGTCGAGGTGGGCGTTCCCGCCGTGACCCACGAGGCCGAGGGAGTGCCGACGCTCACCGGCGTCGCGGAGTTGTCGCTGGCCGTCAGCACCACGGATTGAGCTACCGCGGAGCTGGACGAGATGTTGATGGTTCCGGTGTTGGGTTCGATCACGATGCCGCTCGTCACGGTCAGGCTCACCGGTATGGTGACGTTGCCGCTGGCCGAAGTAATGGTGATCGATCCCTGGTAGGTGGCGCCGGCGGCCAGGCCCTGCGGGCTCACCGAGGCAATCACATATCCGGGCCCGGTAGTGCCGACCGTGCTGATAGCCAGCCATTGCTGGGACGTGGTGACGCTGGCCGTCGCCGAGAAGGCGCCTACGGAACCGACGGTGATGAGTTGCTGCGGCACGTAGACCGGCGAATTGGTCTGGTAATAGAAGGCGAGTGCCGTGGGGGCTGCGATGGTGCTGGTGGTGCCACCGCCGCCTCCGCCTCCGCCGCCCGCCGTCAGGTTCAGGTTGACGCTAACGGTAGTGCTGGCTCCTCCCGACGTAATCGTGATGGTGCCGTTGTAGCTGCCGGTGGTGGACAGGACCGCCGGATTCACGGTCACCTGGAGGGTCTGGTTTCCGCTAAAGCTGCACGTCGGGTTGTTGGAGGGGTTTGCGCTGCAACTGGAGGACGTGACCGTATAGAAATTGCCGTTGAAACTCGAGAGCGAGACTTGCGCGACGGCGCCGGTGGGGAGAGCCACCGTCACGTCCTGGATCTGCGCGGTGCTGCCGGCGGCGGCCGTGAACGAGAGTGCCGTCGGGCTCACCGTCAGAGTGCTCACCGGATTGACGAGACTCAGGATGACGTTTGCGGAGACAGTCGTGCCCCCCGATGTGAAGGACAGCACTCCGTTGTAGTTGCCGGCGACGCTGAGGATGCTGGGGTTGACGGTAACGGTGAGGGTCTGGGGCCCGGTGAAGGTGCAGCTAAAGGTGGCATTCGGAGTTCCATTGCAACTGGAGGACAAGATGGAGAAGAACGACCCGTTGTAGCTGATGGCGTTCATCGTGACAGTGGCGCCGCTGGGAACGTTGACGACCACACTCTGCGATTGGGAGGGCCCGGCGGGGAACGCGATGAAGCTGACATTGGTGGGGTACACGGTGAGCGTGGTGGTGTTGCCGCCGCCACCACCGCCCCCGCCATTGACGAGGAGGCTCACGCAGACCGTGGTGGTATCCGCGGAGTTGTTGGGGTTGACCAGGGTAATGGTGCCGCTATAGGTGCCTGTCGCCAAGCCCGCCGCCACCGACGTGTTGACCGAGAGGGTGTACGAGGAGAGCGGGAACCCGGAGTACGTCCCGTTGCCGAGGTTGTTCAAAAGCAGCCAGTTGGACTGAGTGCTGATGGTCGCATTAAAACTGGGGACGTTGGGGTTCGTGGTGCCGGTAGTCAGGATTGCCGACAGTGTGTTGCTGGGATAGGAAAAGGTAAACGACGACTGGCTGACGGTAATGGTGCCGCTGGCGCCGTTGCAACTGCCGCCCCCGCCGCTGCCGGTGCCTACGTTGAAGGTAATGACCACCGAGGTGGTGGAGCCGCCGCTGGTGGTGAGATTCAGGTGCCCGGTGTATGTGCCGGTGGTGAGAGCCGCCGCGCTGGCCGTGATCGACAAGGTCGCCGGCGATATGGAGCTGACGGACTGGAGGCTGCCGCTGATCAAATTCCCGGCGAGCCAGGTCTGATCGAAAGATGCCTGGGCGATGGCGGTAGCAGTGCTGCTGGCCGTGGTCAGGATCAGGGTCTGCGCCGCGGCGATCTGGCCTGCGGCCGAAACGCTGAAGGTCAGGCTCGAAGGCGTCGCGATGATCGTCCCGGTGGTGCCTCCGCCGCCGGTGCCCACGTTGAAGGTTATGGTGACTACCGTCGCGGCGCCGGAGCTGGGAGTGATGGTAAAGTGCCCGACGTATTGGCCGTTGGTGAGACTCAGGGCGCTCGCGGTGATGGAAATGGTGGCCGGAGTAAGGGAGCTAATGGAGTTGAGGTTGCCGCTGATGAGATTTCCCTGGAGCCACGACTGATCGAAGTTCGCGCTCAGAATCGATACCGCGGTGGAACTGTTGGTGGAGAGAGTCACGGTCTGGGCCGAGGCGACCGAACCGACAGCGGCGCTGAAAGTCAGAGCCGAAGGCGTGGCAATGATCGTCCCGTTTCCGCTGCCGCCGGTTCCAACGTTGATGGTGACGGTGATGGTGGTCGCGGTCCCCACGCTGGGAGTGAGAGTGATGTGCCCGGTGTACTGGCCGTTGGTGAGGTTGAACGCATTGGCCGATACGGTGAGGGTGGCGGGCGCGGCGGGCGTCACGGTGAAGCTGCCGGCGGTGATTTGCGCGCTCAACCACGTCTGATCGCTCTGGATGTTGTTGATAATGACGCTGGCGCTGGAGGTGGTGAGGCCGACATTCTGCGACCCGGCGCTCTGGCCGGAGAAGGCGCTAAACGTCAGGGAAGAAGGCGTGGCGACCAGAGAGCCGGTGCCGCCCCCGCCGGTGCCCGGGGAATACGTGACCGTGACGACGACGGGCGCTCCGCTGGAGGGAGTCAGCGTGACGTTCGCCGTGCAGGTGCCGCAGTTGGTGCTGAAAATCTGAAAGGACAAAACGTCCGGCGTGGTGTTTTGATTCAAGCTGAACGTGCTGAGCCAGAGTGGCACGCCGGAAAGGGTATAGGTAAGAGTGGCCGTGCCCGACGAAGTGACATTGATCGAGCGGGCCTGGTTGTCGTTGAGATTAACCGTCGTGGAGCTTACGATTAATTGCGATTGCGCCCACCCGGGGAGCGCGACAACGAGCGCAGTCGCGAGAAATAATGCAGACTTCTTCAGTAGCGTCTCAGCAGCGTCCATGATGTTCCTCGGCAAATCGATAATACAACAATTGGTACCTTGGATAACAGACTTCGACCTCTGTTTCCAGGAAACATTACGCGGTCCTCGCGTGCGAGGTGCGTAATCATCCGTTGGACGGGGTCCGGAACGCGGTATCTCTATACTACATTATTTCCGTGGCGGAGCAAGCCTCGTGGCGGAGCAAGCCTCGTGGCGCAGGCATTCATGCCGACGCTTTTTGGGTCGCTCTCGAAAACCCCTTCGCCGCCACTGGCACGGCACACACCCGACAAGTGCCCCGATGAGCCGGGGCACGGCAGACACGAGTGTCCGCGCCACATCGCGCGGAGTCGCTACTTCAGAATCTGGAAGAGATTGCTGTAGTCGTCTGTCCACAATCGTACAGTCCGCTTCGATTCGATGGCCGTGGAGTGCTCGATCTCGGTCTCGTCAAAGCCGCTCGCGGGAGAAGTCACCAGGACCCAGGTGGCGCCGAAGACATCTTCGGTGGCGTCGTCTTCGGTATCGACCACGCGCGCTACTTTGCCGGTGGCCGTAGTGAGGCCCGCAAGCACCGGCTCCAGATCCAGGTAGCGGTTGGAAATGTGCACGGCCAGGATGCCGTCGGGCTTGAGGTGATGGTAGAAGACATCCATGGCCTCGCGTGTGAGCAGATGGACGGGGATCGAGTCACTGGAAAACGCATCCACCGCGAGCACGTCGAAGTTTTCGCTCTGTCCCCGCTGCAACTCCCGCTCGAGCGACAGGCGCGCATCGCCCATGGCCACATCCAGCTTGGCCTTGCAGTCGGGCACGAATGTGAATTCCGTGTGCGCAAGCCGCAAGACCAGCGGGTTGATCTCATAGAAGCGGAAGTAATCGCCCAGGCGGCCGTACGCCGAGATGGTGCCGGTGCCCAACCCGATGACGCCGACCCGGACCGCGCCCTGTTTCTCCTTTTCCTGAATGGCCACGCCGACGCCGGTGTTGGGGCCGTAGTAGGTGGTCGGCTTATCGCGGCGGGCGGGATTGAGGAACTGCTCGCCGTGATTGATGGTGCCGTGCGTCAAAGTGCGGGTAGCGTCGAAATCGGCAGGCAGGCCGGAGTCGCGGACGCGCAAGGCGCCGTAAAAATTCCGGACGGAGACACGGTAGCCGCCGGTGAGGCTTCGGACCTGAAAGGCGAGGAATCCCACGAGCGAGAGCGCGATCAATTCCGCGGTCATGGCGGCCCACCTTCCGCGGAGATGCGGCGCGTGCAAGGCGCAGAGGACCACGGCCGCCACGATGGCCAGCACCACGATCAGGACATACGTGAGGAAGTTGTCGGGCTCGGCCCAGTTCTTCACCACCTGCGCGCAGAGCTTGCTGGCCTGGAGTTCGAGATCGCCGCGCCTGGCGTACGCCAGCAATCCGGCTCCAATCAGAAGGACCGCGCCGAAAAGCAAGCGGGCGGAGTCCAGCAGCCTGGAAAACCAGTTCATGGGGGTGTAGGGCAGGAGTTGGACGAAGGCCAGCACGACGAGAGCGAGTCCCAGCGGCTTGTCGCGGAGAACTTCGGGCAGCGAGTCGTGGCGTTTCGTCTGCACCGTCCAGGCGATGCCGGCGAGCAGCAGCGTGACGCCGATGGCGATGAGGGGACCCGGAGTGAGAGGCATCCTGGGTTCCTCCGGATCGCGGGTCTGCGCCAGCACCAGCAGGGTCAGCAAGGCGCAGGCGGCCAGGCCGATCTGCAACTCGTAAAGGGCGTTGAACACGTGCGGAGCGACCCACGCCACCAGCAGTCCTCCGATCGCGCCCCCGGCGGAGATCATGAGGTAGAAGTGGGTGAGGTAATGGGGATGGGGTTTGAGGCGCGCCAATTCGCCGTGGCAGACCATGCAGCAGGTGAACAACCCCATGGCGAACAGCGGCACCAGGACTTTGATCGGCACATTTCCGCTGGCATCCACGGTATCGGCGAAGGCCATGACGGCCAGGGCGACGCCGAGCAGAGGCAGATACGGAACCCGCTTGTACCAGCCGCTTCCCTCGAAGCACAAGATAAAAGTCAGGAGATAAATGCTGAGCGGCAGCATCCAGAGGAACGGGATGGCCGCGACGTTCTGCTGCAGGTGGCTGGTGATGGCCAGCAGGAGCACCGAAGCGCAGGCGGGCAACGCCAGCCACATGGCGTATTGGCGAACTCCGGGGTGCTCCACCGGACCGGCGGAGGCGGTGTCCTCGATCGCGGGGGCCCGGTTCGACCGCACCGCGGTGAAGCCGCACAACAGCAGGAATGCTCCGTAGCCAGCGGACCACGTCCAGGCTTGCTGATGCGTGGTGAGGTTGGGCTCGACGAGAAACGGGTAGCTGAGCAGCGCAAACATCGAGCCGGCATTCGAGAGCGCGTACAGGCGGTAGGGGATGCTGCCCTTGAACTGCCGCGCATACCAGGCCTGCAGAAGGGGCCCGGTGGTGGAGAGCAGAAAATAGGGCATGCCGACGGTGGCGGCCAGCAGGAGGAGAATCGCGGCGGTAGGCTCTTCGGTTCCGGTGGGTTTCCAGGAGACCTTCGGGTAGATCGGGAGCGCCAGCAGACTGACCAGCAGCAGCCCGCCATGCAGCGCAATCTGAACTCGCGGCTTCAGGTAGCGAACAACCGCGTGGGCGTAAAGGTAGCCGAGCAGGAGCACCATCTGAAAGAACAGCAGGCAGGTGGTCCAGACGGCGGCCGAGCCCCCGAACCAGGGCAGGATGATCTTAGCGATGATGGGCTGCACCTGGAACAGCAGAAAAGCGCTGACCAGGATCGTGAGAGCGTAAAGCAGCATTTAGATGAAACCTCGTTGGTTGCTCGGGGCGCGATGTTGTGGAACGTGCGTCGTCCGCACTCCTGCCTGTACCCATGGGCCCGCCCGCCCACAAAAATCCGGGAAACCCCCTCGCGGGACGACGTGGCGCGGGCACTCCTGCCTGCCGGGCGCCGCGAAGGCGCTCCCGGGCAGTGACGTTCGAGGCCGCCCCCAAAGGACGATCGAGAGGCCTTCGCCGCCAGTTGTACTGTGCACTCCCGACAAGCGTCCCCATGAGTGGGGACGCGGCAGGCACGAGTGCGAGGCACGAGTGCCCGCGCCACATCGTGGCTGAACAGCGAATTTGCATGCATTTCCGTGAGCCGCCAGGGGGCAGCGGGTACAGCCTCGAGGTCTCCCCACCGCCGATGCGGGTGGTGACAAGCCGGGGTGCGCGCGCCACACATCCTTATTTATTTATACGCTGCCACGCCGGTAACCCGCTCGCCGATCACCAGCGCGTGAATATGGTCCGTGCCCTCGTAGGTCTTCACCGTCTCGAGATTGCAAAGGTGGCGCATGATGGGGTACTCGTCGGTGATGCCGTTGGCGCCGAGCAGGTCGCGGCTGAGGCGGGCGCATTCCAGGGCCATCGACACGTTATTGCGCTTGAGCATGGAAATGTGGGCGGGTTCGAGTTTCTTCTGGTCCTTCAGCCTTCCGGCCTGCACCGCGAGGAGCTGCGCCTTGGTGATTTCGGTGATCATCCACGCCAGCTTCTCCTGCACCAACTGGTGGGACGCGATCGGGCGGTCGTCGAACTGCTTGCGGAGCACGGAATAGGAGCGCGCGGTCTCGTAGCAATCCATGGCCGCGCCGATGACGCCCCAGCCGATGCCGTAGCGCGCCTGCGACAGGCACGACAGGGGGGCGCGCAGGCCTTTGGCGAGCGGGAGGCGGTGACATTCCTCCACGCGGCAGTCCGAGAACGAGAGGCTGGATGTCACCGACGCGCGCATCGACCATTTGCCGTGAATATCGGACGAGGAGAAGCCTTTGGTTCCGCGCTCGACGAGGAAGCCGACGATGCCTTCTGCGGCGCGGGCCCAGACCACGGCAACATCGGCCTGGGTGCCGTTGGTGATCCAGGTCTTCTCGCCGTTCAGGATCCAGCCGGAGCCGTCGCGCCGGGCGGTGGTGCGCATGCCCGCGGGATTCGAACCGAAGTCGGGCTCCGTCAGCCCAAAGCAGCCGATCGCCTGGCCGCTTTGCAGGCGGGGAAGCCAATGTTCCTTCTGAGCGTCCGACCCATAGGTGAGGATGGGGAACATCACCAGCGCCCCCTGCACGGAGACGAAACTGCGGACTCCGGAATCGGCGCGCTCCAGTTCCTGCATGATGAGCCCGTACTCCACGTTGCTCATCCCGGCGCAGCCGTAGCCTTCCAGGTTGGCGCCGAGGAAACCCAACTCGGCCATTTCGGGGACCAGTTCCAGGGGGAAGCGGGCGTCGCGCCAGCAGTCCCGTATCTGCGGAAGGATGCGCTCGTCGGCAAACCGCCGGGCGGTCTGCCGCACCATCAACTCCTGTTCGCCGAACAGCGAATCGACACAAAAGTAATCCACGCCTCGAAAGCTCATGTGTTTGTAAATTACCATTTGACCACAGGGCGGATGGTGCGACAGAAAAGTGGAGGCGGAGCACGGTCAGAACCGCGGCCGCAGCGGGACAGAGTCTGATTGCCGACGGCAGGGCTCTCCGACCCGGTGTGCCGACAGCCGCTATAGAATGATTCCATGCCGCTGCGCTGGAGTTGCGCGTTGGCGTTGGCGCTGGCTGCCGGGCAGGCCAAAGCGGCCGCCGCGCCGGCCAGGCTGCACGCTGTGTGGGTGTACTCGGTCGCCAATCTTCCCAGTGCCGTCACCGACGCGCCAACCCGCGCCACCCTCATCCAGAGCAGCGCGGCGAGTGGCGTCAACCTGCTGTATGTCAGCGTGTACAGCTCCACGCCCAACAGCGCGAAGCGGTACATGTATGCCGACAGCGACATCGCCGCCCTCATTACGGCGGCCCACGCGCAGGGAATTCAGGTGTACGCGGCGTACGGCGACACCGATTGGCCCACGTTGGGCTGCGCGGCAGGGGCGTTTCCGATGGCGCGCCTGTCGGAGGTGATCGCCTACGACGCCGCCAACAAGTCCGCGGCATTCGACGGAGTGATCCTGGATGTGGAACCCGGGAGCAACCCCGACGCCTCGCTGCTGACGCTATACCAGTGTTTCCGGCAGCAGGCGCAGGCAAACGGCCTGGGCCTGGCTGCCGCCATCAGCGCCTTCTGGACCGGCAGTGTCACCTTCGGCCAGGTGACGAAGCCTCTGTATCAGCAGGTGGTGGATTTGAAGCTGAACGGCGTGGTGGTGATGGGCTACCGCAACTTCGCGGGCACCACGGATTGCAGCAAGGGCGACGGCATCGTTTGCCTGGACCAGGCTGTCGTGGCCTACGCCAATCAGGTTTCACAGGCCAATCTGATTCTCGTGGGGCTCGACACAGACAATCCGGCCACCTCCGGCAGCGTCCCGTTAGAGACCTTTTTTTCCCTGGGGCAGGCCGCCATGAACGCGGCGGCGCAATCGGTCTCGAGCCAGTTTACGGCGGGGAACGAATCGTTCGGGGGATATGCCATTCACAACTACCGCGATTCCTACCTGAACGGCCAACTCGCGGGCTGGCCTGCCACCAACACAGGGCTTCTGCCGCCCAAACCGCAGTTGAGCCCGGCCGGAGTGGTCAACGCCGCCGGCTACACAAGCGGGAATCTCGCGCCGGGAGAATTGATCGACATTTTCGGCACCAACCTGGGACCGGCGGCTCTCGAAACTGCGCAAGTCACGAATCAGAAACTGACGACCAATCTGGACGGCGTCCAGGTGCTCATCGATGGCATTCCGGCGCCCCTGGTGTTCGCCTCGGCGGGGCAGGCAGCGGCGGTTGTGCCGTTTGAGGCCGCGGCTGGTTCCACGGCCTCGATTCAGGTGGTGAATGGCGGGGCAGCTTCCGTTGTGGTGACCGTGCCGGCCGCGGGCACCGCGCCGGGAATCTTCACTGCCGATGCATCGGGCAAAGGCCAAGGTGCGATCCTGAACCAGGATTACTCCCTCAACAGCACATCGAACCCGGCGGCGCCGGGCTCCGTTGTCGTCCTCTATATGACCGGCATGGGTGCCATGTCGCCGGCCACACCCGATGGGTACACCAACCCGGACGCGAGCGCCTTGAGCAAAGTAAGCGCGCCGGTGACGGCGCAGATCGGGGGTGTGGCGGCCACCGTATTGTATGCGGGCAGCGGCGCGGGCATCGTCTCCGGCGCGGTGCAGGTGAACGTGGTCGTGCCCGGTGGACTCGCGGCCGGCCCGCAGCCTGTCACCGTCACGGCCGGCGGAGTGCCGTCGCAGGCAGGGGTGACGGTGGCGGTGCGCCAGGCTCCATGAACGCGGCACCGACCTGGGACCGGCGGCTTTCCAAACCGCACAAGTGACGAATCAGAAACGGATCACCAATCCGGGCGGCGTGCAGGTGCTCTTCAATGGCATTCCGGCGCCTCTGGTGTTCGCCTCGGCGGGGCAGGCCATCGGCGATTGTGCCGTTTTGCCCCTGGCCGCGAGCAACGCCGGCGTGCCTGTGTTGCAATTGAGGATGTTCCATGAAGCTTGAGCGCGAAAGCGTGGTTTATGCCGTGACCATCACGGGCAGCTCGGCTCTGCTCTTCCTCGTGCAGCCGATGATCACGAAGTCCATCCTGCCGCGGTTCGGCGGGACCGCCGGCGTTTGGGTTACCGCGATGCTGTTTTTTCAGGTGGCGCTGCTGATCGGCTATCTGTATGCCTGGTGGGTCACCCGCCTTCCGCGCAGAATGCAAACCGTGATTCACCTGGGCCTCGCGGCCCTCACGCTTCTGGCGCTGCCTTTGCGCGCACGTTTCGAGTTGGCGCCGGCCACGGCCAATCCGGCGTTTGCGATCCTCTGGCTGCTGACCGCTTCGGCCGGGCTGCCTTACTTCCTCCTGTCCACGACGAGTCCGTTATTGCAGTCGTGGTACGCGGCGCGGGGAGCGCGCTTTCCGTATCGGCTGTTCGCCATCTCGAATGCGGCCTCACTGGCCGCTTTGTTCGCATACCCGGTGCTCCTCGAGCCGCTCTTGTCCGGGGCGCAGCAGACCCGGGGGTGGTCGGCGGCGTATGTGGGAGTCTTGGTCCTGGTGGCGCTGTCGGCCATCCGCACTGCCGCCACCAGGCCGGCGGAAGAAGCGGACGATTTTCTGGGGCCGAATCGCCGGCCGCTTCTGTGGGTCGCGTTGGCCGCTTGTGCGTCCACGTTGTGGCTTGCGGTGGCCAACCACCTGAGCCAGGAAGTCGCGCCCATTCCGTTTCTGTGGGTGCTGCCTCTGGGGATCTATCTGCTCAGCTTCATCCTGTGCTTCGAAGGCAGCGGCTGGTATCGTCCTGCGCTGTTCCGCTGGCTCCTGCCGGCTGCCTGGATCGCGGTCTGCCTGCGCATCACGCTGCAAGGCTCGCTGGGCGGCCTGGAATGGGAGATCCCCACGTTCTCCGCCGCGCTGTTGATCTGCTGCATGTTCTGCCACGGCGAACTGGCCGATTCCAAACCCGAACCCCGCAAGGGCGTGGCGTACTTCTATCTGATGGTCGCGCTGGGCGGCGCGTTGGGAGGCGTGTTCGTGGGCCTGGTGGCGCCCAACGTCTTCAGCGCATATCTGGAACTGCCCATCGGCATTACCGCGTGCGTCCTGCTGGCCTTGGCGCTGCTGTTCGGGTTTCCCGCGAAACGCCTGCTTCGCCTGACACTGTTCGCGGTGCTGGCGTTCGTGCTCGCGCTGCGCTACCGTTCCGGCGATACCGACGTGCTGCGAATCCGCAATTTCTATGGCACGCTCGAGGTGCGAGATCGAAATGTCGGCGACTCGGCGGCCCGCGCGCTGTATAGCGGCGTCACTCTGCACGGCCTGCAGTTTCTCGACCCGGGCCGCAGCCGTCTGGCGACGGTCTACTTCAGCCTGGAATCCGGCGCGGGGCGCGCGCTCGATTCCCGCCGCCAACCCGGCCGTCGAGTCGCGATCATCGGGCTCGGCGCCGGGACGCTCGCCGCTTACGGCCGCCACGGCGACCTGTTCCGCTTCTACGACATCAATCCGGACGTAATCGAGGTGGCGCAACACGACTTCCGCTTCCTCTCCGAATCTGAAGCCCAGACCGACATCGTGTTGGGCGATGGCCGCCTGTCGCTCGAGCGCGAACCGCCCAGGAATTTTGACTTCGTCATATTGGATGCGTTCTCGGACGACACCATACCGATCCACCTGCTGACCCGCGAGGCGCTCGAGAGCTACTTCCGGCATCTGCGCGATGGAGGCATCATCGCCATCCACATCACCAATCGCTATCTCGACCTGGAGCCTGTGGTCACAGCTCAGGCAACCGCGTTAGGAAAGCAGATTCTGCTCATTGCCAATGCGGCGGACCCGGTCCGCGGCGTATCGGACGCCGATTGGGCGATTCTTTCGGACAACCCGCTGCCCGAACTCGCAAAGTACGCCCACGCACCGGTGTCGAGACGCATTCTGCGGCCTTGGACAGACGATTTCAGCAACTTGTTCGGCGCCTTACGGTAGCGCCGGGTTGGCCAATGGCTTGCTCATTCATCTGACAGGAGGTTTCATGTGGAATGCGGCAACACTTCTGTGCATGGCCCTACTGGCGGCCGACTCGTTCGCGGCGGTGAACGGCAAGCAAGTCCGCAAGGACCTCCGTCACAACATTTTCAACAAGCGCGCGGTAGCCGGGTCGGTGGCCAGAGGCGGGGTGGGGACGATATTCAATACGCCGCACCAGTGGGGCCGCGGACCCGATGGCTTCGCCAAGCGCGTGGGCACCAGCTTCGGAAAGCACATCATTAAGCAGGCGATTCAAACGCCGGTAGCCGCGCTTCATCATGAGAACCTGCACTACCAGCCGTCTGGCCTGCACGGTGTGATGCCCCGGCTCGAATACGCGGTGAAGAGCACATTCATCGTGCCGCGAACCGATCGGCCAGGCAAGACGGTGGCTATCGGCAGAATCTCCGGGAATATGGGCGCGGGCCTGGCCTCGCAATTGTGGATGCCGGCGGCAGGAGTGGGGGCCGGCATTGCGAGCGGCGGCATTGGATTGGGTATGGACGTCGGCGTACACGTGGCGAAGGAATTCTGGCCGAGACATCCGAAAACGCGCTGACGACTTCTAAGATCTGTTATCGTTGCAGGGTCGGGCCGGGAGGGCCTGTCCTGCCATGCACCTCATCGTCCTGACGGTCGCGGCGATTGCGCTGCTGCTGGTATTGATCCTGGTGGTGAAGTTGCATGCGTTCCTGGCGCTGCTGCTCTCCAGCATGGCGCTGGGACTGGCGGCGGGTATGGCTCCCGAGCAGGTCCTGAAGTCGATTCAGAGCGGCTTCGGCGATGCCTTGGGATTCATCGCGGTGGTGGTCGGTTTGGGCGCCATGATCGGCCGCTACCTGGAGCATTCGGGCGGCGGGCAGGCACTGGCCGACTGGCTGCTCGCGCGTTTTGGAAAAGATCGCGCGGCCTGGGCGATGCTGGTGGCCGCATTCCTGGTGGGTTTACCGATCTTCTTCGAGGTTGGCTTCATCATTCTGGTGCCGCTGGTATGGAACCTGGCGCGCGACACCAAGCGCTCGGTGCTGTGCTACGGACTGCCGATGGCTGCCGCTCTGACCATCACGCATTCCCTGGTGCCGCCGCACCCCGCTCCCGCCGCGGCTTCCCAACTGTTGGGCGGCGACCTGGGACGCACGATCGTGTACGGCATCGGGGTATCGATTCCCATGGCGGTCGTCGCGGGGATTTTCTATGCGCTCTGGATCGCGAAACGGATCTACGTTCCGGTTCCCGAGATTGCCGGTGCGGCGCTGGAGAAGGCGGAGAACAACCGGCCGGCGCCGCCGCTGCCGCTGGTCGTGCTGCTGTTGATTTTGCCCGTGCTGCTGATCTTCGGGGCGACGCTGGTGAACCTGATGAAATCCCCGGGCATGCCGGCCGCCCTTCGCAATACTGCCGTGTTCGTGGGTCATCCTTTTACAGCGCTGGCGATCACGCTGCTGCTGGTGCTCTTCTTCTTCGGCATCGGGCGGGGGCTCACCCGCGATCAGGCCCTGAAGATGGCGGCGGAATCGCTCGCGCCGATGGGGGCGCTGCTGTGCATCATGGGCGGCGGCGGCGCCTTCAAGCAGATCATCGTCGATTCCGGCGTGGGCGCTTACCTGGGCAAACTGCTGATCACCTCGGCCATCTCGCCACTGCTGGTGGTGTACATTGTGGCGGCAGCCATGCGGCTGGCCCAGGGCTCGGCGACGGTCGCGATCATTACCGCGGCGGGCATCGTCGCACCCATCGTCAAAGGCATTCCCGGATACAGCCCGGACATCCTGGTCCTCGCGCTGTGCTGCGGCGGCACGGCGTTTTCGCACGTGAACGACTCGGGTTTCTGGCTGGTGAATCAGTACCTGGGAATGACCGTTCCCCAGACCTTGAAATCCTGGACGGCGATGAAAATCGTGTCCTCGCTGGTGGGGCTTGGCGTGGTGCTGGCCGCCCACGCGTTCGTGAGGTAGCGGGCGGGCGTCAAGGCAACCTGCGGAACATCGCGGCGAATCCTTCAAGCGGGATCTGCTCGGCGCGCAGTCCCGCTTCCGGCCAGGAGTCGATCACATCTTTGCCATAGGTCTCCACCAGGCAATTGCGGATGGTCTTCCGCTTGTGGCGAAAACACAGGCCGATGAAACGCACGAAGGAATCGATGTCGCCGATGCCCAGGTCGGCATGCCGGGGTTCCAGCAGCACAACCGACGAATCGACTTTCGGCGGCGGATCGAAGGCCGCGGGCTTCACGTGGAACAACCGGCGGACTTGGGCGAACAGCGCCGTATGGACGGTGAGAAAGCCGTAATCGCGGGTTCCCGGCGAGGCCACCAGCCGCTCGGCCACCTCCCGCTGAATCAGAAAGACCGCGCGCGTGAAGTCGAGCCGCGTGACCTTCTCGAGAATCGGCGAGGTAATGTAATAAGGCAGGTTGCCGGCGATCGCGGCGGAGCCCCACTGCGCCAGGTCGGTGGCCAGCACGTCGCCCTCGATTAATTCCAGGCGCGAGTCATCTCCCAAGCGCTGGCGCAACCGGTCTGCCAGGATCTTGTCGATTTCGACCGCCACCACGCGCGCCGCGCGATTCAGGAGTTTCTCCGTCAGGGCGCCGCGGCCGGGGCCGATCTCGATCACCAATTCGGTGCGGCCATCGCCGGGGCAGACAGCCGCGGCAATGCGCTCCAGGATGGAATGGTTGGTAAGGAAATGCTGGCCGAGTTTCTGCCGCGACACCGGATCCGCGGCCGTTTAACTGCGGAGGGTGCGGCGCGCCGGACGCTGCACCATCTTGACCAGTCCCGGAGTGGGCAGGCCCAGGAACGTCGCGGGACTGAACTTGGAAATGCTGATGATGCTGATCATGTCCGGAGTCAGCCGGCCCTTAGCCAGTGAATAGCCGGTGACTTTGCCATTTTCTCCGATCGCCAGCCAAACCACAGTGGTGTCCTCGGGATAGTTGGCGGGATAGTCGGCGTAAGTCGGTTCGATGCGGGGCAGACCCGCGACGTTTTCCGGAGCATAAACGCCGCCAGGGCTCAGAATGACTACCTGGCCGTATGGGTCGGTGACCAGAGCGGCATCGGTATCCACATGCTGGATCGTGAGGATCGTGAGATTCGGAACCAGGGCGCTAAACAGAATGAGAGCCGACAGCAGGCCGCCCGCAAAAGGAAGGGCCAGCGGCCGCATCAAATTGTCGAACCACAAATGCGCACGATCCGACCAATACCGTACCCGACTGGAAAAACTCGCCCGCGAAAGCCGCCTGGCGCGTTCATGAGATGCCACTACCCGAAGGGAAGCGTCCAAATGAACCGGCATCGGCGCGCGGTTCATCTCTCGCAGCGTCGCGCGCAGTTCTTGCATCGACTGGAAATGCGCGCTGCACTGCCTGCAGGACCTCAAGTGCGCCAACACTTTCTCCAGCTCGCCGGCCGGAACTCTTCGGTCGAGGAGTGGTGAAATCAGTTCTTGCACATTTTCACAACTCATAACTCACTCTGCCGTCTTTGGCACCAATCGCAGGGCCGGCCTGGACTTGAGGCTGCTCAAGAGTTCTTCTCTGAGAGCTTCGCGGCCCCGCAGTATCCGGGACTTTACCGTCCCCAAGGACACGCCCAGGATTTCCGCGATCTCTTCATAACTCTGATCCGTGATATCCCTCAGGACGACGGCCTCGCGGAATATGGGATTAATGCGCTCGAGCGCAGCCTCGATCATGACGTGTTGTTCGCTGTCGAACGCCACATCGAACGGGGAACGGTTGCGGTCCGGTATGATCTCCTTCCAGTTACGCACTTCTTCCGGATTGGTATCCAACTCTACTTCCCGCCGCCGGTGCCGGAAGAACCACCGCCGGGTGTTGTGCGCCTCATTGACGGTAATCCTGTAGATCCACGTCTTCAGGGAACTCTGACCACGAAAACTGCTGATATTTCGAAATACCTTCAGAAAGACTTCCTGAACCACATCGCAGGCTTCGGACTGGTCGTTCAGCAACCGTAGTGCCAGGGTATAAACGGGCTGCTGGAACCGCGTCAGCAGTTCCTCGTAGGCCCGTTCGGAGCCGGCACGCAGGGCTTCAGTGAGACGGGCATCTTCGGCTTCCGCGCCCGCTTCCAAGGTTCGTTCCGAGCTCAGATCCAAGATCGAAGTAGCCACCGGCAACCTCACATTCAGCCTGACTACAAGTTACCAGGATTAGCCAACCTGCGCAAATTAAATAGACACCGGAAAAGGCGAAAAGTTCCAGGCCCCGAGACCCGTGGGCGGGGTCCCCGACGGGCCGCGATGAAC
>Ga0335081_10001515_pt1 | contig 37003 bp, 32 predicted proteins | sample Lox_Sample_35_FD_206713 | JGI IMG/M metagenome (GOLD analysis project Ga0335081, IMG submission 206713) | Soil microbial communities from Loxahatchee National Wildlife Refuge, Florida, United States - Lox_Sample_3.5 | ecosystem: Environmental > Terrestrial > Soil > Wetlands | place: USA...
AGCACTACGCCGACGCGTTGAAATCTGCCAATCAGGCAGTCGAATTGACCCAGGATGGATCGGTGGCAGGCAAGCTGGCTCGCCAGGAACGAGATCGGCTGGTTCAATTGACGGGCGGAATTCCTGCTTCATCTACGCCGCCAGCCGGCGCGAAGCAAACGACAAATCCTCCTCACTAATGCAGGGTGTTCAAATAAGCACAATGAAATCGCGAGCAATTGCGGACTTGGAGCAGGCTCTGGGATACCACTTCGTCCGCCAGGATCTGGTGGAACAGGCTCTCAGCCACAGGTCCCACGCTCGCGAATTGGAATCCTCGCAACCTTTGTCTTTTCCACGCGCCCTCGACAACGAACAACTCGAGTTTCTGGGAGATGCGGTCTTGGGATTAATCACAACCGAGGAACTGTTTCGGCGCTTCCCCGATTTCCGGGAGGGAGAACTGTCCAAACTGCGGGCCCACCTGGTCAGTGAAAAACACCTCATCCGCGTGGCTCAGCTTTTGGAACTTGGGCATTACCTTCGACTGGGGCGCGGTGAGGAGAAGAGCGGTGGCCGCAGCAAGACAACTTTGCTGGTTGACGCATTGGAAGCCGTGCTGGGGGCGATGTATCTGGACAGCGGTTTGGAAACAGTCCGGCGGGTTGTCTTGCAGCATATTCTCACGCCTGAACTGGAAGAACTGCAGCGCAGCGGACGCAGCTTGCCACTGAACGACTACAAATCAGCTCTCCAGGAAAGACTGCAAGCCATGGGACGGCCCCAGCCCGCGTATGTCCTGGTGAAGGAAGAAGGTCCCGAGCACCATAAAACCTTTACGGTTGAAGCTCGCCTGCAAAACGGCAGTGACGCGCGGATTCCCGACTTTGTAGGGCGCGCAGCCGGCTCGACCAAGAAAAATGCGGAACAGGGTGCGGCCCGGCAGTTGCTCGATTATCTGGTGTCTCTGCCGGACAATCTGGAGGGGAGACTTGCTAAAGGACGTCTCTCGCAGTCATGAAGCCCGTTGTACATCACCGTTCGCTGAGCTGGGTGGGCTCAGTTCAATCCCTGCTGGGAACTGTCGTCATAGCGGTGTTCGTCATCAGCTTTGTGGTCCAGGCATTCCAAATTCCCTCCGAGTCGATGGAAAACACTCTTCTGACCGGCGATTACCTGCTGGTCGATAAGATGTGCTACGGCGGCAACCGCCTTTGGGACCACATCATGCCATACCGCAAGATTCAGCGCGGGGACATTATTGTCTTCCGCTATCCTGTGCATCCATCCCAGCACTTTGTGAAGCGAGTGATTGGCGTGCCGGGAGACCGGGTGCGCCTGGTGAATCGCCGGGTTTTCGTGAACGGCACTGCTCTCAATGAACCATATGTAATTCATCGTTCGCCTGCGCACGACACCTTTCGCGACGAGTTCCCGCGCGTCAATCTGCCCGTGCCCGGCCTTGAAGGTGACTGGTGGCTGCAGATGCGGAAGCTGGTGGAAGACGGTGCGCTCATCGTGCCCGAGGGCCATTACTTCGTGATGGGCGACAATCGCGACGAGAGCAGCGACAGCCGCTACTGGGGATTCGTCCCGCGCGAGAACATCATCGGCCGGCCGCTGCTGATCTACTGGTCGCTGCGCACCAGCGAGGACCTGCCCAGCCCATCCGTGCCGAGTGATAAACTTTATCATTTCGGCTATGCAGTGAGTCATTTGTTCCAAATCACGCGTTGGAACCGCACTTTTCGCGTGGTCAATTGACAAAGGAATTCATTTCCAGGAACTCATAAACAATGGCGAAGACAGAGAAAACCCAGCCTGAGAAGCCACGCGAAACTACGGTAGAATTTTTGGCCTCGCTGGCTGCTGTGTTAGTGACCGGTCTTTTCATCATCACTTTCATTGTCCAGGCGTTTGAAATTCCCTCCAGTTCGATGGAAAACACGTTGCTCATCGGTGACCACGTGTTCGTGAACCGCGAGCAATTCGCTCCCCGCAGCCGCTGGATCGGGCCAGTCGTTCCCTACCGTGACATTCATCGCGGCGATATCGTCGTGTTTCTGTCGCCGGCGGAAGCTGGCCTTTACGTCGTGAAGCGGGTCATCGGAATTCCCGGAGATAGGATTCACCTGCGAGACGGCATTGTCTACCGCAATGGCGAGAAGATGGATGAGCCGTACGTCATCCATTCGAGCGTCGTGGACACGTACAACCCATATCGCGATAACTTCCCTGCCGTGCCGCCTTCGGACTACAACAACGTCACTCCAGAATGGCAGATGCTCATGAAACAGAACATGCAGGGTGACGACATCGTCGTGCCGGCGGACAGTTATTTCGGCATGGGCGACAACCGCGACGTCAGCTACGACAGTCGCTACTGGGGTTTTATTCCAAAGGAAAACGTGATTGGGCGGCCGATGTTTATCTATTGGTCATTCGAGACCCCGCCAAACCAGTACCTGGAAAAAGAAGTAAGCCAGCGAGTCGGGTTTCTGGTGCACGTGGTCATTCACTTCTTTGATGAAACCCGTTGGCGTCGCACCTTGAAGGTGGTTCGGTGAGGTTGTTGCGATCCAGGCGCGGAGTTGTGGGTTTATGCTTGCTCGCGCTGCTGGCTTTGTTTCTCATTCGGCCGGGCGCGAACCGCTTGCGTGCAAGAATCGTCCAATCCGTCAGCACCGCGATAGGCCGGCCGGTCCAGGTCGGCTCGGTCAATCTTCGCTTCATCCCGCGACCCGGCTTTGAGCTGCAAGACTTCATCGTACAAGAAGACGCCGCGTTTGGTGCCGAACCTCTGCTGCGAGCGCAGGAGGTTACTGCATCGTTGCGGGTCATGCCTCTGCTGCGTGGCCGCATCGAAATCGCCAGCCTCAGCCTGACTGAGCCCAGCCTCAATCTTGCGCGCAATGGAGCGGGACACTGGAACCTTGAGAACCTGGTCGAGCGCACGGAAAAGATTCCGGTAGCTCCTACCAACAAAGCCAGAAGTGAGACGCGGCCGGGATTTCCCTACATCGAAGGGCAACGCGGCCGGATCAACTTCAAACTTGGCGATGAAAAGACAAGCTATGCGCTCACCTCTGCCGATTTCGCCATCTGGCAAGACTCCGAGAATGTCTGGGGCATGCGTCTCCGCGCCCAACCCATGCGGACAGACATGAACTTGACCGACACTGGCTTGATCCGCATGAACGGGTCATTTCAGCGGGCCATCAGCCTGCATGACACACCGCTTCAGTTCACGCTTCAGTGGGACCGTCCGCAGATGGGGCAGCTCACGAAACTCTTCTACGGAACTGACAAAGGTTGGCGCGGAACAGCATTAATTTCAGTATCCCTCAGCGGCACCCCCGGCAATCTGGTTGTGGAGAGCACTGCGTCGGTAAGTGATTTTCGTCGCTACGACGTCATCGGGGGAGGCAACCTGGATCTCGCAGCGCAATGTACAGGGCACTACAGTTCATTTGAAAACGAACTGGATAACGTCTCCTGCACAGCACCGGTGCGTGACGGCAACGTGAGTGTGACCGGTCGCGTGCGCCATCCTTTGATTTCTCCCGACTATGAGCTGGCGGTGACTGTGCAGGACGTTCCCACGCAATCCGTCGTCGCTCTAATTCGTCACGCAAAGCTCGGGCTGCCTGATGACCTCGCGGCCACTGGGGAAGTGAGCGCTCACGCGACCATGCAACGTGATCATGAGGCCAAAACACCGTTTCATTGGCAAGGCGGCGGTGAGGCCAGAGGAATACGCATCTCTTCTGCGATCACAGAAACCGATCTCGACCTAAGTGATGTGTCTTTCGCTCTATTCGATCCAAACCAGCACACCCCGCGAGCCCGCTGGGCGCTATCCAGAACTGCATCGCCGGGAGTGACCAATCAGGAGGCTCGACTGGGCCTAGGTCGCTTCCGGGTGGCACTCGGTGGATCGACGCCAGTTTCGGTATCCGGGTGGTTGTCTCGGAGAGGCTACAACTTTAGCATCAATGGCGAAGTTGATCTGCAACGAGCTCTCCAAGCCGCCCGAACGGCGGGCTTGCCGGCTTTGCAAACCAGCGCCGAGGGCTCAGCGAGCGTCGATTTAGAGACTGCAGGCGCATGGAAGGGGTTCGCTCCGGCCCAAATAAATGGCAAAGCTCAGTTACTTTCCGTAAGAGCACCGCTCCGGGGTTTGAGCGAGCCTCTGGAAATCTCGGCAGCGAACCTGGTCCTGTCCACCGATCAAGTGAAGGTTCGAGACCTTTCGGCCAAGCTCGCGGGCACCACGTGGAGAGGTTCTTTGGTCCGACCCCGGCCATGCCCGGCGGGCTGTACGCTCACCTTCGACCTGCATGCGGATGAGATTTCATGGCGACGTCTGACCGAGTTGTTGAACCTTCCGGCGCGTTCTCAGCCCTGGTATCAATTTCTTCTTTCTTCTGCGTCTTCGGCAAATTACCTGCTCTCCTTGAACGCCGCGGGGAGGATTAGTTCGGACAAAATAGTCCTAGGCAAGATTTCGGGCACTCACTTCCTCACCAACATTGAACTGAATGTCGGCAGGGTCGAATTGTCTGGTCTGCACGCCGAGCTCCTTGGAGGCAGGCACAGCGGTGAATGGAAAGCCAACTTCACAACCAAGCCTCCCCAATACAGCGGCTCTGGCAAGATTGAGCGAGTGACTCTAGCTGGAGTATCCTCCGCTATGCATGACAACTGGATTACCGGAATAGCGGATGCGACCTACGAGGTATCGGCTTCGGGCTCCACGGCTGCGGAGTGTATAGCCTCTGCTTCAGGAACGGCGGACTTCGATCTGCGAGATGGTTCGTTGCCGCTGCTGGCCGTCGGTGCCGGTAACACTGCCCCGCAGGTGCGCCGTCTCGCTATGCGTCTCAATGCACGCAATGGCAAGCTCGAGATCGAGGACGGTAAAGTCGACACCAGCACGGCCACTTATCAACTAAGGGGTCTGTTTTCTTACGAAAAAGGCCTGGATTTGAAGTTAAGCCGGAAGGACGCCTCGGGCTTCGGCATTACGGGCGCCCTCGCCAGCCCGCACGTCTCTCCGATAATTGTTCCCGCTACACAGGCCCAGCTCAAACAGTAGAAGACTGGCTATCGCTGCTTCTTTACGACTCTACTATTAATATGTATCATAGTTTTTATATGAGGTTAGCTAAGACCTTCTCCCTCGACGAATCGCTTCTGGCCGCGGTTGAACGCTCGCGAGGCAATCGTTCGACCAGTGAGCGAGTCAATGAATTGTTGAAACTGGGACTGGAACACGAACAACGCGACAGCCTGGAGCGGGAAGCCGAGCAATTCTACCGGCGCCAAAGCTCCCGTGAACGCAAGGAAAGCCGCGCCTTCCAACAAGCGTCGCTACGCTCTGTTAGCAAAGACGAGGACTGAACGAATGCCGAAATCCGCCGAGGGTTACCCCAGGCGCGGCGAGATCTGCATAGTTCGGCTGGACAAAGATCGTCCTGCTCTGATCATTTCCAACGATGCTTTGAACCGGCACGCTCTCGACATTTGTGTAGTTCCGGTGACGTCAGTGGAGCGTGGCAGATTTTCGTTACGAATTCCACTTGCCGCAGGTGAGGGTGGACTGAAGAAGAATTCATGGGCAAAGTGCGATCAAGTAACCACCCTGGATCGAACGTTGGTTCGCTATCCTCCTCTCGGCCGGTTGTCAGGCGAACGGCTTCTTGAAATTGAGAAAGCTATAAAAATCGCGCTCGATCTTCCGTAACTCTCACATCAGAGGCACATAGCCCGGCCCGCGCAAGACCCTCCCGGGCTTTGCCCCCGTCATCTTGCCATCGTCAATCACCAATGTTCCGTTTACCAGCACGTAATCCATCCCTTGGGACAATTGGTTGGGATTTTCGAAGGTCGCCACGTCCTGGATAGTTGCCGGGTCGAAGATCACAATGTCGGCGGCCATGCCGACGCGCAGCAATCCCCGATCTGTCAGGCGCATGCGTTGCGCAGGCAGCGCTGAAAACTTACGAATCGCATCTTCGAGCGTCAGTTTCTTCTCTTCTCGGACGTACTTCCGCAGAATGCGCGGAAACGTCCCATAGGCCCGAGGATGGGGGTGCTCCTGTCCGAGAATTCCGTCGGGCGAGGTCCCGGAAGAGTCATTGTCGATCGAAACCCACGGCTGCTGGAGTGCCAAGGCAACATCAGGTTCCGACATGCCGAACACCGCCACGTCGGTGAATGCCTTGTCTTGAATCAGCAGATCGAACATCGCATCTAGTGGGTCCTTATGCCAAATCTCCGCCACTTGCTTCAGAGTTTTTCCTTGCATCGGCAGCAGATCAGGATTTTGTACGACTCCAATCAGAATCGATTCGGGTCCAGGAATTTCTTGCCACTCGTTATCCCAAGCGGTGGACGGAGTTCCCATGTCCTTACGGATGCGCGCCCGCATGGCAGGATCGCGCAAACGCTCGACCAGTTTGGTGTCACCGCCATCGTGCGCCCATTGCGGTATGAAAGCCGACAGTGAATTGAACCAAGCGGTGTAAGCGTAGGTATTCGCGCTGATGTCAACGCCAGCGGCCCGCGCAGCGTTAATTCTTGCAATGACTTCCGGCATCCGTCCCCAGTTTTCCTTGCCCGCAACTTTGATGTGCCAGATCTCGACCGGAAGCCCACCTTCCTTGCCAATTCGTATTGCTTCATCAATCGCCTGCAGGACGGCGTCGCTTTCGTTGCGCATGTGGGTTGCATAAATGCCGCCGAACTTCGCCGCTTCGCTTGCCAAAGCGATCAATTCCTCAGTTTTGGCATAGGGTGCAGGTGCGTATTCGAGTGAAGTAGAGACTCCCATAGCCCCATCGTTCATTGCTTGGTCGACCAACTCCTTCATGCTCTGGAGCTGTTCGGCGGTCGGTTGCACATCGTCATCGCCTAGCACCATACAGCGGAGCTGCGTAGCACCAACGTAGCTGCCAAGATTGATGCCGATGCCCTGCTTCTCAAGCTTTGCAAAGTATTCTCTGAAAGTTCGCCAGTCGGGGCTGATGTGATAGTGGTCGTATTTGGTGCGGTGGGATTGAATAAAGGCATCATTCAGAGGTGCAGCAGAATCTCCTTCTCCGGTGATTTCACTCGTGATTCCTTGATAGATTTTCGAAGGCACGCGCGGGTCGACCAGAATCGTCAGCTCGGATTGGCCCAGCATGTCGATAAATCCCGGGGCCACGACTTTGCCCTGAGCGTCGATAGTTCGTATCCGCGGGGCAGCTTTCAGATTGCCGATGGTCGCGATCTTGCCATTTCGAATGCCAATATCTCCCGAATACCATGGGGAGCCGGTGCCATCGATGATGTGACCGTTAATGATGACCACATCGTAATTGAGCACCGGAAGCGCCCACAACGCGCAAACACACCCGAGAACTGCCAGCGCAATTGCCCACAACCGCCAATGCCTGCTCACTTTGATTCCCTCCTCAATTCTGCGCGAAGCGCTCAGCAATCTTGCCAGCCTTCAATGCTCGCCATCTTATCGCTGCGCCAAGAGCAATCCAAATCCCGAGCGCCAGCCATTCGTAGACCGTGAAGTGCCCCGGCACCGCTGGCACAACCTTCATGAAGATCATCGCCAGGCTGACGCACACGCCCAGAACCGCGAGTGAGCGCTGCAACGAGTTTGAAGCCATCACGGTAAGAGCTGCGCAGGCTGCCAACCAGCCGGCAGCGGAAGCTACTGAACCGACCTCCGAAACCGGGACCAGGATGGCATCGCCAAGGAAAATGCAGGCGGCAGTCGCCGTGCCAATGCAGAGCACCGCCGCAGAAGGCGTTTGATTTTGCACATGCACTACGGACACCCCACGGTCAACCAACCCCCGCCGGCCCATGGCGAACAGGATCCGTGTCGCAGCGACAAAGTTACCATTGAACACTTTGAACAGAGAAAGCAGTGCGGCTGCGAGAATCACACTGACAATCCAACGCGACCCCACCGCCCGCTGAAAGGCGACAGCGGTCATGAACTTCTGGTCGACCAACTGCTTCCAGGGAGCGACATAGCCCACTGCCGCAATCACGATGACGTAGAACGCTGCTCCGACGGCAATCGCCATCCAGATCGCGGTGAAGAATCTTTTAGGGCGAAAATCTGCACTCGCCTCTTCCGATCCTTTCACCACTGATTCAAAGCCAGTCATGAAGTAGGGCACGATCTGCAGAACCAAAATCACCGAGATAAAGCTGCTGTGTGTAAAGAGAGGTGGAAAATTGCCAACCGAGCCCTTGCTGATGCCGGCGAGAACAAACACCACAAAAAGAGCCAGCGTGGCAAATGACGTCCAGTTTTGAAACGTTGCGCTCAGCCGGATGCCCTTGTAATTCACCGCCGTAATTAGGGCAGTCAGCCCAATGCCGATGATCAAGTGCGGCAGATAGACCGGCCTCCCTGCAATGCGGTAAAGCTCAACTGAATCCAGCACCGGAAAGATGTAAGCCGCGATCCTTCCCACTGCCACCGCTTCCCATGGACAGACAATGAAATAGGCCAAGACCATCATCCAACCGGTCGCGAACGTGACCATCGGAGAAAAGACCTTCGCCGTGTATGCTACCTCGCCCGCGGCATCGGGCATCGCCATCACCAGCCGTCCATAGACGTAGCCGATAGGCAGCAACAGCAAACCACCAATGGCGAAGCCGAGCACTCCGCCCAAAACGCCGCCGCGCAGCAGCCAGTCATCCATTACCACGAGCCAGCCGACGCCGACCATGCTTCCCCATCCCAGGGTGAAGTAGTCGGTCAGCCGCAGCTTGCGCGCCAGATTTGTCATGCAAGGGGCGAATTATAGAACAGGGAGAACGGGAGAATGGAGCGAGCACATCTGATAACGCTCAAAATCTCAATACCCGTAGATTCGATCCTTAGTGATGTTCACCTTCGGGCCTGTTGAGCGGATAAGGGGAAAATTAACCCTCCTAGCGCGAGGTCGCTTTTTTCCGAGTAAGCGATTCTTGATGCCAAGTAGGATGAGGCTATTCAACCCCTTTCCAGTAACCGCCGAGTGGCGCTCAAGTTTGCGGTAAAGGGCATCAGGGATTTCAACTGTGACGCGAATCGTAGGCCTCGGCATCGAACCATTGTCTCACTTTCATGTGTGCCCTAAGCGATGTGCTATGTTCATAAAGCCTTTGCTCTTATGCCGCGATACGAATACCGCATTCTTAACCCGACTCCGCCGGCGGAAAAAGCCTTCCTGGCCTGGATCGACAGGCTCGACCAGGAATTCATCAATCGCGACCCCGACCACCGCAGCCGGGTCGTGCGCGATGCGTTACACGAGCTTTATCTCGGCAGGCCGTACGTTACACCCGATCCCAGCACTTCATTATCAGAGCAAACCTTGATTTACTCTTTTGATCCGCGCAACGCCACGCTGGAGCCGGAGACCTACGGCGACATTGATGTTACGAAATATAACGAGCGCAAGCCGCTGATCTGGTTCTGGATGATGTTCGACCGCTCTGCCGCCGGGCTTAATCACTGGCTGGGACACCGGGTGCGCGCCATGCTCGCCCGCCACGTCTTCAAACACTGCGGCAAGAACGTGAAGATATTCCACGGCGTAGAAGTTTCCTACGGCTACAACCTGACGGTCGAAGACAACTGCACCATCCATAAATACGTTCTGCTCGACGATCGCGGCGAAATCATCATTCACGAAGGCTGTTCGATCTCCGACTATGCCAATGTGTACTCTCACGCCCACGATATTAACGACGGCATGATTGTGACCAATCAAAAGACCGAGATTGGCCCTCGGGCCCGGGTCACCTATCATGCGACCGTGCTAAGCGGCGTGAAGGTCGGAGAGCATGGGATTGTCGGCTCGATTGGAGTGGCGTCAAAAGACGTGCAGCCGTTCCACATCGTCGCTGGCGTCCCTGCCAAGCCAGTCAAGGTTAAGCCGATTGCACCGGAGGAGTTGCAGAAAGCGTTCGAGAGAAAGTGACTTCCCGATTATGGCGGTGCCGGGCTCCCTGCTCTCGCCAGGGGCAGCACACACACTTAGCGAATGCCGGAAATCAGCCCTCACTGCGCGATTTGAATCTCAAACACTACGCCGCCACCGTAGGTCCCACCTATAGGTGCCGTCCCGTATAGATTGCCGTCAGGACCAAGCGTCAGGTTTGCATCAGGCCCGTCGCCGTCGGAACCCACAAACGTGTGCAGCACGGTGTACTTCCAGCCGCCGTTGTTTGGCGACAACTCGTAAACCACGCCGCACCCACACCCCGGCGAACCGCCGTAGACCGTTGTTCCGTAAAGGTTGCCGGCCCCGTCGATGATCACTCCGCCCCCCGGCCCGTTACCAGTCGAGCCGTCCACAAAGTTGTACAGAATTGTTTCAATCCACACCGTACCTGTACTGGCCGCTACCGGTGTTAACTTGAAAATTGTGCCGCAACCGGTCTCATCGCAGAGGTTGGGGCCGCCCTGTTGGGTGCTCCCATAGAGATTTCCCTTGCTGTCCATCGCCAGCTCTCCAGAGCTCAGCACCTTGCCATCACCTGCAAAGCTACCGAAGCGATGCAGGATGTGCTCCTTCCAGGCCCCTGCTACTGGCCGCAGTTCGTACACCGTGCCGCAAGTGTTCGCTGGGCAGGTCGGCTCGCCGCCGCCATAGGGAGTCGAGCTGAAAACGTTTCCGGCGGCATCCAGAATCACTCCTGCCTGCGTTCCCCACCCATCCCCGTTCTTGTCAGCGAAAGTATGAAGTATGCTCTCGCTCCAGCCACTGGGACCGGGACTGAGTTCGAATGCAGACCATCCTGTTAGATAGACATTCCCGTACTGGTCGAGCGTAGGGTTTCCCCACGGACAACACGTAGGATCCCCTGGCCCAGCGAAGTTGTGAAGCACGGTTTCAGTCCAACCTCCCGGGCCGGGACTAAGCTCGAATGCAATGCCGTGGGCATAGAGGCCGCCAACCTGAGTCGTACCGTACACGTTACCGGATAGATCAACCGCCGGACCACCCCACGCCACGGCGCCGTCTTCCGGGAAGGAGGGAAAGCTATAAAGGATCATCTCGTTCCATTCGCCATTCTGTCCCGGACGGAGTTGGAAGACTGTCCCATCCCCGTAAGCGCCACCACCGCTGCTGCTGCCGTAAAGGTTCCCTTGCTGGTCAAAGACCACGCTGGACCAGAGCCCTCCTGCATCCTTGCCAAGGCCGAACGAGTGAAGCACCTTAAACGGAGGTTGGGCGGAAGCCGTGGGTGAAAGGACTACAAGCAAAAGAGTCAGCAACGATAAGCGCATATGCACCGCCTTCAAACTGTCTGCCCGAGGCGCAAACGGTACATCCAGTGAGTGACAATCTTCCCGCGTGCGCTGTTTCACGAGGGCACATACGTTCTACCGTGATACGAGAAACCTACGGTGTGATCTCGAACGCGACGCCCCGGTTGTTCTGCCCGCCGATGACAGTGGTGCCGTAGAGATTGCCGTCGGGCCCTACTGTCACGCCGTTCGGCCCATTCCCGTCGCTGCCGGTGAAGGCATGCAACATCGTATACTTCCACGTGCCGTCATGCGGCGACAGGCGGTACACCACTCCGCAGTAGCCGCCGCACGAAGTGTTTCCCCCACCTGCCGCACCATAGAGATTGCCAGCACTGTCTTGTGCCAAAACGCCGAAAGGTCCGCAGCCCTGCGAGCAGTCGGGAAACGTGTAAAGTTGGGTCTCCGAATAAAGAGTGCTCGGTCCCTTTAGCCCCTGTGGTTTCGGACTCAACCTGAACACCGTGCCCGTGCCGGTTGGTCCGCCCACTGCTGTGCTGCCGTAAACGTTGCCTTTGCCATCCACCACCAGCCCGCCATTGAGCAACAGACCGTCGGTCGGGAAGGCGCCGAACCAGTACAAGATGCGATACGACCAGGAGCCATCGGGACGAGGCCGCATCTGAAAGACAAGGCCGCAGCCCTGGTCGTCCCCGCAAGGCGTGGGATACTTGTAGATGCCACCGTTAAGAGTGTTGCCGTAGAGGTTACCGGCGGCGTCCCATGCCAGCGGTCCTTGAGGCTGGATTCCGTCGATGCATTGGGGCCTCTGGAAACAGAAGCTGAAGATGGCCGAGTAGTTCCATCCACCCTGGCTAGGCGACAGCTTGCCAATGGCCCCGGCGTTGTATTGCCCGAAGCCGAGAGGTGCGTACACGTTGCCGGACTTGTCTAAAACCACCCCCCCATGCACGCCGTACTGGTACAGCAAAGTAAAGTCCCACCCGTTGCCGTTCGGCGAAAGTTCGAAAACGGTACCATCTCCAGGTCCTCCAAACGGAGTTGTCCCATAGAGGTTGCCATCTGGATCAAAGACAGGGGCACCGTCCGGCCTTTGCCCATCAACTTTGTAGTTGAAGCTGTGAAGAATAGTTTCCGTCCACCCGGTGTCGGGAGAGTAGGTCAGTTCGAAAACTGTTCCATCGCCATAGACGCCTCCAACAGCCGTGGTACCGAAAAGATTGCCTTGCGAGTCAAATGTTACGCTGGCTGCTGGCTCAGAAGCAGCTGGGCTCGGGCTAAAGTTATAGAGAACCTTGAAGGAGGTGGCCCCGAGGCTGCCCGATAGGGCGAGTACGGTGGCTGCGACGCTCGCTAATGACAGCGACGGTAACTTCCGCATAAAACACCTTTCCCCGAGCGGTGACCTGACCGGGGCTCTCAACCCACGGTCGCGTACTTTAACACGAAACTGCAGCGGACATAGAGCCTAACGTATGTCCGCCGCAGGATACTTCTTAGGCTGCCGCTTCAATCCGAGTCGCCACCGTCAGGCCCCTCCGGTGCTTGCCCTGAATGCTGCTGTAAGTAGTTAACGAAATAGTCTGAGTTGAGGCTGACTGCCGGATATGATTTCTAACAACGTTGACCAGAGTGCGCGGTGCTATGCAGATAGGCAAGTGCGCAGGTCACATCAGGCAGTGACTGTCCATAACTGGGCGGCTCTCTCTACAGAAAGCAATTTTTTCCCAGCATGACCGGGCCAACCGCCGGCAGCGGAAGGTATTCCACTGAAACTCGGGAACTGTCTCTTCATTTCCTTTGCGAGCGGTTCTGCCGGCTGCGTCTTCTTGCAGCGCAATAGCGTGTTAGTATCGAATCCAGCCTGGAATGACCCTGCAACACGTTGACATGTTGTTTCAGCTGATTGCCTTTCTGTTCGCGATCAGCGTCCACGAGTCCGCTCACGCCTGGACCGCAAACCGCCGTGGCGATCCGACAGCCCGCATGTTGGGCCGAATCACCCTGAATCCGATCAAACACATTGATCCGGTGGGAACGGTTTTGCTGCCCATCATTGCGATGGTTACGGGGTTTCCCGTCATCGGCTGGGCCAAACCGACGCCGGTTGACCCGCGCAACTTCAAGAGTCCGGTGATGGACGACATTCTGACGTCGGTAGCTGGGCCGATCAGCAACTTCATCGTGGCGACGGGAGCGACCATCCTGCTCGCCGTGATCGGAATGCTTGGTCAAGGACCACGTGCGATTATGCAGGGCGCAATCAATGGGGTCGCCATGAGCGATTCCGTCCTGGTGCCCGCCAGCCTGCTGCTTTACGAATTTCTGGTAATCAACGTTCTGCTGGCTGTCTTCAATCTGATTCCAGTGCCGCCGCTGGACGGCAGCCACGTGCTGCGCCACTTTCTCTCAGAAAACGTTCGCAAGGTTTACGACATGGTGGGCATTTTCGGCCTGATGGCCCTGGTATTTTTCGGCGGAAACCTTATCTATAGCCTGTTTCGGCCGGTGCTGTTACTCTATCGTTCCATCTTGATGACAATCTGATGCCATCTTTTTCCAATCGCAAACGGGTCTTGAGCGGCATGCGTTCGACCGGCAAGCTGCATTTGGGCAACTACGTCGGTGCCCTGCAAAATTGGGTCGGCATGCAGGACAAGTACGAGTGTTTCTTCTTCGTTGCCGACTGGCACGCCCTGACCACCGATTACGCCGACACCTCGCGCGTGAAGCAGAATTCGGTGGACGTGCTGCTGGATTGGCTAGCTGCCGGACTCGATCCCGAGCGCTGTACTATGTTCATCCAGTCACATGTGCCGCAGCACGCCGAACTTCACCTGCTGTTTTCGATGGTCACTCCGCTCGGCTGGCTGGAGCGCGTGCCCACGTATAAGGAACAGCGGGAGAACATCACCGAGAAGGACCTTGGCACTTATGGATTTCTCGGTTATCCCGTGCTGCAGGCGGCCGACATCCTCATCTATAAGGGTGATTTTGTTCCCGTCGGCGAAGACCAGGTTCCGCACGTCGAACTGACGCGGGAGATCGCACGGCGCTTCAACCAGTTCTATAACCTCGACGGGCAACCGGTGTTCCCCGAGCCACAGCCGCTGCTTACGCCCGCCGCCAAGCTACCAGGTACTGATGGCCGCAAGATGTCGAAGTCGTACGGCAACACCGTGATGCTGACCGACCCTGAACCGGTTGTGCGGCAGAAGCTCAAGACTATGGTGACAGACCCGGCACGTGTCCGCCGCACTGATCCGGGCAATCCCGATGTCTGCCCGGTTGGCGATCTGCACAAGATTTTCAGCAGCGCTGAAACCCGCGCCAAAGTGAATGAAGGCTGCCGTTCCGCCGGGATCGGCTGCATCGAATGCAAAAGCTGGGCAGCCGATGCTCTAGTTAGCATCTTGAATCCCATGCAGGAGCGCCGCAAGAAATACGAAGACAATCCGCGCCTGGCGTGGGATATTCTGGAAGCAGGATCGGCGCAGGCCGGCAAGGTGGCGGACGCGACGATGGCAGACGTTCGCCGGTCAATGAATATGTCGCCCGAGTACGAGCCTGCGAAGTAACGAATGAGAGATCAGTCCAGAGCCGACGACATTGCCAATCGTGTGAATACCTCATCTCTCGCTCTCTCGGCGGCTCCATCCGCACCGGTAGCGACAAAGCAGGAAAGCGATTCCCCCTTCTCAGTTTCCGTTTCCAACATTTACGAAGGTCCGCTCGACCTGCTGCTCGACCTGATCCGCAAGCAGGACATCGACATCTACGACATCCCCATCGCCAAGATCACGGCGCAGTATCTGGCGTATGTCGAGAAACTTCGCGAACTCGACGTGAACGTCGCTGCCGACTTTATCTACATGGCAGCGGTCTTGATTCACATCAAGTCGAAGATGCTGTTGCCGCGCGACCCTGCCGTCGCTTCGGAAGAGCAGGACGATCCGCGAACTGAGCTGGTGAATCGGCTGATCGAGCATGAGAAGTTCAAATCTGCCGCCCAGATGCTCCTACAAAAGCAGCAGATTGAGGATGCAGTGTGGTCGAATCCGGCGATCAAGGAGTTCATGGACGCCGAGGGCACAGAGCCCGAAATCGCCGCCGATGTAATCGACCTGGTGAAAACCTTCCAGCAGATTCTCGATCGCGCCCGCAACCGGCCGATGCTTCAGGTGGACGAGGAGGCGGTGACGGTCAGCCAGATGCTCGAATATCTACGGCGGCGATTGTCATTGGAAGACCGTCCGATTCGTCTGAAGCAACTGCTGCGCAACATTCAATCGCGGCAGGCGCTGGTGTGCATGTTCCTCGCTCTGCTGGAAATGGTGCGCCTGCAAGCCATTCAGCTAAGACAGGAGCGGTTGTTTGGCGAGATTTTGTTGCGCAAACACGTCGGCTTTGAAGCGGCGATGAGCGAGCAATCTGCTATAAAGGATGATTGGCGTTAGGCTATGAGCCTTAAAGCAAAACTTGAAGCAATAATCTATGCGGCGGAGATCCCGATTACGCTCGACCAGATCATCCCGTTGGTCAAGGACGCTGTCACGCAAAATGGTGAATCGGGCGATGAGCTGCGCTCCCAGGTCCGTGCCGCTTTGGAAGAACTGGTCACCGATTTCGCGAACGCCGACCACGGCATTGAAATCCGGCAGGTTGCCGGCGGTTATCGTATGTCCACTAAGCCGGAACACCATGACGTGGTGCGCAGCTTCGCCAAGAGCCTGAAGCCGCCGATCCGACTGTCCATGCCCGCTCTCGAAACTTTGGCGGTCATCGCTTATAAGCAGCCGGTCACCGTACCGGAGATCAACGAGATCCGCGGCGTCGACTGCAGTGGCGTGATGGCCACTTTGCTCGATCGCAAACTGGTAACTACCGCAGGAAGAAAAGCGGTCATCGGTCGCCCGATTCTTTACAAAACGACCAAGGAATTTCTGCTGCGCTTTGGGCTGAAAGATGTAAATGAGCTTCCCAGCATGGAAGAATTCGAAAAGCTCGTGGCAGAGTCATTCCAGAGCGACCTCCTGCCCGCGCAAGAGGCGCCGATTGAATCGAACGGTGAACCGAGTCAGTCTGAAACCGTAACCGAACCAGTACCCGCTAGCCAGAACGATCCGGCTGCCTAGTCGCCGCCTTCCCGGCGGCTGTCGGGTGGGCGTCTCGCCTACTGAATCGTAAGAGCGAAAGGCCAGCGTCAAGATCATGTCAACCGAACGCCTGCAAAAAATTATCGCTGCTGCCGGAATCGCCTCGCGCCGCAAGGCCGAAGAACTCATCACCGGCGGCCTAGTGACGGTAAACGGTCAGACCGTCACTGAACTGGGCAGCAAGGCCGACCCCGAGCGCGACCATATCCGCGTTAACGGCAAACTCCTTCACCGCGCAGAGCGTCACGTCTATCTGCTCATGAACAAGCCCAAGGGCTACGTCACCACGCTTAGCGACCCCGAGCACCGCCCGACCGTGATGGATCTGCTTCGAGGTGTGAAAGCCCGGGTTTATCCCGTCGGGCGTCTCGACTACGCGAGCGAAGGCCTGCTTCTGCTCACCAACGACGGCGACTTCGCTAACCGCTTGATGAGTGCGGCTTCCCACGTGCCCAAGACCTACATGGTCAAGGTAGCTGGAACACCGAACGAGGAAGGCCTGAGCAAACTGCGAAAGGGCATTTCGATCCCAACCGAAAAAGGCAGACGAGTCAGGACTGCTCCTGCCAAGATCCGCCCAATCCGCGAAGCTGCGAATCCCTGGTACGAAGTCACGCTGACCGAGGGAAGGAACCGCCAGATCCGCCGCATGTTCGAAGAGATCGGCCACCACGTGGAAAAGATCAAGCGCGTGCGCTATGGCCCGTTACAGCTCGACGTTCATCCCGGAGAATTCCGCAAGCTGAAGGCCGAGGAAGTTGCACAGCTGAAGTCGCTAAGCAAGAGAAAAGCAGATTCCTCGTCGTTCACTCCTCGGAATGACAAGGGCTTTGGTGCCCGCAACCACACGTGACACTTTGCTCGCAAACGTGTAAAGATTAAATGACCTACATGACCGACTTTAGCCAGCTTGTGCCCGAACACATTCGGAACCTCGGCGGGTACACGCCAGGCAAGTCATCTCGCCAAGCCCAACGGGAGAGCCGCGTGAACTGTATCAAGATGGCTTCTAATGAGAATCCCTTCGGCCCATCGCCCAAAGCGGTTGAGGCGATGCAGTCGGTGTTGCGCGAAACCAACCTTTATCCGGATAACGATGCCGCCGACCTACGCCAGAGACTTGCCGAGCTCCACGGCGTTCAACCCGAGCAGGTTGTGCCGACAGCAGGCTCAACGGCATTACTGGGAATCATCGCACGCACCTTGCTTGCTCCCGGATTGAATGCTATCACCAGCGAACGATCCTTTATTGTGTATCCAATCGCAACTCAGGCTGCTGGCGGCAAGCTGATCCAGGTTCCCACGCGCAACGACGGTTACGATCTCGACGCCATTGCGGCCGCAGTCGACAAGAACACCCGCATCATTTATTTTTCGAACCCGAACAATCCCACCGGAACGATGGCCGATGCCACTCAAGTGGATCGGTTCCTTGAGCGGGTTCCGTCCAACGTCATCGTCATCCTGGATGAAGCCTACTTCGATTTTGCGGAGTTTTTCGCCAGGCAGCGCGGTATCATGTATTCCCATTCGCTGGACTATGTGCAAAGCAGGCGAAATGTGGTCGTATTGCGAACCTTCTCTAAGGCGCACGGCCTGGCTGGCGTTCGCGTAGGTTACGGGATCGGGCCTGCAGAACTGATGTCTTACTTCGCGCGCATGAGAACAACGTTCTCTGTCTCGTCGGTTGCACAAGCAGCGGCTTTGGCGGCCATCGCCGACGACGCGCACACGCAAAAAGCGCTGCTCAACAACGCCGAACAAGTTCCACTCTTGATTGAGGGGCTGAAGGACCTCGGATATCGGGTGGTTCCGACGTGGACCAACTTCTTCTACGTGGAATTGGGCGAAGATGCAGCCGAAGTGTCCAGGCGTATGCAGGCGGAAGGCGTGATCGTTCGTCCGCTAGCCCCGTGGGGCGCACCTAAGGCAATTCGAGTAACAGTAGGAACACCCGAGCAGAACAAAATCTTCCTGAACGCGTTCAAGAAGGTCATGGAGCGCGTACCCGTGCGCTAGTCGGCTTCTACCAGCGGCAGGCGCGCCGCCCCATAGAGACCCGCGTCGCTCCCTAGTAGAGCGCGCGTCACAATGGTTCTCTTTTTCCCCAGGGATTGAACCTTAGCCGAAGCGCCTTTGCCATTCGACGGCTCCGGAGAAGTTGCCGCGTAAACCATCGAGCGCTCCCACAACTCTTCGAAGATCGATGGCGCAAATGCTTCCCATGCGCTGGACACGCCACCACCGATGACGTAAATCGGCAGGTTAAGCCCGTTCACCATATTCGACAATGTAATTCCGATTGCCGACCCGACCCGGCGAAAGATCTTGCGCGCGTCTTCATCGCCCTGAATGGCGAGGTTGTAAATTGCCTTTGCGCTGAACTCCGCATTTTCGTGGGCAGCGCGTGCCAAGCCCTTTGCGCCGGTAGCGATCGCCTCTCGCGCCATGCGCACCACGGCCGTCGCCGACGCGTAACTTTCCAGGCATCCGCGATTGCCGCATCCGCACGGAGCGCCCTCCGGTTCAACCGTGGTGTGGCCGAACTCACCCGCCATCCCGGTCATGCCGCGCCAGATTCGCCCGCCCATGACCAAGCCCCCGCCGACCCCAGTACCTAGAGTCAGCATGGCCACGTCCGGGTAGTCCTTAGCCGCTCCCAGCCAGTGCTCGCCGAATGCCGCTGAGTTCGCGTCGTTCTCCAGAATGACTCTGGTTCCCAATCGATTTTCAATTTCGGCAAGTACCGGATAGTTTGCCCAGTCTGGAAGGTTGGGCGAAGTTCGCACCATCCCTGTTTCCATGTCGATGATGCCGGGCACTCCGATGCCGATTCCCAGAAGCTGGCCCGTCCCTTTCAAATTCTGCTCGGTGCGCTGGATGGCGTCGCACATGTCGTGGACGACGCGATCGCGGCCCAGCGCGACCTGCGTTCCCAGCGTGATTTTTTCCAGCAGCTTTCCCTGCTCATCGACCGCCGCAATGCGGAGGTTGGTGCCCCCCAGATCGACTCCGATGGAATATTTGCTCATCGCCAAGGCAGGGTAACACGAAAAGAGTTGCGATTGTCATCCGGAGAACACAGCATTTTGATCGCTGCCTTACTTCTGGCAATGCGGACAATAATGACTACTGCGGCCCGCAATCACGATTCGCTTGATCGGCGTCTTGCATACCAGGCATGGCTCGCCTTCCCGTCCGTAGACGCGATGCTGCAACTGAAAGGAACCTTCTTCCCCATCGGAGTCGACATAATCGGAGATCGAAGACCCTCCCAGTTCGATTGCCTCTTTGAGAACCTCCTGGACCGAAAGATAAAGGCACCTCAAGTCTTCTTTCCTCAAAGATGACGCTCGTCTTCGCGGGCGGATCTTCGCCCGGAATAGCGATTCATCCGCATAGATATTTCCGACGCCGCTCAGCAGTTTCTGATTCAACAACGCGCTCTTTATCGGCGTTTTGCGTCCGTGAAACAAGCTGACAAACCGCTCCAGTTCAACTTCCAGCGGCTCGGAACCTGGCGCCTGGAAACCATGGGTAACGCTCAATCTTCCAAAGCGCCTCGGGTCGACGAATCTCAACTCCCTGCCCGACCGCAGTTTGGCAATCGCATGCGTGTGCTTCTCCAGTTCAGCATCGGGCTTACACACCAGCATGCGGCCGGTCATCCCCAGGTGAACGATCCACTGCGCATCTGCCTGCGTGGCGCGGTACGTCCCTTTGGCAGACGACGACCTACGGCGGCCATTCTCCAGGTCAAATACGATGTGCTTCCCGACTCGCCGCACATTGGCAATGCGTTTAGATTCGAGTGCGGCAACGATCTCCGCGGCCGGTGACTTGAGAGGCTCAGGCTTGGACCCGAGCCATACTGATTCGATCGTGTCCCCGGCAACCCGCGCGGCCAATCCGCGGGCGACGGTTTCGACTTCTGGTAGTTCTGGCATGGCTTCTCAGTCTATCGTTTTCGGCTGGTGATCCGCCGCCTAGGACTCGGGGATGCCAAGAGCTAAACTATTTCTATGCCGGCCAAAGATTCTACGGAACGTTTTTCGTCGCGCGTGGCGAACTATGTTCGTTATCGTCCGGGGTATCCATCCGAGATCATTGATCTTCTTTCGCAAGCGTGCGGCCTGCGCCCCGACTGCGTCGTTGCCGATATTGCATCAGGCACGGGGATTTTCACCCGGCTGCTGCTGGAACATGGTAATCGCGTGTTTGGTGTGGAACCAAATACGGATATGCGTCGTGCAGGAGAAGAATTTCTCCAGCCGTATTCAAACTTTACCAGCGTAGCAGGAACAGCAGAGGCGACCACCCTGGAGAATTGCTCAGTTGATGTGGTAACCGCCGCGCAGGCGGCGCACTGGTTCGACCGTGCGAAGGCCCGCCGGGAATTTGTGCGGATTCTCAAGCCGGGCGGGTGGGTGGCATTGATCTGGAATGAACGCCTTACTGACGGGACTCCCTTTTTGCGCGACTACGAACGGCTGCTGGCAACCTATGGAACCGATTATCACGAGGTCCGGCACGAGCGCACTACGGATGAGATTGCCGATTTCTTTGCGCCGTCAAGGTTCGAGTCACGAGAATTGGCGAACCGTCAAGAGCTCGACTACGAGGGTGTCGAGGGAAGGCTCTTGTCATCGTCCTATACACCGCAGGAAGGCGACCCGAAATACCCACTGATGCTACAAGAGCTGAAGCGAATATTTGATTGCTATAAGAAGGATGGCAAAGTTGCAATCGAATACGCCACGCGCGTCTTCTACGGGCAGATTGTGTAACAAGCCTTAGACCGCAGAGCACACTGAGGAACGCAGAGGATGGATGAGAAAACTTTTCATATGACGCCGGACGAGCTTCGGCGCCACGGGCACGCAGTCGTGGATTGGATCGCCGATTATTATTCGCGGATCGAATCATATCCAGTGCTATCCAGAGTCAAGCCGGGCGAGATTCGAGCGTCTCTGCCGCCAGAACCGCCAATTAAGAGCGAATCCTTTGCTGCGATCCTGGGCGATATTGAGAAGCTGATTCTTCCGGGAATCACGCATTGGCAGTCGCCGAACTTTTTCGCTTACTTCCCGGCCAATGCATCCGGGCCAGCGATTCTTGGGGATCTGCTTTCGTCCGGACTTGGTGTGCAGGGCATGTTGTGGGCAACCAGTCCAGCGTGCACCGAGTTGGAAACCCACCTGCTGGATTGGCTGGTGGGCATGCTCGGGCTCCCGCAAAAGTTTCTTTCCGGCAGCGTGGGCGGCGGCGTGATTCAGGATACCGCGTCGAGCGCCTCGCTTTGTGCGCTATTGGCGGCTCGCGAACGGGCGACAGGATTTGCCAGCAACAAGCGAGGGTGCGACGGCAAACTGGTCGCCTACACCTCGACTCAGGCACATTCCTCGATCGAGAAAGACGTCCAGATCGCCGGCCTTGGACTCGACAATCTACGGCTAATCGAAGTCGATGAGGACTTCGCGATGCGGCCGAACGTTCTGGCCCAAACGATGGCGGACGACCGCAAGGCCGGATTGGTTCCTTGCTTTGTGTGTGCAACGATCGGAACTACCTCGTCTAATGCCATCGATCCAATCCCAGAGATTGGCCGAATATGCCGGGAAAACAGTGTATGGCTGCACGTCGACGCCGCCATGTCGGGGACGGCGGGGCTGTGTCCGGAGTTTCGCCACACCCATGCAGGTGTAGAGTTGGCCGACAGCTATGCCTTCAATCCCCACAAGTGGATGTTCACGAATTTCGACTGCAATTGCTTCTGGGTGGCGGACCGGGCGGCACTCATCAAGACCTTGAGCATTCTGCCGGAATATCTGAAAAACCAGGCGACGGAATCAGGCGCGGTCTTTGATTATCGCGACTGGCACATCCCACTGGGCCGACGTTTCCGCGCGCTGAAGCTCTGGTTCGTGATTCGTCACTACGGAATCGAAGGCCTGCAGCATCACGTGCGACGTCATGTGGCTCTGGCGCAGCAATTTGCCGCGTGGGTAAAGGACGATGCTCGTTTTGAATTGGCGGCGCCGGTGCCGTTGAATCTGGTCTGCTTCCGGCATAAAGCAGGCGACGACGCGAATCAGACGATCATGGATCGCCTCAATCGCAGTGGCGATCTTTACCTGACGCACACGAAGTTGAACAATCGGGTTACTTTGCGGCTTTGTGTCGGACAGACGAATACGGAAGCGCGGCACGTGGAGCGAGCGTGGCAGCGGATTCAAGAAGAAGCGGCGAAACTTGCGTAGCGCACGTCCCAATGCAACGTTCCAACCTGTCGTCATCCCCAGCGAAGCGTGATCTTTCGCTACGCGAAAGATCACGTGTAGTCGAGAACCTGCCCTGAGCCTGTCGAAGGGGATCTGCCGCTACTCGGGAAAAGCAGGTTTCTCGACGGCGCAGGATCGTCCGCAAGCGGACGATCCTGCTTTGCTCGAAATGACAGCTTAGTGAGAGGGTGACTGTGGCTTGAGTGCGCCGCTATTGGCTGGCGCTGTCGGGTTCACACCAAAATCCCAAACAAAAGTATTCATGCCCTGGCGGCCGAGCAATTCGACAACCGCATACTCGCCGGGTTCGAGAGCTACCGTCGGAGTCACTTTCACCCAGCCGCCCTTAAGTTCGATCGCATCGGTCGGCACTAGATTTTGCTGCTGAAGCGCTTTCCCCAGCGGACTGATTTTCACCACGCCTACGATTCGCTTGCCTTTCTTTTCCTGGGCACGAACGATGTGAAAGCGATCCCAGGGCTGCTCGGGTTGTTCGGGCTGTTCAGGACGCTCTGCTGTGGCTGCTGTGACTTCCTGGTTCGGCGTCACATTTACATAGATGGAAGGCCGCATGGCGTGGGCTTGAACTGTAGCGTGTGTGCCGTCAAGTTCGATCGTCTGCTTGCCGCTGGCAATGGGGATGACGGCAGCGCGAATCATATTCTGGGCTCGATTGCGGTTCAGTTCAGCGCCGTTCTGCTGCAGTTCAATCAACTCCGGCTGGCCCTGAAAGGTGTCAAGCAGGAGCATTGATCCCTCTTCCGGCAGGTGCAGTCCGGGAGCGACCTGAGGAGTTTTGGCCTCCTCGGCCTCGCGTTCGGCGGCAAGTTCCTTATCCAGCGCCTGGACTTCGGGACTGGGAATTCCAGCAGCTCGATCTTTTTCCCATTTCTCGGTGGCCGGCCAGTCGATCATGGAATTCGGCAGTTCTTCCCATTCGTTGCGCTCGGAGCTCAGGTAACGGACGCGCTCGCCCTTGACCTCCCATTGCGTCGCCAGTTGGTAGGAGCCGTCTTTTAAGATGAGGCGTTTGGCCTGTTGTTGGGCAGACGCATCGCAACCGAGAATTGCTAGACAGGCAGCGATCGTCAAAATCCACGCCATTGTACGGGATGACAGCGGCGCAAACACCAGAATCGCACCTCTCCTCTCTAGGACGCGAATAGGTTTGTGTTTGGATGCACCAATACCGCTTCCGCCACAGTAAGCCTAGTTGTTACGAAATCGCAATCTACGGGGTGCAAATGTTCGGCCGCTCACCGTCGTTGTTCAGAGTTTTGTAAAATGCAGTAGAAGGGCCACCAGTACCCCGACAAATACGGCTGCGAGCAAAAAGATCGGCGCGAGAGTGGGCATGCTAACAAGCCCCAGGACAACAATTCCAGCCGCTAGAATAAGTCCCGCAAATTCTGAGTCCACCTGTGGCACTCGCCATGGGCCAGGATGGGGTTTCTTGTCGTCCCGCATGTCCTTATTGTGGCACTGTTCTGGGCAAAGAAGCGAGGGCTAAACCCATCACTGCCCAACATCCCTAGACTCATAAGATCCCGTCAAATGGGATCCGCATCGAGGCGGGGTTTAACAGGAGTCGCGATCTGGTCAGTTCAACCAATTCCTTCATTCCCTTCCACAGTTTCTTCTGGCATAATTGATCGTGCACGCCTACTGCACAAAAATCCAAAGACAATTTAGGGTGAGGAAAAGATGTCGGCAAAGTACATCTTTGTGACTGGCGGTGTGGTGTCTTCTTTGGGCAAGGGCCTGGCGGCAGCCTCGATTGGCTGCCTGCTGGAAAGCCGGGGCCTGCGCGTCAATATTATGAAATTTGATCCCTACCTGAATGTGGATCCGGGGACGATGTCACCCTTTCAACATGGCGAGGTCTTCGTAACCGACGACGGCGCCGAGACCGACCTCGACCTTGGCCACTACGAACGCTTCACTCACGCCAAGCTGTCGCGAGACAACAACTGGACTACCGGCCGCATTTACGAGCAAATCATCGCAAAAGAGCGCCGCGGCGACTATCTCGGCAAGACGGTTCAAGTCATTCCTCACGTGACCAACGAGATCAAGGCCGCAATGAAGAAGGTCGCGCAGGATGTGGACGTGGCCATCGTCGAGATCGGCGGCACAGTGGGCGACATCGAGTCGCTACCATTCATGGAAGCCATTCGCCAGATGCGCCAGGAACTGGGGCGCGAGAACACGGTGTTCGTTCACGTGACGCTGGTGCCGTTTATTGCGGCGGCGCAGGAACTAAAGACCAAGCCCACGCAGCACTCCGTAAAAGAACTGCTCAGCATCGGAATTCAGCCGGACATTCTGCTGTGCCGCACCGATCGATTCCTTTCCAAAGAGATCAAGTCAAAAATCGCGCTCTTCTGCAACGTGGAGGAAGAAGCAGTCATTACGGCGAAAGACGTGGCCTCGATTTACGAAGTTCCGTTGGTGTTCGCACATGAAAATGTGGACACGCTGGCATTGCGTTATCTCCGACTGGAGGCGAAAGAGCGGGACTTGAAGCAATGGGAAGAGATCGTGCACCGGGTTTATAACCCCAAAGACGAGGTACTGATCGGTATTGTCGGCAAGTACGTCGAGTACGAGGATTCGTACAAGTCGCTGAAAGAAGCCCTGGTGCATGGAGCCCTTGCCCACAATTTGAAACTGCAGCTGAACTGGATTGAGGCCGAAGGGCTCGAGACCGGAGATCGGACGTACGAAGAGCAACTGGCAGACTACGACGGCATTCTCGTGCCCGGTGGCTTCGGCAAGCGCGGAATTGAGGGCATGCTGATCGCGATCCGCTACGCGCGCGAAAAGAAAGTCCCGTATTTCGGTATTTGCTTGGGGATGCAGACGGCATGCATCGAGTTCGCGAGAAATGCATGTGGCCTGCAGGAAGCCAATTCCAGCGAGTTCGATCCAGCCACTCCGCACCGCGTGATCTACAAGTTGCGTGAACTGCGCGGCGTGGAGGAATTGGGCGGAACCATGCGTTTAGGCGCGTGGACTTGCAAGATCGAACCGGGAACTTTGGCGCACAAGATCTACGGCCAGGTAGAGATCAGTGAGCGTCACCGTCATCGTTATGAATTTAACCGGGAGTATGAAGAGACGTTGACAGCGGGCGGGCTAAGAATTTCCGGCTCAACTCCGGACGGAACTTATGTGGAGATGGTGGAGTTGCCCGACCATCCTCACTTCATCGGCTGCCAGTTTCATCCTGAATTCAAGTCGAAGCCGCTGGAGCCGCATCCTATGTTCAACAGCTTCATCGGCGCAGCGTACGAGCACGGCTTGAGCCGCCGCTCGGAAAAAGAATCCGCCGAGATTGAGATGTTTCACCGGCCAGAAAAAGTGGGCAGAAGGTAGGATCTCCACAGAGGCCACAGAGAACCTGGCTTCTCTGTGATTCTCCGTGCCCTCTGTGGTTATGAAGATGAGCCTCTCATTCCAAGTCGAAGGCATCCACGTTGGCTCCGGCAATTTGTTTCTCATCGCGGGGCCGTGCGTTATCGAAAGTGAAAAGCATGCCATCTTCATGGCCGAAGTGATTAAGGGCGTGACCCGCTCGCTGAATTTCCCTTTCATCTTTAAGGCCTCTTACGACAAGGCCAACCGGACTTCGGTGCGCAGCTTTCGCGGTCCAGGTCTGGCCGAGGGCCTGCGCATTCTGAAGAAAGTCAAAGACGAGGTTCATGTGCCGGTGCTGACAGATGTACATGAGACGGCAGATGTAGGGAAAGTCGCGGAAGTCGCCGACATTTTACAGATTCCGGCTTTCCTGTGCCGCCAGACGGACCTCATCATTGCCGCCGCCATGAGCGAGCGGGTGGTAAACATCAAGAAAGGCCAGTTTGTCTCTCCCTGGGACATGAAACACGCGGTGGAGAAGTGTCGCACCGCCGGGAACGATCGGGTGTTCGTGACCGAGCGTGGCTCCAGCTTCGGGTACAACAATCTGGTTGTCGACATGCGCTCGCTGGCCATCATGCGCAAGTTTGCGCCAGTGGTATTCGACGCTACGCATTCGGTGCAACTGCCGTCTTCGACCCACGGTGACGAGGACCAGCCGGCAGCCAGCGGGGGCCAACCTGAGTTCATTCCAGTGCTGGCGCGGGCTGCGGTCGCCGCCGGCGTGGACGGTGTCTTCATGGAAGTCCATGACAATCCCAAGCAAGCGAAGTCGGATGGAGCAAACGCTCTGGTATCCACGAAGCTCAGGGAAGTTTTGAAAGAGATGCTGGCGGTGCATGGGGCGATCGAGAAGGCGCATGCGACGCCGTAAGCAAGAAAACGCTCCCACATTAGCGCCCTCGCCGCAGTTTCCCGCAGTCCCGCGGTGCCTCTTAGCATAGCCCGACGCGCCAGCGCTGGGTCGCAAACGGACGTGGCCAAGTCCCGCAGGGACGAACTAGCTTAGCCCACCGCGGAAGCGCTGGGTATCGTCGCGAATACGAACAAGTCCCGTAGGGACAGCCGATTAGCCCAGGACGTACTCCGGATCAAATGCCACGTCATATTTTCTGAGAAATTCTAGGAACTCGTCTTCGTAGCTTCTCTTTGCATGGTGAGCAGCCTGATTCTCAATGTAGGTGATGACGTCATTCGTATGAGACGCGCTTACGCTAAAGGCGCCATATCCTTCCTGCCAGGCAAATTCAGTCTTTGTTGCGCGTATTGCATTTAGCCACTTCGAAGAGCAGCATTTCAGCGTCTGAACAGCTTTAGATAATGGAACGGTTGCTGGAAGCAACAACAAAGCGTGGACGTGATCGACGAAACCGCCGATTTTGATCGCTTCAAAACCGTGGTTGCGCGCGATGCCAGCCATGTAAGGCCAGAGATCCCGTTGCAGGTCCGAAGTGAGCATCTTGACACGCCCTTTCGTACTGAACATGAGATGAATGCGATAACTGAAATAAGAATGCGACATGGATCGTTGCTCCGGAACTCGGTATTCTTCCGCCATTACCCCAGCGCTATCGCGCTGGGCTAAGCTCGACCGTCGCTTCGCGACTCATTTCGACGCTGCAGGTCCTGATTCAGGCAGCCTTTCGCGATTGAATGGTCGGAATTCGATTTGCGCAACACCTAGAAGCTAACTCAACATCGCACAACCACATCGTGATTCCCGTCACAAACGGTAGCGAATTTTATGGAGCGTTCCGGCTAACGGGAAACATGACCCAGACCCACCCTGAATCTGCTACCATCCATCCTCATCTAACAAAAATCCTTCGTGCACGTGTTCACCACCATTGCCGGGATTATCATCATTCTTGCCGTCCTGCTGGACGCATTTGAGACGGTCGTGCTGCCGCGACGCGTGCGCCGGCAATATCGCATCACCTCCTGGTTTTACCGGCGCGCCTGGACCCCTTGGCGCAAGATCACCATGCACATCAGCTCGCCCAGCCGGCGGGAGAATTTTCTTGGCTATTTCGGACCTCTGTCTCTGCTCTTGCTGCTTGGCCTGTGGGCGGGCGCGCTGATTTTTGGATTCGCTCTCCTCCAGTATGGCGCCGGCGAACATGTGCAACTGAGTAACGAGCCCATTAACTTTGGCCGGCTCGTCTATCACAGCGGGGAAACATTCTTCACTCTCGGGTACGGAGATATCATCCCAACCTCGCCTGTGTCACGTCTGCTTGCGGTTCTGGAAGCCGGCATGGGGTTCGGCTTTTTGGGCACGGTAGTTGGCTACCTGCCGACGATCTATTCGGCCTTCTCCCGGCGGGAGGTAGAGATCTCGATGCTCGACAGCCGGGCTGGATCCCCGCCGACGGCGTCGGAACTCCTCTCCCGGTTGGGAGCGCAACTACAGCAACGGGAGTTCCATCAGATACTGCGGCAATGGGAGCATTGGGCTGCGGAAATTCTGGAGAGTCATATTTCATATCCACCGCTGACTTTCTTTCGTTCACAACACAGCAACCAATCGTGGCTTGGGGCGCTCACGACTATTCTTGATGCGACAGCCTTGATCATTGCCGGAATCGAGGGCGTAGGAAGCGAGCAGGCGAAACTGACATTTGCTATGGCACGTCATGCGGTCGTCGACCTTGCCCAGCTTTCCAAGGCGAACTACGACCCTGATTTTTCTGACCGATTGCCCGACGAGGAACTTGCCAAACTGCGAACAACTTTGCTCGATCGGGGAGTTCGTTTAAAAGAAGGGCTGGAGTTTGAAGAAGAGTTGCAACGGCTGCGTTCGTTATACGAGCCGTATTCGCAGGCTATCGCCAAAGTCTTGCTGATCACTCTGCCGCCGTGGATAAAGTCAGACACGAAGCGGGACAACTGGGAAGCTGGACCTTGGGATCGAGCCATTCAAGCAAAGAGTCTGGCGGCCCTGGGGCAGGCTCGGGCGCGACGGCGAAAGATTGATGACCATTTCTGACGATCCCACAAGTGCTAACATTTTTTCGATGAAACACGTTGGCGAAAATGTCGTACGCATCGAGGCTGAAGCTTTGCGCGCGCTGGCAGATCGCATTGCCGGACCTATGGCTTCCGCGTTTGATCGGGCGGTTGAACTGCTCTATTGCTGCAGCGGCAGAGTGGTCGTCACTGGCATGGGCAAGAGCGGGATTATCGCGCGCAAGATTGCGGCAACGTTGAGTTCAACCGGCACCCCGGCGTTGTTTCTGCATCCAGTGGAGGCCGTCCACGGGGACTTGGGGATGGTGGTACGAGGCGACATCGTGGTCGCGCTATCGGCGAGCGGAGAAACCGAGGAGATTTTGCGGCTGCTGGCCACGATCAAGCGGCTGCAGGTGCCCGTGATCGCGCTGACTTGCGACGAAATGTTTGCCAACAGCAGGTCCCTCGACTCGTCTGTTTCGCTCGCAAGCGAGCGAAAAGAGTTCGCTCGGGATGACAGTGAGGGTTTAGTGAAGGCTTCAACTCTGGCGGAAGCCTCGGATATCGCGCTCGATTGTTCGGTCGCGAAGGAGGCGTGCTCATTGGGATTGGCGCCGACAGCATCGACTACCACGATGTTGGCGCTGGGGGATGCTCTAGCAATGGCGCTGGCTGAGAAGCGCGGATTCAAAGAAGAGGACTTTGCCGATCTGCATCCCGGGGGCAGGCTGGGAAAGCGGCTGGCGCGGGTCGAATCGCTGATGCACACAGGCGATGCCGTGCCGCAGGTCTCCGCCCAAACCAGAATGCCCGACGTGATTTATGAGATGTCGCGAAAGAAGCTGGGAATGACGGCCGTGATCGAGGGAGAAAAGCTGATTGGAGTCATCAGCGATGGTGATCTGCGGCGGCTGCTGGAAAAGCGGGGCAAAGACGCACTCGATCTGACCGCGGGAGAGTGCATGACATCCGACCCGAAGACTATCTCCGGAAAAGAGTTCGCGGCGGCCGCACTAGCGATGATGGAAGAAAAGAAGATCACCTCGCTGGCGGTCGTAGATGCCAATGGCAAGCTCGAAGGAATAGTCCATCTGCACGATCTCTGGGGCACGGAAATGATGTAGGGATTGAGAGATTCAGTGGTTGATTCATTGAATCAATTTGCGCCGTTGCGGCTGAGAGATTGCTGTCGTGAATGCCTTGGAAAAAGCCGAGGTGATGAAGGATCGCACAAAGCAATTTGCGATTCGAGTGGTTGCAGTCGTTCGTTCACTGCCTCGTAACAGAGAGGGGGATGTCGTCGGGAAACAACTCCTACGATCTGGCACGGCTGTGGCTGCTAACTATCGCGCCGTTTGCCGGTCTCGTTCGAAAGCGGAATTCATTTCCAAGATGAGCATTGTAGTTGAAGAGGCCGACGAAACTGTATTTTGGCTCGAACTCCTTGGAGACACAGGAATGGTAGCTTCGCGAAAACCGGGACTTATAGTTAAAGAGGCTAATGAGCTACTCGCTATTTGTGCCGCGTCTCTCCGAACCGCCAAGTACAATAAAGAATGAATTCAATGAGTCAATCTCTCAATGGTTAATTGTATGTATCACTACGATCCCAATACGGCGCTGGAAGAATTGACCGAAGACGCGAACCTGCCGAATCCAGTCCACGTTCGCGACATGATGCTACGCAAGCATCTGTCGGCGGACAAATCGCTTGAGCTGAACCGCATGTTCACGGAATATCAGAAATTCTTCGGCGAAACGCAAAAGCTGGGCAAAGAGATTCTGAAGCAGCTGACGAGTGTCTAGCTCCCATGCCCATCGGGCAAGATCAACGCTCCGAGATTGCAAGAATCCTCGCCGCGAGAGACGCCTGGATCGTTGCCGTCAAAGCCAAGAATATCGATCAATTGATGAGCCTGATCACTGACGATATCGTCATGATGCATCCCGGGCGGCCATCAGTGGTCGGAAGAGCGGCAAACCGTGTTGACCTGGAAGCAGCGCTCGCCCGGTTTGACGTCGATCAGGAAGCCGTATCCGATGAAACCATTGTTGTGGGAGATTGGGCGTTCGACCGCTCCCGCGTCGTTACCAGACTGACGCCAATTTCAGGCGGAGAGCCGATCGTTTCTCACTCTAAAGCGCTTACCATTCTGCGGCGAAGCCAAGACGGCTCATGGCAGATCGCACGGGTGATTGGGAACGCAGATCCTCCTTAACCGGACTGCCGTTGACGGCTCGCCACCACGCAATCATTTACAATAACCAATTCCCTGCTGCTCAGGACTCATAACCATGTATCGCTGGTCTGAACTGTTCATTCCGACGCTGCGCGAGGCCCCGGCCGACGCCGAGGTCGCCAGCCACAAGTTTCTGGTGCGGGCGGGCTACATCCGCCAGCTTGCCGCCGGAATCTACTCGTTTCTCTTTCTGGGGAATCGATCCTTCAACAAGATCGTTGCCATTGTCCGCCAGGAGATGGACAAGATCGGCCAGGAATTCTACCTGCCGGCGCTGCATCCGCGCGAGCTTTGGGAAGCCAGCGGCCGCTGGTCGGTCATGGGCGATAACATGTTTCGGATTAAGGACCGCAAAGGGGCCGACCTCTGTCTTGGCTTCACCGAAGAAGAGGTCATGACCGAAATCGCCCGCAAGGAACTTCGCAGCTACAAGCAGTTGCCGCAGATCTGGTACCAGATTCAATCCAAGTTTCGCGATGAGCCGCGCCCGAAATCCGGACTCCTGCGGGTGCGGCAGTTCATGATGAAGGATTCGTATTCGTTTGACATCGATCAGGCCGGGCTCGACGTGTCTTACCAGAAACACTACGACGCCTATTGCCGCATTTTCGATCGCTGTGGGCTGAAATATGTGGTGGTCGAAGCCCACTCGGGCGCGATGGGCGGTTCCGAGTCGCACGAGTTCATGGTCCGGACGACGGCGGGCGAAGACCTGGTCGTCACCTGTGAAGCCTGCAACTATGCCGCGAACATGGAAAAGGCGACTTCCAGGCCGTCAGCGGTTGAAGAACTCAAGCCTGAAGGAGACGGTAAACCTTTGCTGGTGCACACGCCGGGAAAGGGCGCGATCGCGGACGTAGCTGAGTTTCTGAAAGTTTCTCCGCAGCAGGACATTAAGACTGTTGCTTACATCGCCAAGAAGAAAGCTGCCAAGGGTTCCGAGGCAGTCGAATCGCCGGTTGCCGTTTTCCTGCGGGGAGATCACTCGGTCAATGAGACCAAGCTGCTTACCCTGCTTGGTGGCAGCGAGCTGCGCCCAATGATGCCGGAAGAGGTAGAAAAATATTTTCACGGGCCTGGCGGATTCATCGGTCCTGTCGGGATTGATGTGAGGACATTGAAGTCCACAGAAAAATTGCAAGAGGCAGCATGGACCAAGCTGTCGAGTGTCAACGTTGTGCTCGATAGCGCTCTGGAAGGGCGCGGCAATATGATCTGCGGCGCCAACAAGCTTGACTACCACTTCAAGAACGTTACCCCGGGCAGAGATTTTCAGTACACGGTGGCGGCGGATGTTCGCAGCGTGGAAGCCGGGGAAGGTTGCCCGAATTGCGGCAAGCCGCTGCGTATCGACACAGCCGTCGAGATCGGCCACATTTTCAAACTTGGCTACAAGTACACCGTCTCGATGGGCGCGCACGTGCTCGACCGCAACGGCAAAGAAATCCCCATGATCATGGGCAGCTATGGCATCGGAATCGAGCGCATTCTCACTGCCGCCATCGAGCAGAGCAACGATGAAAATGGCTTCTGGCTGCCGCCGCAGATTGCGCCGTTTGAAATCGTAGTCACACCTACGAATATTGGAGATGACAAGCTGAAGGGCGCCGCTGAGGATATTGCCCAGCGCCTGGAGGCTGCCGGTTTCGACGTGTTACTAGACGACAGGGACGAAAGGCCAGGGGTCAAGTTCAAAGACGCTGACCTGGTGGGCATACCCTTCCGTGTAACTGTGGGCAAAAAGGTTACCGAAGGCATGGTGGAAGTGGTTCATCGCTCGACTCGCGAAGTGCAGGATGCTAGCATCGCTGCAATAGTAGAGCACTTCAAAGCCTTAGAGCCGGCGCGCTAATCTCCCCGAATAGGCCGGCCGGAGTCGACAGCGATGGGCACGGTCAAGATGATTTTCGGGCTTCTGCTGATTGTGGGCCTGGTTTATGTGGGCGCAGAAATGATCCCTGTTTACTATGCGAATTACCAGTTCCAGGACGTCATCAAGAGCGAAGCCACGCTGCAGACCTACACCAATCGGCCCGAAGGCGACATTCAGGACGACGTTTTCAAGAAGGCCCAGGACCTGGAAATCCCAGTAAGCAAAGACCAAATCAAGGTCCAACGCCACGGCTTACAGGGAACTGGATCGATCACCATCAATGCTCCCTACATCGTGCATGTGGATTTTCCCGGCTATCCCGTGGAGCTGCACTTTGAGGCGTCGACGGAAAACAAGAGTCCTTTCTAGAGTTGTCCGCACCGCTCTGATTTAAAATAAGCGCATTCCAACAAGCGGGTTGTTCTTCGGCACTCCGCCGCGAACGCGGACGCGAAGACGTGCTACTAGGAGGGCGAAGCGGCTCGGATAACGAAATCCGGAGACGCTTCATCTCACGGGAAGTAAGCTGATTAGAGCGACGGGCGGGCGAATTCTGAAGTGGCCATCAAGCTAAAGATTCCGAGGAGAGCATCCGGCAAGAACAAGGGCAGCGGCATCTCGCACGACCCCGTGGTCCGCGTCGCCCTGGCTGCGTTTGTGGTCCTTGCCGTGGCGATCACCGCATTCTTTTCCTATTACTACATTAAGTATGACCGGATCATCGAGCAGCGTTTCCGCGGGCGCGTGTTCAGCAGTTCGGCAAAAATCTATGCCATACCGCGGGCCGTCAAGGTTGGCGAAAAAGCTACGCCGCGAGAAATCGCAACCCAACTGCGAAACGCGGGCTACGCAGAGGACGGAAGCTCACAGATCGGCAACTATCGCTTAGTTCGAAGCGGAATCGAAATTAAGCCCGGACCCCAGTCGTACCACAGCCCAGATCCGGCCACAGTTCATGTTCAGGATGGCGAAATTGTCAGCATCAGCGGAAAATCCGGCGAGTTAGGAGCCTACGAACTCGAACCGCAGATGGTCACGGGATTGTTTGATGCCGAGCAACGCTCGAAGCGCCAGATCGTGACCTATGATCAGATTCCCAAAGTCATGATCGACTCGGTACTGGCGATCGAGGACCGTCGGTTCTTTCAGCACAGCGGCGTGAACTTCATCCGCATGTTCGAAGCGGCCTGGATTGACTTCCTGCACGAGCGTCATGCCCAGGGCGGATCGACGCTCACCATGCAACTCTCCCGCGGGTTCTTTCTGACACCGGAAAAAACCGTCAAGCGCAAGCTGATCGAGATGTTGATTGCGACGGAGCTTGAGCAAAAGTTCAGCAAGCAACAGATATTCGAGTTCTACGCCAACTGGGTCGATCTCGGCCAGCGTGGGTCGTTCACTATCAATGGATTTGCCGAGGCTTCACGCGCATACTTCGACAAAGACTTGAAGGACATCACGCTGCCGGAAGCCGCGCTCTTGGCTGGAATCATTCAGAGGCCCAGCTATCTTTCGCCCTATCGGCACCCAGAGCGCGCCCAGGAGCGCCGCAACCTTGTGCTCGACAGCATGGTGGAAACTCGTACAATCACGCGGGCTGAAGCCGACAAGGCGAAAGCGATGCCGTTGAAGCTGGCGCCGCCGAATGTGGAAGCTAGCGATGCCCCCTACTTCGTCGACCTGGTGCGTGACACGCTGACCAACCGATTCAATGAACGCGAACTGAACGAGCAGTCTTATCGGATTTACACCACGCTGGATCCCGATCTGCAGAAGGACGCAGCCCAAGCAGTGGAGACGGGCATCAAGCTGGTCGATGAACTGGTGACCAAGCGTCGGACCAAGAAAATCAAAGTCGGCAAGAATAAGTTTGAAACCCATGTAGAACCGGGACCGCAAGCACAGGTGGCGCTGGTGGCCATGGATCCTCACACCGGCGAAGTTCTGGCTCTGGTCGGTGGGCGAAACTACGGTTTCAGCCAGCTCGACCATGCCGTCGCCAAGCGGCCGACCGGTTCAATTTTCAAACCTTTTGTCTATGCGGCGGCCATGAATACGGCGGTCACGGGGGGGAATCCGGTATTCACCCCCGCTTCGATTGTCACCGATCAGCCAACAACCTTCGCCTATGGCGACCAGATTTACGAGCCGCGCAATTACAAAGAGGAGTATCACGGGGACGTGACCGCGCGCTACGCGCTGGCTCTCTCGCTTAACAATGCGACCGTCAAGATGGCTGAGGAAGCGGGCTACGACAAAGTGGCAGACCTCGCGAAATCCGCGGGCATTACGTCAGTAAAACCCACGCCGGCGATGGCCTTGGGCGCGTATGATGCAACTCCTCTCGACATGGCATCGGCCTACACAGTGTTTGCCAACTCAGGAGTGCGGCTTTCGCCGGTGCTGGTGAATTCCGTGCGCAACGCAAATGGCGATGTGGTTGCTGATTTCAAGCCGGAACGACGTGACGTTCTCGATCCACGCATTGCTTTCATCATGACCAACATGATGGAAGGTGTACTGAATTTTGGAACTGCGTACGAAGTCCGCTTGCGTGGTTTTACCGCTCCGGCGGCAGGAAAGACCGGAACCTCTCACGATGGATGGTTTGCGGGCTACACGACCAACCTGCTCTGCATCGTCTGGGTGGGTTTTGACGACTACAGCGACATCCGCTTGAGTGGGGCGCAGACTGCGGCGCCGATCTGGGCTGAATTCATGAAGAAAGCGGTCATTCTGCCGCAATATTCGGATGTGAGGTCGTTCACCCAGCCGACCGGCGTCGTGGATGTGCAACTCGATAAGGCAACCAATCTGCTCTCCACCCCGTCTTGTCCGGATAGCTACTCCGCCGCATTCGTTACTGGCACCGAGCCAACAACCACTTGCGAGCAGAGCAGCGGAGGCGTTAAAGGCTTCTTCTCTCGTATTTTTGGACTGGGAGGAGATCGAGCATTGCCGCCGCCGGGTTCCGCCAGTTCGACGACAGCCAGCCCAGGTAGCAACAAAGCCACTGCGGCGCAAGGCGATGCGGGCAGCGGTTCAGAGGCGCCAGAACCTAAGAAAAAGAAAGGTTTCTTCGGAAAGATTGGCAGTATTTTTAAAGATGATAAGCCGTCCAATTCAGTGCCGCAGCCCCCGCAGAACGCAGACACGCATTAGCACGGCGGTTCGGCTACGGCTTGCGAGGTAAAGTTATGCATCGCAGGGGCCTTGGTTTTTTGTTGCTAGGCAGCGCGTTAGTCGTTCTTCCTTTGGCTCACGCGCAGTCGCCATCCGAATTAGTGCAAGTGGTTCCACCCCAAGTTCGCACTCCACCGCCCTCGCCCACCGCTTCTGCCGAGGAATTGGAGAAGCGCGGCGATGATCTGCGCGGCGAAAAGGCCTATCTGGACGCGCTCGACTATTACGCGGCTGCTCTCGCCAAGGGACCGACCGCAAGGCTTTATAACAAGTGCGGTATCGCCGACTTGCAACTGCGTCGCGAAAAGGAAAGTGAACAGAATTTCCAGCGCGCCTTGAGGATCGACCCGTCATTCTCCGACGCGTGGAACAACCTGGGCGTGGTTTACTACGAACAGCGCAAGTTCGGCAAAGCCATCAAACAGTACGACCACGCCATCAAGCTGAATCCCGATGTAGCCTCCTTTCACAGCAACATAGGGGCGGCTTATTTCTCGAAGAAAGAATGGGACAGGGCTACGGCATCCTATGCCCAGGCGCTGCAGCTCGATCCCGACCTCTTCGAACGCAGCTCGCGGATCGGCGTGACCGCGCAACTACCTTCTCCGCAAGACCGGTCCCATTTCAACTAT
>Ga0335081_10001516_pt1 | contig 37001 bp, 30 predicted proteins | sample Lox_Sample_35_FD_206713 | JGI IMG/M metagenome (GOLD analysis project Ga0335081, IMG submission 206713) | Soil microbial communities from Loxahatchee National Wildlife Refuge, Florida, United States - Lox_Sample_3.5 | ecosystem: Environmental > Terrestrial > Soil > Wetlands | place: USA...
CAAAGCTGGTAAAGGGCTCCATGGAGAAATCAGTCCCGTTGCCATATAGATCGGGCGAGCTCACGCTGTCGAGCGCGTTCAGTCCATTGGTAAAGAACGCCGCGTAGATGTGGTTCCAGCCAAAGGTGAAGTTGTTTACCAGCGTATTGCTCAGCGTGGAGGTCAATTGCGCGCTCAGACCTTCGCCGATCGAGTGTTCAGCGACCCCGCCTAGGTTGGGGAGAATATCGTCATGAAACGGATCGGGATCGGTAAAGTGGTCGTATCCATAGCGCAAACTGAGTGTTTCGCGGTCAGTGAAGTGTTGGTCTATCTTGGCGGTGAGATTGTATGAATTGGTCGCCGAGGTGGTTGGAAAGAAGATGTTGCCCTCGATTCCATCGCTCGAAGAACTCGCATTGGGGTACAGGGCGAATACCTTCTGCATTGTCGGATCAAGCGGCAGGCCATAGGCATTATTGGCGCCGTTCTGGGTCAGATCGATGGGTATCTGCGTGCCGTCCGGAGCGGTATAGGTGAAGACGCCGGTCTTGAATGCCGCCGTGGGTACGGTTGCTTGTTCCGTCAGCGTGGTGCGAAAGCGGTCCATTTCATCGTTGAAGAAAAAGAAAGTCTTGTTCTTGATGATCGGCCCGCCGATGGATCCGCCGAACTGATTGCGTACATAGGGGTCCATTGGACCGGCATTGGGACCAGTTCCCGGGTTGAACCAGTCGCGGGCGCCTCCGAAGCCGTTCCAGCGCCCAAACTCATGAGCCTCGCCGTGGAAGGTGTTGGTCCCGCTCTTGGTGACGACGTCAATGATGGCGCCGGTATTTCGCCCAAATTCGGCATTAAATGTGTCGGTGATGACGCGAAATTCCTCGGTTGAGTCGGGGTTCGCTGCAAGCACGCCGTCCGGAATGCCCGGAACCGAAGTGTCGTTATTGTCAACGCCATCGAGCAAAAAGTTGTTGTTGCGGTCGCGCGCGCCGTTGATGGAGAAGCCTCCATTAGAACTGTCCGTTAGGGAAGTCCCGGGAGACAAGAGCACCAGGCTGTACGGATCACGGGTGATCAGTGGCAACGCTACCATCTGCTGCTGATCTACCAGGTTACTGAGCTGTGCACTCTCCAAGTCCACGTCTTGGATCTGATTCGCCTGCACTTGCACTTCTTCCGTCACCGCTCCCGGCTCCAGGGTGGCATTTGCGGTAAAAGTCTGCGCCACCGTCAGTTGAATGTCAGGCAGGCGGAAGCTCTTAAAGCTCTCTTTCTTGATCGTGACCTCGTAGCTGCCAACCGGCAAGTCAGGCAGGTTATAGCCGCCGGAGCCGCTGGTGGTAGTGGCATGCGTCTCGCCGGTTGCCAGGTTTCGCGCACTCACCTGCGCGCCCTGCACGATCGCACCACTCGCATCGGTGACCGTGCCGGAGATTGCTCCAGTCTGCGCCAAAGCCAAGCCGGAGCAAAACAAGAACAGAAAACTCAATCCGACATGCTTACGAATTTGGGCGTGGAAATATCGTTTCATCGTGTTCCATCCCCTTCGAGAAGGTTGCGAGAAAATCTGAGCTTGTGGTTGAGAAGCCATGCGTCTGAAACCGCCGGTCGTTCTCGGTTTGATCTTGGGAAGCAAATAACTAAGGCTCGACAGTTGCAACTAACACTCCAAAACTTATGCAGCAACAACTAATGTTTGCTATAACTTAGTGCTGTCAACCAAAGCGCCACCTTGTTCAAATATTGAAAACAGTATCGGCCCGCAGCTACCTACATAATTCGGTATAACTGGCGGCTTCTTTGTTTGTGTATGTTGAGCGGGTGATGGAGGGCGCTAAGGTCAGAACCTGCCGTCATCCACATTCCCAAAACGCAATGCTAAAATCGCACTTCGCTTGAGCCGTTCATCCCTTAAAACGCCGAAGAGCCAAGTCGGGCAGGGTGCCATGATCCCTGTTCTCGATCTGAAGCGGCAGTATCGGGAGATCCGAACGGAAGTTCTCGCCGCCATTGAGCGCGTCTGCGCCTCGCAGCAGTTCATTCTGGGGCCGGAGGTTGAGGCCCTGGAACGTGAAATGGCGGCTTTCACGGGCGCGGCGGACGCCGTCGGCTGCGCTTCGGGCACCGATGCGTTGTGGTTGGCCCTAACGTCTGCAGGAGTTGGACCCGGAGATGGGGTTCTCACCACACCGTTCAGCTTCTTCGCCTCGGCAAGCGCTATCGTGCGGGCCGGCGCGGTGCCGGTCTTTGCAGATGTTGACCCTGAGGCTTTGAACCTCGATCCGAAGCGGGTTGAGGCCAAACTTAAGGCGGGGAAATGGCACCGGCTGCGGGCGATATTGCCCGTCCATCTTTATGGCCAGTGCGCGGACATGACCGCGCTCCAGTATTTGGCGGAGGAATTCCAGTTGCACCTGGTCGAGGACGCCGCTCAGGCGATTGGCGCAAAATGGAACCGGCAACGGGCTGGCTCCATTGGACTTACGGCGGCATTCAGCTTCTATCCTACGAAGAACCTGAGCGCGTATGGCGAAGCTGGGATGGTCACAGCGCGGGATGCGAGCCTGGGGGTTAAAATGCGCCGCCTGCGCAACCACGGTAGCGCCCAGCGATATTTGCACGAAGAGATGGGCTGGAATTGCCGCATGGACGCGATTCAGGCGGCCGTGCTGCGGGTGAAATTGGGGCATATCGAGGCCTGGAACCGCCTACGGCGAGAGAGAGCGGCAACTTATGACCAGCTGCTGAGTGCAGCCGGGCTTACCGGCACGAAAGATTCACCGTTGCGACCGGTGCAAACCCTGGCCGGCGCTCAGCATGCGTTTCATCAATATGTGGTTCGTGCACCGCGTCGCGATGAAGTGCGGAAGTTTCTCGCCGAAAGGCAAATCGGAACCGAGGTGTACTATCCGGTCCCGCTTCACCTGCAGCCTTGTTTCGCATATCTGGGACATCGCGCAGGAGACTTTCCGGAAGCTGAGCGCGCTGCTTGCGAGGTGCTGGCCCTGCCGATGTTTCCCGAGCTAACGGAGGAAGAGCAGCAGCGGGTGGTGGAGTGCCTGGCGGAGTTCTACTCCGGAGAACATCATTCCTGAGAAGATTGCCGTTGGAATGCAAGAGCACAGCTCAGCGGCCTAATGTCCACTGCTTTTCCGTCTGGCGTGTTTGCGTGGAGTGGCTTTCGGCGGCTCTTCGCCGGGCGCCAACACGCGCCGCACAATCGGCGTGTTGAGTTTGTATTTGCGCTCGACGATGTTGCCGCTGTCGTCCTTTACATGCAGAACGAAAACCGGCAGCGTCCCCTCCTTGCCAAAGTCTTCTTTGCTCACGCTAACCGGCAGAACACCGTCCAGACCTCGCTCGCGGTAAGCCGTCTCATAACGATGGCGCCGCACGTTCCAGGTAAAAACGCGAATCTGGTTATAGTCGAAGGGCAAGCCGTCCTTGGGCTCGGTGAGCACAACGAGATATTGGGACACCTGCTTGTCGGCGTCCTGAACCTGGTTGAGCACAAATGCAGCGATAATGCGCTGGCCTTCGGCGTACTCGGCAATATCGAGGGGGATTTCCACGTCCACCATGCGGCCGAGCACCCAGCCGGTTTGCCCTTCGGGATCGCGGACCAGCCACCAATCTTCCATGGCCGGCTCGGCTTTGGCCGCCCCTGGAGTCGTGTTTGCTGGGTGGGGAGCTTCGCCGGGTAGCGTCTTTGGCACGGCCTCGCGCTTGAGTAACAGAAGCCTGGCGCCCTGATTCACCTGGTAAAGATGTTCGGTGTCGCGCCCGGGTGTGAGGTGCAGATTGGTGTCGTTGCGTGTGGTTGCGGTGGCCTGCACTGGATCGCTCTGCGAGTCTTGAGCAAGCTTTTGAAATCCGTCAAAGATGTTCTGTGGAACCAGGTAGCGTTGTTCGATCCAGCCTTCCGCACCCGAGGAAGTGTGGACGCGGGCAAAACGCCGGTCGCGCTCGAGAATTTCAACCCTTTCGCCGTTCTTTACGACTCCGGTTTTGTTGAATACCGCAGCCACGCGGTCGCGCAAAATGGCCTGAGGGGCGGAAACGTAAGCGGACTCGTAATGCCGGATGCGATTTCGGTCACATCCGCAAAGGGACAGCAAAGCCAGTAACGGCAGGAGTCGTAGGCAAATTTTCCGGGGCAACACAGAACAATATAGCGCAGAGATGCGGGCACCGCTGAAAACCACGTTCTCAGTCGCCGAAGCAAATGCCGATGGCGCGGGCGGTGCGGACCAGTTCTCCGTGGGGATCCACGCGTTTCATCTGGCCGATGGCATCGGCAATCTCCACGGCCTCGATCTGCTGGCCGCGCAGGCAGACCATCTTGCCAAAACCACCCTGCGCAATCAGGTCCACGGCGGCCACGCCGAAGCGAGTAGCCAGAATGCGATCGAAGGGCGTCGGTGAGCCTCCGCGCTGAATGTGGCCCAGCACGCTGACCCGGACTTCGCGATGGGCCAGAATCGCGATAGCATTGCCAATAATATTGCTCACCGCGCCAGCCCGGCGATTCTCACGCAATTCCTGGGGCAGGTTGACGCCCTCGGCAACTACCACGATTGTGAAATGCTTGCCGTAGCTGGCGCGCTGGGCCACGTATTCGCAGATGCGCTCGAAGGTAAAGGGAATTTCGGGAATCAGAATCACATGCGCGCCGCCGGCGATGCCGGCTTCGAGCGCAATCCAGCCGGCGTCGCGGCCCATCACTTCCACCAGCATCACCCGATGATGCGACTCGGCCGTGGTGTGGATTTTGTCCACCGCGTCGGTCGCCGTGGTAACGGCGGTATCAAAGCCGAAGGTCACATCGGTGGCACAGAGGTCGTTATCAATCGTCTTGGGCACGCCGACGATTTTCATGCCCTTCTTGAATAGCTCGAGGCCGATGGTCTGCGAACCATCGCCCCCGATCGTGATCACGGCATCAATGGCAAGTTTCTGGGCGTTGGCGATGACCTGGTCGGAGATGTCGCGAATCACCTCCTGGCCGTGCTCCATGATTTTGTAGCGAAAGGGGCTGCCGCGGTTGGTCGTGCCCAGGATGGTGCCGCCCCGCGGCAGGATGCCGCTTACGTCCTTCAGTGTGAGCTCGCGGGCACGCTCGGGCCAGATCAGCCCGTCAAAGCCGTCGGGAATGCCAATGACCTTCCATTTGTATTTCAGGATGGCGCACTTGACCGCCGCGCGAATAACGGCGTTGAGGCCGGGTGCATCTCCGCCTCCGGTGGATATAGCAATGCATCGAATGTCGGACATAAGTGGCGTCTGCGTGCTTAGGGCACGATCAGCGTTGCCGTGCCAACGATGCCGGCGTAACTGGCAGAGACCGTATAGGAACCCGACACCGCCCCGGTTTGAGCCGAACACTGCTCGAGAGGGGCTTCGTAGGTGCACTCGATGTCGGAGGCAACGGTGCCGTTCTGTGTCACCGTCCAGGTAGCAGACCCTGTCACATCCGTGGGCGACTGACCGGCAACGGTCGCTTGGGCGCTGTAAGGAACTGACGCCCCGCCGACTGTCGCCGTCTGGCTGCTTGGGGTAACCATAATGCCGGTCACGTTGGCGAGCACCACGGTCAGGCTGGCCGTGCCGGTAACCGCACCCGCGCTTGCCGTGACCGTGTCTGGACCTGTGCTGACGGTAACTCCTGTAACCAGGCCGCTGCCGTTGATGGTCGCGTCAGTGCCGCTGATGGACCAACTTAGGTTGGCAACGTTGGTGCTGGTGCTGCCGTCGTCGTAGGTTCCGGTGGCGATCATTTGCGTGGTTTTGCCGACCTGCACCGTGGCCTCCGCCGGATCAACGGTAAGGGCGGTCAAGGTGGGCTGAACGAAAAACCCGCGGCAACCGACGGCCGTGGCGAACGACATCAAGACTGCAAACGCAGCCAGGATTTGCAGTTCACTCTTGCTACCGGGCATGGTGAGAAAGCTCCGCATATATTCGTCAGATGTCAGCCCAAGCTTTTTTGCGATGTCAGGAATAAAGAAATTGTAGCAGACAGTCAGCCCAGTCCTATCGGCCACAGGTGCCCATTGGTCTTCAACCCTTTGGGGCGAGGGGGGTGATTGGATTCTGGTTGGGCCGGCCGGCGAAAACGGTCAATTCGTCCGCTTGGCTTTGGCGATGCGCTCATCAATCGGTTTGCGGCCAGCAAAGCCTTCGCTCACGCTGTGCCAGTGGGTGATCTCTTTTTCGCCAAGTTTCCAGCACAGAAGCACGGTGCGGCCTTCAACTTCGCAGGGGAAATCGAGCAGGCCCACGTCGAGATCTTTCACCTGCACGCCCATAGCGTCAATTTCGGCGAGGGAATCTTTGACGCGCTGAATAGCCTTTTCGCGCTCGGCCTTGCGGCGGGCGAGAGGAACGATGTTGATGTAGGTGCCGCCATTCAGGAAGATGCGATGGGCCACTTCCTGGAATTCGGCCTCTGCGGCTTCGATGAGTTGCTTGCCATCAATGGCAGTGCGCAACAGCGACTGCAGCACGGGCAGCAGAGATTGGGCTTCGTCGAGGGTAAAGGTACGGTCGGACATAAGCGTATGCGCCTATTTTAGCGCATCAGGGTCGGCCACAGGTAGGCCATTGGAATCGGTGCCGCTTATTTCTATCGAATCTCCAACATGCGGTCGAGCGCGACGCGGGCCCACTGCTTCACGTCGTCCTTCACTTTGATCTGGTTGACGACGTTGCCTTCGGCCAGATTCTCCAGCGCCCAGCACAAGTGCTGCGGCGAGATGCGAAACATGGTTGTGCAAAGGCAGCCGGAATCGTCAAGCGTGATGACTTTTTTCCCTTCAGCGGCGAATTCCTTGCCCATGCGGTTCACCAGGTGAATCTCGGTGCCCACGGCGAACATGGTTCCGCTTGGCGCCTGGCGAATCTGCCTGAGCAGGCCTTCGGTTGAGCCGATGGCATCGGCTTTCTGGCAGACCTCCCACCGGCATTCGGGATGTACGATCACGCGAATGCCCGGATATTTGGCCCGGACGTTCTCCACGTGATCGGGAAGAAAGCGCTGATGCACCGAGCAATGGCCTTTCCACAAAATGACTTTCGCAGCGCGAAGGCGATCAGGCGAGACGCCGCCATTCAGCATGTATGGGTCCCAGACCACCATTTCGTTCAGGGGAATACCCATGGCATATCCTGTGTTGCGGCCCAGATGCTGGTCGGGAAGAAAGAGCAATTTGAAATTCTTAGAGAGGCCCCACTTCATGGCCGCAGCCGCATTTGAGGAGGTGCAGACCACACCGCCGCGCTCGCCAACGAAGGCTTTAATTGCCGCAGTTGAATTGATGTAGGTAATGGGCGTAATGCCGTCGCCCTGGTCGCTGGTTATGCCGGCGCGAACCAGTTGCTCCCAGCAATCTTCGACCTGCGTGATTTCGGCCATATCGGCCATGGAGCATCCGGCATTGAGGTCGGGCAGAACGGTGATTTGGCCGGGGCGGCTCAGAATGTCGGCGCTCTCCGCCATGAAGTGAACGCCGCAAAAGACGATGTACTTTCCTGCAGCCTTTGCCGCTTCCTGAGAGAGCTTGTAGGAATCGCCGCGAAAGTCGGCGAAGCGAATTACTTCATCGCGTTGATAGTGGTGCCCGAGGATGACCACATTGCGGCCCAGCGCTTGCTTGGCCTCGCGGATTCGGTCGTCCAATGTGTGGTCAGGAAGAACGAGATAGTTTTCCAGACTGCAAAGCGGTGCTGCGGTAGCCATTGTTTGTCACGCTTTCAGCTCCATGCACAGGCGGACGCGCTCAACTCCGGCAATCGCGCACTCCGCTCGAACTGGAACGGGGATGTTGAAAGCCTCTCAGCGGCTCCAGCCGGTTCACTGTGCGGTTTGCGTCGGGACGTAACAAAGTACGTCCTACGAAATCAGCCGCGCCCAACCGGCGGGGATGTTGAAGCCACTTCTAGCTCATATCAATATGGATGCTCGGCAAGGGCGGAAAGTGTCGCTTTTTCGGCGATTTAAGACTCTGCCGCAACTGCCGGGATTCCGCAGATATTGTGCCTTGTTTGGGGATGCACTGCAAGCTCCCGCTTTGAAAGTCATCCGCTACGAGGCAGGGTCATGGTCGCGGTTCAGGCCGAATCGGATGGTTGGTGGAACGACGTTCTGCCGGGAAATGATTTACGCGTGATGTTCCAGGGTCTCGCTCCTCAACCTTCTCTGGCGAAAAAAGCGGTGCTCACGCACCGCCCAGGACAACTATGCTCTTGACAGCGCCTTCGCGCTCATCGAGGGGCACCCCCAGGAAAACTGCGTCCAGTTGCGGAACTCCCCACTCAAGCCAAAACCGGGCTTGAATGGGCCAACTGCGGCGACTCGCCTCCAGTTTACAGGTTCTCTTGAATGAAACGAGGGCTGAGGTGAATGTCGAATTGGACGAGTGGCGAATCACCGACATTCTTGAAGCTGTGGATCTCACCCGCCTTGATGACAAAGATATCTCCTGGCTTACCCTCGAAGGTCTTGCCGTTGACCGTCCATAGTCCTCGGCCTTCACGGATGAACTGGATCTCATCGTAAGGGTGCCGGTGCGGACCAGGCCCCGAACCGGGCTTCCCATCGAACAGAAATACCGAAACACCGGTGTCGCCCTGCGCAGCTCCAACAAATTCATGCGAACTACCAACAAAAGGCAGATTCTCCCGGCGCACGTGATGCATGGTTCATCGCCCTCCTGCTGGGATTGGATGAAATGCGGTCAGATACGGTTCGGGGGAGAACGGCTGACGGTTGACAATCCTGAAATTCGCAGTAAGCTCACACATCGTCTGCTGTTTTTGCTTCCCCTCATCAATTCAGCTTAGTCAGTCGCGCCGCGGCGGAAGTGTGCGCGATGGCGGAGGAAACTATGGCAGAAACAATCGAGATCAACCGGAACACGCGGCGGGTGCCGTTTGGAAAAGGAATGCATCTGCGAGCCCCGGGGCTGCGCGCAAGGCTGACCTGGCGGGCGCCGGAAGAACATGCCGCGCTGATGCCTACCGGAGTGGCGCCCAGCGCCGACCCGGTGGAACGCGCACTTGCGGAAGCCGGACTGCAAGACGAAGGTTCGCTGAACATTGACGAGGAGCAGCCTTCGGCGGATGGCGGGCCCGCCGATAAAATCGTAGTGGGAACGACGATTGCGCCCGGGCGCGTGCAGTTCGCGATTCATCGCGATCCGAGCGGAGTGTTGAGCCTGCACCGGCCTTTGCCCGTGGTGCCCCAGGCAGCCATTGCACCACCGGGAACGACGCCGGCGACGCATCATTATGTGATCCCGCTGCGAAAAGCGCCGGCAACGGCGGCGAATGCGCCTCACACGGCGATGCTCGGCGGAATTGCGGGCAGAGTGGTCCGGTTTGTAGGGCGCAAAGTGCTGGGGGTGGTGGGCGATGTGGTATTCGAGGCTGCGAAGCTCTGGGAAAACAAGTACCGCGCTGCGCAGGGATTTCATGGCGGCGCGAATGCCACGCAGCTGTTGCAGGATCCGCCGCTGCCGGTTGCGGATTTCGGGCCGCTCAATGGAAATCCCTCGCTCCTGTTTATTCATGGAACCACCAGCTCGACCGCGGGCGCGTTTATCGGATTGCTAGGCTTCGCAGCGGCAGCGGGAAATCTCTACACCGAGTATGGAAATCGGGTCATCGGCTTCAATCACCACACGCTTACGAAGAGCGTGCCGCAGAATGCAGTGGATTTCTACGCCGGCCTGCCGGCCGGCAACTATCAGTTCGATGTGATCAGCCATAGCCGCGGCGGCCTTTTGGCGCGAGCGCTCAAAGAGCTGCCGCCGGATGAACTGGCGCAGCTGGCTTCCGCCGCGAATGCGCAGCCGGGAGTAAATGTGGAGATCGGCAAAATATTGCTGGTGGGCACGCCGGATGTAGGCACGCCGCTCGCCGATCCAACCGACCTGCCCAAGGCGGTCAGCCGTCTGGCTTCGATCGCGAGCAGCTTCAGCGCGGATGTGGCGACCGTGGGCCTGGGCGCGTTCTTCGCCATTTTTGGCGGCATCGTGGAGGGAGGAATCGGTTCGCTGCCGGGGCTGGAGGACATGAACCCGGGCAACCCGTTTCTGACCCAACTGAACGGGGCCGCGCCGAACAATGCGGACTATTACGGCATCGAGGCGGACTATCAGCCCTCGGGAGGATTGGCCAAGGCAATCGAAAATAACGGAGTGGATGCGCTGTTTCTAGGCGAGCAGAACGATTTGATTGTGCCCACGCTAGGTGTTTCAACGGTGAATGGCCAGGCGTTGCCGGCGGGACAGGTGAATGACTATCCGCCGCCGCAGGATGTCTATCATTTGAATTACTTCAGGCAGCAGAACACGTGGGACAAGATTTGCGGATTCCTGATCTGAAGCTAGTTATCAGTTGTCAGTTCCCCAGTGTTAGTTCCGAGTGATCAGTTCTCAGATTTCGTGGTCATCCTCTTTATGATCGGCCTCTTTCGAAGGCGTGTTTCTTTTCCAGTTCGTCGAGGGCAGAACGGGCGTCCGCTTCGAACTTTTCTGACTGCGCCATGAGCGCAGCGTTAGCGGAGGCGGATTCTCCTTCCACCGTCATGAGGCCGCTCTCTGCGAACTTCTGCGCGATTTCGAGCAGATGCGCCGGACTCGTTTCAACATAAAGAGCTTCGGTCGGATCGCCGACCGCAACGGTTCCGCCGGCCAGGCGCGTCTGCCAGTACACCTTGCGCGCAACGAGCAGGCCGAGTTCCTCATCCGCGGCGCGGCCGAAGACCCATTTGCCGCGCTTGAAATCGTAATGGCGGCTGGAAAAGTTCACGGGCACGAGCTTGCCTGATTTTAAGAACTCAATCTGGAGGCGGTCCACTTCCTTGCGAAGTGTATTGATGACCGGCGCTTCCACGTCATGGGGTTCGAGCGACGGTAGAACGTCGCGCACCGTGGCGGAAAGGTTGACGGCGACGGGGGCGTGGAGATCGGGCGAGCTTTCGAGGCGGATATCGGCGTGGAGCACCCAGAAATCTGCCCCAGAAGTTGATTTGTGAAATGGCCACTGCAGCTCGAAGGATAGGGGAAAGCCGGTAAGTGTGACGTAGATTCGCTTGCTGTGGGTAACATCGGCCATAGCGCGGCTGCTCCGGCGCAATCTTATGCTATTGCAAGCCGAAGGGCGCCGGGCGAACATGCACCATAAATGTGCAAATCCCCTAATTCAGTCCAATTACTTATAGGCCTCATAAAGCGCGATGCGAAAAGCAGAAAATCGGCATAACCCATTTGTTCTTTGGCACATGCTGAGCATGTGGCCGGATCTGCCGCGACCGAATCGCGGCGAATTTCGGCTCACGTTCCCGTACCTGCCAAGGGTTCCACAAAGTTTTCCACAGAAAGGCTTGACTGAATTCCGAGACCACACGAAGCCCTACCGGCGCACTCAGGCGGAAAACACACAGAACAAAAACGCAAGATTAAAGATTTAAAGATAAGGTGCCGCCGCTACTCCGGCGGCGCCATGCCTTCCTCCACCGGCGTGGCGAAGCGGGTGGAATTCTTGATGAAGACCAGCCCTACTTTCCCGGTCGGGCCATTGCGCTGCTTGGCGATGATGAGCTCGGCGCGGCCCTGCAGTTCGGGATCGTCCTGGCGGTAAACCTCTTCGCGAAAAATGAACATGACGACGTCGGCATCCTGCTCGATGGAGCCCGACTCGCGCAGGTCGGCAAGCTGCGGGCGATGGTCGCCGCCGCGGCTTTCGGGCGCGCGGCTTAGCTGAGAGAGGGCGACGACGGGAACGTTCATCTCCTTGGCCAGTCCCTTCAGGCCGCGCGAAATGGCGGAGACTTCCTGGGTGCGGTTCTCATAGCGGCGCCCGCCGCCAGACATCAACTGCAGATAGTCCACGATGAGCAGATCGAGCCTGCCTTGCTTCTGCTGCAGGCGGCGGGCCTTGGCGCGCATTTCGCTGAGCGAGATGCCGGGGGTATCGTCAATGAAAATGGGCGCGTGGGCAAGTTGCTCCATGGCGTGGGCGACTTTGGCCTCGTCTTCACGCCACAGCGAGCCGGTGCGCAATTTGTGAGAGTCCACGCTGGCCTGCGAGCACAGCAAGCGCAGGAGCAGCGCCTCGCGCGACATTTCGAGGGAAAAGACGCCCACCACTTTTTCATCTTCGATGGCGGCATTTTCCGCGATGTTGAGCGCGAAAGCGGTCTTACCCATGGAAGGCCGCGCGGCAACGATGACCAGATCGGCGCGCTGCAGCCCGCTGGTCATCTCATCGAGATCGGGATAGTGCGTGGCCAGGCCGGTGATGCGCTGGCCGCGCTGCAGCAACGCGTCCACCGAGCCGAAGGACTCTTTGACGATCTCGGGAACCCCCAGAAAGCCGCGCCCGATGCGCTCTTCCGAGAGCTGGAAGATGGCGGCTTCGGCGTCGTTGAGAATCTCTTCCGCCGGGTCGGTCTGCTCGGCGGCGCGGGCGATGGCGGCGTTGGCGGCGTGCATCAGCCCGCGCAGCAGCGCCTTGTCGCGGACGATGTGAATGTAGTGCTCGATGCTGGGGCGGTCAGGAACGCCATCGAGCAGGCTCGAAAGATATGCCGCGTCGCCGATGGCTTCGAGCTCTTTGTGGCGGTCGAGCTCTTCGACCAGCGTGATGAGATCAATGGGCCGCGAAGACTCGGCGAGGTCCACCATGCGCGAGTAAATACGCCGGTGGGAGTCGAGGCAGAAATCTTCCGACTTCAGATGCTCGGCGGCCTGATTGTAGGAGAAATTATCGAGCAGAATGGCGCCCAGAATCGAGCGCTCGGCTTCGATGTTGGCCGGCAGTGTGTGGGCGGAAGTGTAGTCGGCGGTGGCCAAGGTTTTTCGCGCAGTGGCTTAAGACGATGTGGACGCTATCTTAACGGCAAGCCGGTTGTGGAAACCCGGAAAGCCGGAGGAAAACGAGGTCGCGGAAAACGCCAGCCGAAGATTTCTCGGCTGGCGCTTGCCATTCGGTCGCCCCGAGTGCCAGAGCCATGGTCCGGGGTCGGTTCCGGTGGCCGGAACCGAATCACTTAGCCACTATAGACGAACAAAAAGCGAATGTGAAGGCCGCGTACCTCTTTTGCTACGGTCTTCAGGCAGCAGGATAATTTGGCCAAACAAAAGGGGCGAATCAAAACAATGGAGGTTTGTAATGGCAACAACGGGCCTGGTAGTTGAAGCTGGACACGCAAAACAAGTACCGCTGCGGGGATCGCGCGTGGATTACCTGCTGACCGGCAAAGATTCCAAGACCTGCTCACTTTTCGAATTCATCGTAGCGCCGGGGTTCGATACTGGCGCGCATTATCACACCAGAATTGAAGAATTCTTTTTCATGCTGGAGGGCGAGCTGGAACTGCGCTCGGGCGACCATGTAGTACAAGCCAAGCCGGGCACGTTCGTGCACGTGGCGCCGCCAACACCCCACTACATCGCCAACCGGAGCAGCAAGCCGGCGCGCATGTTGCTGGGATGTCTTCCCTCGGGTCACGAAAACTATTTTGATGAACTGGCCGCGCTGCTGGCCAAAGCCGGGCCTCCCGATCCCGAGGCGGTCGCAGCCTTGCGCAAGAAATACGACACCATCCAGCTTTCGACGCTGCAATCGAAGTGAACGCGCTTTAAGGCCTGGCGGAATCGAAATTATGCCGTAGGCACATTTCGACACTATCATCCCGTAGTTGCGGCTTTCGCAAGCCGGGCCATCGTGCCTTTGTTTGCGTAAAACCCAGGGAATCGCCCTCAGAAGACCGCCGGTTATCGCGAGCGAGTGTTCCCCTGGACCAAACCTTCACATGCCCGATTCACCGTGTAAGGCAAGCATCGGTAACTGCGTGCCATAATGCTCACCAATGGCCTCGCACGAACAGATCGCGATGCACCATGCCATCGCGCGGATCCATCGCATTCAAATAATTACGATTGCGTGGATGAGCATTGAAGCCGCGATTTCACTGACGGCGGCCTGGAAAGCTCGAAGTCCGGCCCTTCTCGCATTTGGAGGGGACAGCGGAATCGAATTGCTCTCTGCTGTCGCTGTTCTCTGGCGATTTCAGGTGAGCGGCGAGCCCGAGCATGCCGAAACTCGCGCTGCTCGCATTGCGGGTGCGCTCCTGTTCGGGCTTGCGGCCTACGTCGTAACTGCTTCGATATTGACCCTCCGCGGGTATGCCCAACCGAAAACGACATACCTTGGCATGGGCATTCTCATCGCTGCCGTTCTGTTCATGCCGTGGCTTGCCGTTCAAAAACGCAAACTATCGTCAGCTACGAACAGTCCTGCGCTGAGAGCAGACGCCGCTGAATCAGCCTTGTGCGCATATTTTTCCGCCGTCGCGCTGATGGGAGTGGCGATCAATGCGATTTGGCACATTCGATGGGCGGACCCCGTCGCAGCTCTGGTTATCACACCGCTGATCATCTGGGAAGGCCAGGAGGCAATCCGCGGCAAGTCCTGCCACTGTTCCTGATCCGCTCTTCTTTCTAATAATCCTCAGCTTTCATGGAAGGCCGCAAAAAATAATACGGTCCGAGCCAGCCACTCGGACCGTATGGCGCTGGGGATGATGAAGTTCTGTTTCGCCGCACGCGGAGGGTGAAGTCTTCTGTCGCCGTGAGCGCCAGCGCTTTCACGATCCTGCGTCTTGCAGCGAGACGCATGCAGCGCCTCCGCCCAACGGGGGCGGAATCGCCACTTACTCTGCAAGTCGTACCTGACGTCGAGACCAGCCGAAAAGCTGAATCGAACTTGTGGTCCGAACCAACTTCCCCGCACTCGAATCGGCGGGCGCCACTCGCAGCGACTGCGGTAACCGGCGGGCAGTCTTGCCTTGCAAGCAAGACTCTCTGAGGAGGCCGCAACGCCCAGGTCAGCAAACGCGCCGGAACGCGTTTGTGAACCTCCCGACAGTTCATCCTCGAGAACTGCCAGGCATCACCGGCGCCGCCGCAGCCGGAACAAAACCGCAAGCATCCCTCGCCTGCGTTCCACGTACTTTGCGGGAATGCCTTCGCTATAGCAACGACAAATTTGATTGGGATTGTGCAGAAGCTGTGGAGGACGAAACTTCTTTGTGGAAAGGCACGGAAAAAAGTCTGACCGATTCAAGTTGGGTTTTGCCACGGGTGGACGAGGGCATCCGCCCCACACAAAACGCCGCGACTTGAGCGAAAATGGATTCTGTCGCCGATGAAAATGCCCAAGCTGCCGATGGCATAATGTAAAGTCCGGCGACATTCACGGAACATCGCAATCCTGCGGTTCACGGCTGGTGATTATGAAGGTCAAAAGTTTCTTCGCTGTTGCAGTCGTTCTATTAATCGGCGCCGGCGTTTCGATGCGCAGCCAGGAGACTCGGCCGGCCGCCGCGAAATCCAGTGATGCAACTCGCATCGCGCGCGGCAGATATATCGTGGAGGATCTCTCGGTGTGCTGGCAGTGCCACTCGCCGCGCGATGCCAGCGGCGAACCGGACCGCAGTCACTGGCTCGAAGGCGCCGCCGTGTGGTTGAAATCGGCCGCGCCCACGCAGGACTGGCCGCTGCAGGCGCCGCGCCTGGCAGGCACGCCCCCCGCCGGCGATGCGGAAATGGTGCGTGTGCTCACTACCGGCATCTGGATAGACGGAAAGCCGCTGCGGCCTCCCATGCCTCAATTTCGCATGACCCAGGAAGACGCGGAAGCGGTAGTAGCGTATTTGCGATCGCTGACACCCGGCCGGGATTAAGGATGCACGCGCCGAACTAGATTCGTTTTCGCACGACCCAAAGCAGCGCGGAAAGCACCAGCCACGCCAGGGTCGAAACGGCGAGCACCAGCCAAGCGGGGTGGGAAGGAAGAAGGCGCCAGACCGACAGCGCAAAGGCCATCAAGCCGATGGTTCCCAACACTGTGCCTGCTGCTTCCACGGCGGCCGCTTTCCTCCCCCGGCTGCCGGCCGGGAATCCTGCCTTCTCCTTCTTTTCTTTCTCATGTTTTTCAACCAGGGTGACGCTGGCCGGGAAGATTGCTGGAAAGGCGAGAAACAACCCGCCGATTCCCGGCCCGAACTGCCGGGCAATGATGCCGGCGATCGCCGTAATCACGCCGCCGAAGAGGAATCGAATTGCATACTCATGCCAGGCGGTGCTCGCGGAAGCACTGATCTTGACTTGCATGGCTATCTGATCCAGACATACCAGAGGCCGAATGCCGTGCTGAACCAGAGCGCAAGAGAGCCGACGGCAACATAAAGCGCTTTCAAGCGAAAACGCATCATGAGCCAACTGGCAAAGGAAGCGTAAACAAAGAAGGCAATTGCCCCGGCGACCATGGAGCGGGCCTCCGTCGCCGCGTACTGCCGCCCTTCGGTCTTGAGAGTCAGAATCAGCGTGGCCAGGGCAATGGACGGAGCGGCCCCAAACAATCCGGCAAAACTCTTCGGCTTCAGCAGGTCGCCCAGCAAGGCAAAGGCGGAAACAAAGACCCCGCCGATCAGAAAGCGAATGAAAATCTGAGTCATCTGGTCAATTTGTTGATCGGTAGTTGTTCATCGGCAAAGCCACTTCAGCGCATTTTCGATTTCACGAGTTTCATGGCCTGCTGAGGCCCTTTCAGCCCGATCACCCGATAGCGCTTACCGGAAAGCTTGTGGTAGTCGGCGAAAAATTCCTCCAGCTCGCGCACAAACTGTTTACCCAGGTCATCTGCGGTTTTTATGTCCGCCCAGCTGTGCGCGTCTTTTTCAACTGCCAGGATGCGGTCGTTGCGTTCTTTGTTCTTCCCATCTCCCTGTTCACCCTCGATGATGCCAATGGGCCGGCAGCTAAGAATACAGCCGGGGAAGGCAGGCTCGTCCATCAGCACCAGCACATCCACGGGATCGCCATCGTCGGCTCTGGTAGAAGGGACAAAGCCGAAGTCATAGGGGAAGGTCATTCCCGCGGGCAAGACTTTTTTCAGTTCGAAGACGCGCTCATCCGGATTGAAGGCAAATTTGTTGCGGCTGCCCTTAGGAGTTTCGATGACGACGCGCAGCATGCGCTTGTCGTCTGCCGCGAGGGGCTTGAGACGCACGGGATTTGCTAAGCCGTTTTTCTTGCTCATCTGGCGGGGCTCCGCATGTGCAGATGCAAGGAAAGTGCGGAGGGTTTATTGAGCGCGATGTCAGGCGCTTTGACCCAGAAGTGCCCGGGCGATCTTCATCCAGTAGGGCACATTGTGCCAGGCGACGTAAGTGACGATGGTCTGGCCCGCAGTGAACAAAGGCAAAGCGTAGAGATAGACGCGGTGGATGCGGCGATTGACTATGAAGTCGCGGGCCACGCCGAGCAGAATCAGGGCGTCCACCCCGGCATAAAACAATATGGGCGGGAGCAGGTTGGCCGGAAAGCGTCCAAAGGCGGCCGCTGTGAGGGCACAGGTAGCGACCAGGAGAAGACGGCGGTGGAGTTCGGGCTTCTGCCGCCAGTAGATTGCCAGCGCAAAGGTGGTAGTAAAGCAACCCATGTCGAACAAAGGAACGATGAGAGACGAAGCGGCGTCAGCCGTGTGTAGCTGGAGCGTGTCGAAGCGCCCCATGGCAATGGCTGTGGCGACGCCCAACACGGGCATGGTCGCTCCCAGTCCTACGCCGAACCATCCGATCTGCCGATGCACTCTCACGTTGCGCGTGCGCACCAGCGCTGATTGAAAGATGTAGAAAAGCACCCAGGTGGAAAAGAACGCGGCGTGAACGTAGAGGATGAAGGGGCGGGGTATGGTGGGGTGAATGAGGTTCTGGTTCACCGTGAAATGGAAGCCATACACGATCACGCCGCCAATTAGCAGCGACATGAAAAAGTAAAAATAATTCCTCAACCAGCCGATGCGGCGGGCCGGCAGGGCCACTCCAATAGTTGGGCGCGATTCGAGGATGATTGCCGGATCCACGGCGAATTGTTTCCTTCCAGTTTGAGACGGCGGCGCCGGCCCAATCACAGGGAACGACAGGCGAGCGAGCATAGCATAAGTTTCTTGCGCCCTTACTCGCTCGTGTCACTACCTCGTCACTGCGACTATAGTGTTCCTGGTCAAACTCCATTAGCATCGCGAAGAACCGAGCCTGAACAATCATCCTTTAAGAGGTCGAAATGAACATCACTCGCCGGGAGTTCAGCCGTCTAGTCGTGCTGAGTGCGGGGGTGCAATTACTCCCCAGGATTTCCGCGCTAGCCGAAGATCGGACCATCGGCTACTGCATCGTTGGACTCGGCCGCATTTCCATGCAGCATTTCATGCCGGCGCTCAAGATGTCCAAAAAGGCGCGCGTGACGGCGCTCGTCAGCGGGCACCGGGACAAGGCCGAGCGTATGGCAGCGGAATACGGCGTGCCCTCCAGCAGCATTTACAACTACGAGAACTATGACGCCATTGCCAAGAATCCAAACATAGATGCCGTTTACATCGCCTTGCCCAACAGCATGCACGCGGAATACACCATCCGCGGGGCGAAGGCGGGCAAGCACGTGCTTTGCGAAAAGCCAATGGCCACCACCGTCGAAGAGGCGCGCGCCATGGTTCTGGCTTCTGAAACTGCGAACCGGAAGCTCATGATCGCCTACCGCTGCCAGTACGAACCGGTGCATCTGCGCGCTGTGCAGCTGATTCGGGAGGGAAAGCTGGGTACGATCCAATCTATCGAAAGCGCGTTCGGGTTCCCGATCGGGCCCAACGAATGGCGTCTCGACCAAAAACTATCGGGGGGTGGTCCGCTGGTTGATGTCGGGATTTATTGCCTGAATGCCAGCCGTTATCTCACCGGCGAGGAGCCCGCCGAATTGAAAGGATTCTCGTCCGTCGTGGACCGGGATGGGCGTTTCGCGCAGGTGGAAGAGACCCTTTCATGGACCATGAAGTTTCCCGGTGGTGCTTTGGCAAGCTGCACGTGCACGTACGGCAGCGCCATGCGCGGCTACTTCCGGGTGCGCGGATCGTCCGGGACGATTACTGTGGACCCGGCATTCAACTACGACAACCCACGTCTGGTCGCGCAATTCGAGGGCGGAGGGACCGAGGAACTCGCGCCGGCCGAGCCCGACCCGGCGCAGTTTCTTCGTGAGGCAGATCACTTCGCGGATTGTATTTTGCTGAACCAGCAATCCAAAACTCCCGGCGAGGAAGGGCTGCGCGACGTGAGCTTAATCGCGCAGATTTATCGTTCGTGTGAAAGAAGAAATAGTTGATACACGAGACAGGGGAGGGACAGGAGAGCTATCCCTGTCCCGGCCTCAACGGAAAGAACTATCCCGCCACCATCATCACAATCGTTGCCGTTTCGATCACCAGGGCCCATGACAGCAACCGCTTGGCCAGCCTGAATCGCGCCAGCAACCGGCAGCCAATGAACCCTACAATAATCATCGGCGCGGCAAACAACCGAAGCCCGCACAAAGTGCCGAGAATCGTATCCTTCTGCCCGATCGCCGGAATCAGCATCAGCCCCAAACTTACCGGCGCCAGCAAACTAAAACCAAACAGGAACTTTGAAAACGCCGTGTAGGTCTGCTCGCGCGCCCGGCTGATAAAGGCGAGAAGGAATGTGGGTATGAGCAGCAGGCCACAAAGAAACAGCTCCAGCATCCAGTCGCCGGCCGCCGCCATGCCGCCGTTGAAGTCGTTCGGATTGCGCGTCTCCAGCAGGTAACGACTCGTCACGACCACCGCGGCAAACGCCAGCACCGCCCCATAACCAGCCACGACGAATCCCACCTGCGCCCGCCACGAAATCTCAGGCAGTTTCATGCGCCGATTTTACGTCTGCCGCCGCGTAAGCCCCTCATTACTTACGTGGCGGGTGGCAAGCCATGCCCGATTTTGGCCTGGTGCTCCAGGTTAACGCCCCGGTGTGCTAGGCGTTAACCTGGGTGAGGCAAGTCCCGAATCGGCGAGTTCAAGATCAACCATCAGGATTTGAAGTTTCTGAAGTCGCTGCGCATCAAGGTCGAAGACAAGAAAGCCGCGTAAGCCGCGCCTGATCGCCCTTCCACGGATTCGAAGTGCAATTCTTTTTCCCAAACTTTACACAACGTTACAGACAAAAGCTTGCATTTGCCGGATGGAGTCGCTTAGGATAGCGGCGATTTCCAGGGAGTCTATTTTCTCCCCGCAATTGTTGGCTGGTAGCGTAGCGTCCCTCCCCTGATTGTTCATTGACCCGTTATGGCTGCAGCGAAGGATTGCGCCTTCCTGGGTGCGCCTGCGGCCTTAGCTAAATCAGATTTCAACGGGGTTCTTGCGCTCATAGTCGGGCCCTGACCTCGAATCGCCTTTATTGAAGGGGATGATGCCTTCCTAACTTCAACGGAAGGCAGGGAGAGCTTATGAAACGATATCTGCGTCGCGTATTGGTTAGCCTGGGGGTCTTGCTGGGATTCGCTGTCATGCTGCCCAGGTATGGCGTCGTCAACCGGGCCTTCGCGCAATCGGCAACGGCGGCGGCCTCGGCGAGTGCGCTGCCCAAATGGTTTGTGCAGGTGTGGAAACAGGCGCAGGCGGCTCCCGTGCTTTCGGCGATCCTTTGCGGAAAGATCCCGGCGACCATCCCACAGAATATAGTTACTGTGGATGCGACGGGAACGCTTGCAACCTACCAGCCCGCAGGCGCTGTGGTGACCGCCGGGAACGGATTCTTTTCGGAACTCGGAACCAACAGGCGGACCTGTTTTTCCTGCCATCGGCCGGAAGCCGGTTGGGCTATGAACCCACTGACGGCGACCGCGACATTCCTGGCCAGCCTGGGAACGGACCCATTGTTCGCTCCTGTGGACGGCGCCAATTGCCCCAACAGTGGCGCCGCCGCCAAAACACTTGTGCAGAAGGCTGCCGCTTCCAGCCAGTTGCTCTCTAAAGGGAATATTCGAATTTTCCTGCCTGTGCCCACAAACGCGCAGTACAAAGTGCAGGTCGCGAAAGATCCTTACGGTTGCGAGAATAGTGCGGTCTATGGCTTGCCCAGCGGAGTTATTTCTATGTATCGGCGGGTGTTGAGTGCTGCCAATGTCAGCATGAACGGCCAGTATGCCGATTTCACTTACACGACCATCTCGCCGCAAGGCGCAATCATGTGGGATCAACGGGAAGCTAGCCTCAGTAGCCAATTCATTGATGCCGCCTTGGCCCATGAACAGTCTCTAGCCACTCCGCCTGCCAATTTGGTGACTGGAGCGGTGCATGGCGGGGTTCCTTTCGAGCTGGGATTGCTGACCGCGCAAGCCGCCGATTTTCAAGCCGGAAGCCTTACGGCCAACGGCGCCTACGGCGGTCCGGTTAGCCTTACCAACACGGCGATTGGAGGCACTCCCTTAGCGCCGAATCCGGAGAACTTCTCGCCATTTACCCTCTACAATGCGTGGACGGGGTCGGTAACCGCGGCGCAAGCTTCCATCAACCGCGGCCAGACGATTTTTAACACGCAACACTTCACGATTAACGGCGTGGCTGGCTTCAACGACATTAATGGGCCGTATTTCGTGGGCACCTGCGCAAGTTGTCACGACCAGCTGAACATCGGCAGCGACGCCCTTCCTGGCGCCAGCCACCTGGGGATCGGAGACAACAGCAGCGCCGACCAAAGCGGCAACCAGACCACCGCAACCGCGCTGCCGCCTTCGAGCGACCAGCCCTTGTTCACATTCCTCTGCCCGGTAGGCTCGATCCCGTATTTCAGCAATCCGGTAACGGTGAGCGGGGTCATGTACGATGAATTTCAAACCACCGATCCGGGAGTGGGCCTTATTAGCGGCCAGTGCAGCGATCTCGGCAAATTCAAAGTGCCCCGCTTGCGCGGACTGGCCGCCCGGGCGCCATATTTCCATGGCGGAAACGCTGCCACTCTCGCGGACGTGGTTAGTTTTTACAACACGCGCTTTAATATGGAATTGACGGCGCAGCAGCAGCAGGACTTGATTAACTTTCTGAACTCGCTGTGAAGTTTCGCTCATCTTCTATTGCGATGTGCTTGGGTTCGAGAAAGTGCAGACCGACTCGAATACAACCGCACCGAACCACAATTGGGTGTGGCTGAGGCGGAACGAGATTGGCCCGATGCTAAATACCGCTTATGAAGCGGAGACCAGACCGCCAGTGCCCGACTCACGCCGAATCGCCAACTCGCGGCGACACAGGGAGCGCATCCATCCGTTGACACTCAGCGATGCCTATAGCCGCTACTTGCTGCGCTGTCAGGCAGTGGAAAAAGACCGACACCGAGCGGGGGCAGGCCATCTTCGCCGCCGCCTTCGGCGAGCACGGTATGCCGGAAGTGATCCGCAGCGATAACGGAACGCCGTTTGCCGCACGCGCAGTCAACGGCTTTTCTTGTGGTGGATGAAATTGGGGATTCGCCCGGAACGCATTCAGGTTGGGCACTCGGAGCAGAACGGACGGCATGAACGCATGCATCGTACGCTGAAGCAGGAGACCGCGAGTCCGCCAGCGGCTACGGCGAGATCACGTGCTCGGCCGTGAAAAAAACTAATCCCTCACCCCATCCATAAACGCCCGTAGCTTGCGCGACCGCGACGGATGCCTCAGCTTCCGCAGCGCCTTGGCTTCGATTTGGCGGATGCGTTCCCGCGTCACCGCAAACGACTGACCGACTTCTTCGAGCGTATGCTCGCTGCCATCTTCCAGGCCGAAGCGCATCTTGATGACTTTTTCTTCGCGCGGTGTCAGCGTACGCAGCACCTGGCCGGTCTGGTCTTTCAGATTCACGTTGATCACCGCTTCCGCCGGCGAAACCACGGCGCGGTCTTCGATGAAGTCGCCAAGATGCGAATCTTCCTCTTCGCCGATCGGCGTCTCCAGAGAGATTGGCTCCTGCGCGATCTTCAAAACTTTGCGCACCTTCGCCACCGGAATATCCATCCGCTTGGCGATCTCTTCCGACGTAGGCTCGCGTCCCAGTTCCTGCACCAGCTGCCGCGAGGTGCGGATCAGCTTGTTGATCGTCTCGATCATGTGCACCGGGATGCGAATCGTACGCGCCTGGTCGGCGATGGCGCGCGTAATAGCCTGGCGAATCCACCACGTCGCGTAGGTGGAAAACTTGTAGCCGCGGCGGTATTCGAACTTGTCCACCGCCTTCATCAGGCCGATGTTGCCTTCCTGAATCAGGTCCAAAAACTGCAGGCCGCGATTGGTGTATTTCTTGGCGATCGAAACCACCAGGCGCAGGTTGGCTTCGATGAGTTCGCGCTTGGCCTGCTCCGCGTCCATATCGCCCTGGATGATTTCGCGCTGCGTGCGCTTGAGCTCCAGGAACGAAATGCCGCCTTCGACTTCAAGTTTTTCCAGTTCGGAGTGGACCGCGCGCGCCTGCCGCTTGTATTCCTTGCGCTGATCTTCGCTCCGCGTGGCCTCGGCCCTTTTTTCCAGGTTCTGCGACTGGCGGTCGAGCGAGCGCATGCCGTCCACCATTTTGTTGACGCGGTCAATCAGGCGCTTGCGCTCGGCGTTGGTGAAGCCGAGATTGCGCACGCACAAAGACACCTGCACCACTGCGCGGGCCAGCGAGCGGCGGTAGCGGCGATGGTCTTTGGGGCGCTTCTTCTGTGAAACGTTGGCGAACTTTTCCTGCAGTTGCCCGGCTTTCTTATAGGCCTTGGCCAGATCGTCAATTTTGCCGGTGAATTCCTTCAGCCGGTTCTGCAGAATTTCGTCGGTGATCTCTTCCTCATCGAACGTGACCACTTCCTTGATGGAGCGGACGCTCTTCTTGAGGTCCTCGCCTAGCGCCAGCAGCTCGTTGATCACAATGGGCGAGCGCGAAAGCGCCTTGAGCACGCGCAGCTGCCCGCGCTCGATGCGCTTGGCGATTTCCACTTCGCCTTCGCGCGTGAGCAGCGGCACCGTCCCCATCTCCCGCAGATACATGCGCACGGGGTCGTTGGTCTTTTCCATGGCGCCGGGCGTGAGGTCGAGTTCCACGTCCTCGCCGACTTCTTCGTCTTCGAATTTCTTGTCGAGCGCGGCAGATGAGGGCAGCTTGGGCCCTTCGAGCACGTCAATGCCCTGCGTGCCGATCGTGGTAAGCAGATCGTCCAGGTCTTCGGGAGAATGCACGTCGTGCGGGATTAGATCGTTCACCTGGTCGTAGGTCAGGTATCCCTTCTCCTTTCCCGTGTCAATCAGCTTCTTAATGTCGTCGTACTTATCGTCGAGAGCCAAGACGGATATCCTCGGCGCCCTATCGCAGGACGCTAAAATGCTTTGGGATGGCGGGAACGTGAAATGGCAGAACCTTGCGCCGACACAAACTTTCAGAGTATAGCACCCTCAAAACCTGTGCGTCCACAGAGACAGCTGCATCCACGCCCGGCCCCCGCCTATCTGACTTTGCCTTAATGAGTTAGATGCTTTCCACGCGCCCTTAGTTTCAAGTTATTGACTCTAAATGATCTGCGGATTACGCAGGGCGGGCCTTGGGCGGCGGAAGCTCGGCAGCACTGGGGTCCATGAGGGCGCGCTTGAGCCTCAGTTTTTCGTTCAGCAAGGCTTGAAGCCGGGCCGGTTCCATCGCGCGGGCAGCGTGCAACTCGCGTTGAATGCCATCCAGTTTGCGCCGAATCTGGATGCGCCGCAACGCCCGGACGGCGCCTTCGAGGCGCTCGGCGGTCAGTTCTTCATCGTCCTTCATCAGGATGGCCGCCAGCAGGTTGCGCTCGTTTTCCGGCAGAGAGAGATCGGTGACGCCGATGCTTTCGGGCGGAGCGTTGAGCAGGGTTTCGAGCAGCGATTCGGCGGCCAAGCCGTCGTGCAGCCGTTCGCTGGTGAGAGCAAAGTGCGCCTGGCGGGCGGGGTCGAACTCCTCGTCGGTGCCATCGCGAGAAGACAAACGCTCTTCCGCGGCCTGAATTTCCGTCGCGGCGGCAAGAGCGCGAATCAGAATGCGTTCGGCGTCGGTAACCTGCGCCTCGGCTGGCGCCTTGATCGCGGTACTGGAGCGGCTGGCGGCGGCATGCTTGAGTTCCTGGCGCAGCACGGCAGAATCAATGGCAAGCTTCTGCGCGATCTCATTCGCCAGCTCGTCACGCACAATGCGGCTGGGCACGCGCTGGATGTGCGGCAGCAGGTAATTCAACGCCTTTGCCTTGCCTTCGGCGGAACGGGCGGAGAACAAGGCGCGGGCGCGCTCGATCAAATAATCGAAATAACGCTGCGATTGCTTGAGCGCGGCGGCGTAGGCGTCCTTGCCTTTGCGGCGAATGAAAAGATCGGGATCGAAGCCGGGTTCGAGGGTGAGCACTTTGATCTGAAAATCTTCTTCCACCAGCAGGGCGAGGGTGCGTTCGGTGGCGCGGGCACCGGCGGTATCGGGATCGAAGTTCACGACCACATTCCTGCTGAAGCGCGCGAGCAGCCGGGCCTGGAGCTCGGTGAAGGCGGTGCCGGAACTGGCGATCACGTTGTGAAAGCCGGCGGCGTAAACCGAGATGCAATCCATCTGGCCCTCGACCAGAATGGCGTAATCGAGCTTGCGGATGGCCTCTTTCGCCAGGTCGAGATTAAAGAGCACGCGCGATTTCGAGTAGATCGCAGTTTCCGGGGAATTGAGATATTTCGGGCCAGCTTTTTCGTCAGTAGAAAGCGTGCGCCCGGTGAAGGCGATCACGCGCCCGCTTTCGTTGGTGATGGGAAAAAGCACACGATTGCGGAATTTGGAATAAAGAGAAACAGCAGTTGGCACTTGGCCGCTGGCATTTGGCCGCTGGGAGTTCTGCAGTCCGTCGGCATCGGGAAAGCTTGTGTTGGGCTGAGTGCTGACTGCTGACCGCCGAGCGCCGTCCTTCCAGGAAAACAGGCCGCTCTGGCGCAGGGCTTCTTCGTCGAAGTGGCCTTTCAGGCGATCGCGCAGGATGAACCCCGAGTCCGGCGCGAACCCGATGCGAAAGCGCGTGATCATCTCCTCGTTCAGGCCGCGTCCGGCGAGGTATTCGCGGGCAGGAGCGCCTTCGGGCCTGCGGAGAAACTCCTGAAAGAATGCGCATGCCCGTTCGTGCATATCCAGCAGGACGCCGCGCAGCCTGGCCTCTTGCGCTTCCTGCGGGCTGGAATAACTCGCCTTGGGCAGAGCGATTCCCAGTTTTTGCGCGACCGCGCGCACGGCTTCAGGGAAGGTGATGTTTTCGATCTTCTGCACAAAGCTGAAGACGTCGCCCGAGGCCCCGCAGCCGAAGCAGTGAAAAAACTGGCGCGTGGCGTGGACGGAGAACGACGGCGTCTTCTCGCCATGGAAAGGACAGAGCCCGGAGTAATTCTGCGCTCCGGCCTTCTTCAGCTTGACGTAGTCACCCACGATGCGGACGATGTCTGCCTGTTGCTTGACGGTGTAGGCGAAGTCGCCGGGGTTGGCCATGAGGGTTGGAGAGATTGTGGGGCAAAGCGGCGCTGAAGCAAATATACGCGAACCAGATAGTTGTGGAGAAGGTGGGCAAGGGAATGCAAGGTAACGAGGCGGTCAACGCATGTAATCGGGATTTATGGTGTACCGCCAACCAAAGTTCGCTGTCTCCGACTAGCCGAGATCGCGAACAACCCGTTATTTCTGACGGGCAAGCATAGGGCGATCGACACACCAGTCCTAAGGCCAAACTGGGTCCGAAAAGCGCACTCGATGGGACAGTTCAACCGGCAGAGTGCACACCTCCCGGGCTCGTATTCTTATTCTCTCCGCTGCCAATTCCGCATCATCTTCGTAGAGGCTGTGGGTCACAAAGTGACCTAGCTCGTGCGGAATGCAGCGCAGGACGCTGTCCAGGTCCTCAAAAACCTTGGAGGACAGGTACATTCGTCGAATCGCAAGGTTAGAGAACGCTAGCCTGGTTCGATACGCGTCGAAACTACTCTTCACCCTAAGAAACTTCTCGTGATCAAGGATGACAATGGTCATGGTGTGGTCCTTCCCTGGCAATCTATCCAGGTCCCCAGCCGCTACCTGCTCGATGCAGGCGCTCAGTTGTTGCTGAATTGGTGTGCCGCCAATCAGCGTCAAGCTCTGCGCCGTAACTGGACGTGCAAGAAGCGAACTACAAGACACAGCCACCAGTACCGCTTGCCGCCATCCCCAACTCCGCATAGCGAAACCTCCGGCTGGGCGGAGTCTTGCGCCGACGCGGCGGCCCATCAATGGATCGGAGCTGTTACCGTGGGGAGAAGATGCTGTCGCGGTAGCTAGTTGGAAGCGCAGGACTTGCGCAAGAGCCTGTTATCGTTGCGGGCTGCCAAGATTTGCAGCGTGCTGCTACACTGTCGGTCTTGCAGGGGCAGTCGCAGTGAAAACATCCGCGTCACACCCGCCTGTCATTCGCTTCGGCGTGTTCGAGCTTGACCTGCGATCCGAAGAACTCCGCAAACAAGGCATGAAGATCCGGCTCCGGGGCAAGCCGGTCGAGATCCTTGTCGTGTTGTTGGAACGGCCAGGGGAGGTAGTTACTCGAGAAGACTTGCAGAAGAAACTCTGGCCTGCCGACACGTTCGTGGACTTCGAGCAAGGCCTGAACAACGCTGTGAAGCGGCTCAGGGCAGCGCTGGATGACAACGCCGAAACGCCACGTTTCGTCGAAACCCTGCCACGAACAGGTTACCGCTTTGTCGGAGCAGTAATCGGTGCGGAGGCTGTCGCCTCAGGCCCCGGTGTTCCCTTGAAAGATTCCAATGCAGCCAAGCAAAGCGTACTGGCCCTGGCAGCTTTTGGAACGCTCGCTCTGGTGGTTCTGGCGGCAGCCTTGGTCGCAATGAACGTGGCGGGCTGGCGCGACCAGATCTCCGCGCGCAGACCGAAGCCGAACATCCGAGCTCTCGCGGTTCTGCCGCTGGCAAATCTGTCAGGCGACCCAGAACAAGAGTTCTTCGCTGACGGGATGACCGAAGCCCTAATCACAGAACTTGGAAAGATCAGCGGCCCGCGCGTGATCTCCCGACAGTCCGTAATGGAATACAAAGGAAGCAAGAAGTCACTGGCGGAGATCGCGCGAGAATTAAATGTGGATGCAGTATTAGAGGGAGCTGTCGGACGCTCGGGAGACCGGGTAAGAGTGACTGTCCATCTGGCGCAAGTATCGCCTGAGCGTCAACTCTGGGCGGAGAAATACGATCGCAGCACTCGCGATATTTTGAGCGTGGAGGATGACATTGCACGCGGCGTGGCGGACGAGATACAGGTCGAGCTGACCTCCCAAGGGCGGGATCGGTTGTCGCGACGGCGATCGGTGAACCCCGAGGCTTACGCTGATTATCTCCGCGGCCGCTCCGTGTTGGCTGGCGGCGTGGCCAGCCTTTCCAAACTTGCGAGCAAAAGGCAATACACTGAGCAGGACGTGCAGACAGCGGTTGCATATTTCAAATCGGCTGTTGATAAGGACCCAGCCTACGCTCAGGCATATGCGGGACTCGCTGACGCCTACATCCGCCTGGGGAGCCCTGCTTGGGGAGATCATTCCCCGAAGGAGTCCTTATCTGAGGCTAAAGAGGCGGCCACCACGGCACTGAAGCTGGATCTGTTCCTACCGGAGGCTCACTTTTCTCTGGCTCAAACTCTGCAATACGATTGGAACTGGCCTGAAGCGGAAAAAGAATACAAGCTCACGCTGAAGCTCAATCCCTATTACGTGGACGCCCATTTGGAGTACGGGCGATTTGTGCAGGCCTTGGGGCGGAACGATGAGGCGCTGGCTCACATGCATTACGCAGATGAATTGGACCCCCTCAACATCGCCGTCAAAGAAACAGAGGCATGGGTAGCCTATGCATCGCGGCAATACGATCTGGCCTTGAAGCAATTCGAGAGCTTGGGGGACGACGCTGGTCTGATACACGTCTACAGAGAGAAGGGGATGTATCCAGAGGCCATCGCTGCTAGCAACAGGTGGGATGCCGCCCACCCATCCCAGTCGCGAGACCCGTATCCCCTGGCCATGCAGGCCTGCCTCGCCGGGCTGCAAGGAAGGAATGATGAGGCAGAGTCCCGAATCGAAGAGTTGAAGGAAACAGCCCGGCGCCATTATGTGTCCGGCTTCTTCTTCGCCGAAGCATATGCCGGCCTGGGCCAGAGCGATCAGGCAGTAACGTGGCTCGAGCGCGCTTATGAAGATCATGACCAATGGATGGTCTTTGCAAACTCCTACCCCGGATTGGATCGCTTGCGCTCCGAACCACGCTTTCAGGCCCTGATGCGCCGGATGAACTTCCCACAGTAATTACGAGGAGTTGAGAGCGGGTGTAGAGTGAAACCACCGAGGCTCCCGGTGGTGGGGATGATAAAGAAACAATGGGTGGTGGCGCTCGTCCTGCTCCTGCTGATTCCCCTGGTCTGGACGCTGGGGTTAATGCTGTTTGTGCAAGTTAATCCCGAAATTGCGGCAGGTCATCCGAACTATGTGCACACCTATCAGCTGCTCGGCCTGCTGAAGAGGATGTGTTTGTGGGGATCGGAAGTGGCTGTGATCGTTTTGTGGCTGCTGGTGTGCCTTCTGGTGATCCGCTCCAAGAAGCGATCCTACCTATGGCTGTTTCTGGCGGTGTTGGGGCCCTTCGGGTTCGCCGTCCTGGCAATGCTGAACGACCGGGCGCCTGGGGAGACAGACCGGTATGCCCGGTTCGTGCGCGGCTTGAACGGGTTTGTGCGCGTCGGCTACGAACTTTGCACCTTCGTTGTCATATGGGTGCTCGCCAACGAGGGCATGGTGCTCAAGCGCACAGTGACGATCCGGCATGAGGCCGCCAGCACTGGAGTTTCGATCGCGCAGATCATGGATAGCCGGAACGCTTCGGGTGGAATGTGGGCGTTTGCCGAGGGGAATGAAGTGATGTACCTAGTGGTTCTTCTCTACCTGCTTTGGCCGATCGTGTTTAATATGATGGGTCGCGGGGCGGCGAGTATGGCATCGCGCAGGGCAAGCTGAGTCTTCATCCCTGCTCATTTACGGGGATTGCCTGAGCAAGCAGTGCCTGTGCCATCGGAGGCCCTGGCTTTCTCCGTGCGCCAGCATGCCCAATAGAATGCCGCGCCGATGGCGCCAACTAGAAAACCGAGCGGTCCGGTAACGATGCCGAGCACAGGCCCCTGGGACCCGGGATCGAAGATCATCGGGCACTCTGCGGCCCCTGCTGGCCTTCCGAAGGGACTTATTCCTTCCCGCGTATTTTACGGCGCTAAGCGTGACAGGCGTGTCGAGCTTCGCTCGACTGGACAGCGGGCAGCTATCCTTACGTGGGGATTGTGACTTGGGACATCCCACTCAAGCTGCAAAGAACGCAGCTTGAATGGGGCACCCATTTTTCACTCAACGTTCCGGCCAGGGCGCATCGGGGTCGAAGCTGCGGCGAATGGCTAATGCAACTTCGCGCATGCGCGTGTTCGAAAGAACTCTGGGTTCACGGTTCAGCAGAGCGTTCTTCGCCATCGTTTGTATGAAGTGGCCTTTCACGAACGACGGTCCGGACAGGCCAGTTTCGCCGGGCGGAAGTTGAATCACAGTTGTGCCTTCCGGGCCGCTGCTACTGAGTGGAACAATCAGGACTGAATCTCTCCGGTGGCTGAGATTCCTTTGGTCAAGAGAGACGACCAGAACCCAATGGCGAATCGGCGGGGTTCCCAGGTTCGCCGTCCAGATTTCTCCGCGGCGGGGAAGCGGATTATTCGTCAAAGTTGATGCCCGATGCGCCCTGCGCAATGGCTGATTCCAGCTTTCGCTCTGCGTCGGCCTCTTCGTCGGTCATGTCGGCAAAATAGGCGGCGGTATCGTTGGCTAGCCGTTCACGATTCTCGAAAGCCAGCAGGCGCTGGACCGCGAGATCAATTGCCTCAGCGAGAGTTCGAGCCTCGCCGCTCTGGATCAGCCGTTCAAGATAGTCGAGACTCGCCGGAGAGATGGTAGTGGAGATCTTGTGTCGGGTCGGGCGCGGCAGCGTAGCCATCATGTAATCCTACATGCATCAGACAGTTTATCAGATTGATATCTGACGCATGTAACTTTATTTTTTACTATTACATAGCTACACTCTCAGCTCCACTACCGTCGCCCCGGCGCCGCCTTCGTTCTGCGGCGGCTCGGAGATGGATTCGACCTGGGGATGCTTCTGCAGATACTCGCGCAGGGCGCGGCGCAGAATGCCCATGCCGCTGCCGTGCACCACGCGAACGCGGGGCAGTCCGGCGAGAAACGCCCGGTCCACGAATTTCTCGACCTCCCGCGTGGCATCGTCCACGGTGCGGCCGATCACGTTGATCTCGGAAGGCACGTTCTGATCTTCGTTCTCGAGAGAAACCGAAACGCCGCGGGCCCGGGCGGCCTTCACCGGAGACTCGGCAGCGCGGGCCAGCAGCTCGGCGATATCGTCACGGGCGATGCGCATTTTCATGGCGCCGACTTCCACTTCGAAGTGGTTGTCATCGAGGCGGCGCGCCACGCGGGCGGGGCGGCCGACCGATTTCAGCTTAACGGTATCGCCCTCGGAAACGTGGCGGATGAGCTGAGGCTGGGCGTGCGGATCTCCCTGATCGGCGCCGGTGGAGTGGGCGACGATGGCGGAATCGAATTGTTCGCGGAATTCGCGGCGCAGGCGGGAGATGCGGCGTTCGGCCTCTTTCGAAAGCTTTTGCGCGGCGGCGCGGTCCTGCACAGCGGTGACGGCTTCTCGGGCGTGATATTCGAAATCGCGCAGCAGGGCTTCGAGTTTCTTTTCCATTTCTCTGGTTTTGGCCTGCTGCTCGCGGCGGCCCTCGGCGGCGAGATGCGATTGCTCACGCTGCAGTTCCTGCTCGCGCTGCTGGAGACGCTGACGTTCACCTTCTGTCAGGCGCAGCTCGGCATGAAGACGGTCCAGAAACTTGCCGAGATCGCGGGCCTGCGAGCTCAAGCGGGAGCGGGCGGCGGCGATGATCGAAGAATTCAGTCCCAGGCGCTGCGCGATGTTGATGCCGGCGGAGGCGCCGGGCACGCCGAGCTTGAGCTCGTACGTGGGCTGGAGCGTAGCTTCGTCGAAGCCGACTGAGGCATTGACCACGGCGGGAGTGTTGGCGGCATAAACCTTGAGCGCGGTGTGATGAGTGGAGATGATGGTGATGCAGCCGAGGCCGCGAAAATGCTCGGCGATGGCGACGGCGAGCGCGGCGCCTTCTTCGGGATCGGTGGCGGAGCCGAGTTCGTCGAGCAGCACGAGCGACTGCGGAGTGGCGGTGCGGGCGATGAAATCAATGTTCGTGACGTGGGCGGAAAAGGTGGAGAGATTCTGCTCGATGGACTGGTAGTCGCCGATATCGGCCAGGACGGAGTCGAAGACGGGCAATTCGGCGCGGCCTGCCGGCAGCGGAATGCCGGATTGCGCCATGAGGGCGAGAAGTCCGGCGGTTTTGAGGGCGACGGTTTTGCCGCCGGTGTTGGGGCCGGTGATGACCAGCTGGCACGCGGATTCGAGCTCGATGGTGATGGGAACAATGGTTTGGCCTTTGGATTTTAGATTTCGTTCGAGCAGAGGATGACGGGCCTGGTGGAGGATAAGGCAAGTCTTCGACTCGGTTGGACGGGCGAGTCGCCCGTCCCCACACGAACCGTCCCCACACGAGCTGTCCCCAAACGAGGTAGCGACACAGTGGTAGTCTTCGGCAAAGCGGGCCTTGGCGAACTGGGCTTCGAGTTCGGCGAGCACCGCGGCCGCGGCCAGGATGGCCTCAGACTGCTCGGCGATGCGCTGCGTCATTTCGAGCAGAATGCGGTGGATTTCGGCTTGCTCTTCTTCGAGCAGGCGCACCAGTTCGTTATTGTGCTCGATGGTTTCGAGCGGCTCGACAAAAACGGTCTGCCCGCTGGAGCTTGCGCCGTGCACCACGCCCTGCACGCGGCGTTTCTGCTCGATCTTGACAGGGATGACGAAGCGTTCGCCGCGGATGGTGACCAATTCATCCTGCACGGCGTTGTCTTCGGAAAGGCGGCGAAGATAAGCGCGCAGCGATTCCTGAATGCTGCGTTTCTGTTTTTCGACTTCGCGGCGAATGCGGGCGAGGTCGGGCGAGGCGCGGTCTTCGAGCGTGCCATCGGGAAGAATTTTGTGGCGGAAGGCGCGCAGGAACAGGGTGAAGTCGGCGATCCCGGCGGAAAGTTCGGCGGCGCTTTTCCACGCGGCCTGCATGGCGGCGGGAGGGTGGAGGCTGATTTCGCGCCACTCGGCGGCGCGATCGACCAGCAGCAGAATGTCGCGAATCTCGGTGGTCTCGAGCGCGGCGCCCGCGATGCGGGACTTTTCGACGAGGCTGGCGATTTCGGCGAGGCCGGTGAAATCGAACGCTCCCCCAGCGCGGCGGAAGGCGCCAATTTCGGTCGTGAGCTGATGCTGATTTTCAATCCAGGCACGGTCGGAGGAAGGCTGCAGCGCGGCCAGCCAGCGGCGTCCGAGAGGCGAAACGGTATAGCCGAGGAGCAGTTCGCGCAAGGCGTCGAACTCGAGCAGGCGCGCGCTGGTATGCGAGAGCGGGGAAGGCATTTGAGGTCATGTTACCGCAGGGCGGCGGCCGTCGTTGAAATGCGCGGCTCGTCTCGCCACTCGAAATGGTCGGCTTAGACTTTGGCGGCATCGGCTTCCAGGTAGGCCGCGGCTTGCTTGGCCACGGGAAAACGCAGAACAAAGGAAGCGCCGCCGGCGAGACGGTTGTGGCAGGAAATCTGGCCGCCGTGATCGCGCACAACGCCGTAGGTCGCGCTCAGCCCAAGACCGGCGCCTTTGCCCACAGGCTTGGTCGTATAGAAAGGATCGAAGACGCGGTCCGGCTCCTGAATGCCGGGGCCGGTGTCGCAAAACTCCAGCACGATCGAACCCTGCTCCAGCCAGGCGTTGATGGAAATCTCGCCTCCGGTGCGTTCGAGAGCATCGGCGGCGTTATTGAGGATGTGCTGAAAGCACTGGAAGAGCTGATTCGAATTTCCCCAAATCCGCGGCAGGCCAGGTGAAACCCACGATTGCAGCCGGATCTTCTTGCTCTCCAGCCGAAACAGTTCCATCTGTACCACTCGTTGCACTAGCGCACCGAGATCGAGCAGAGACTTATCTTCGGAAGATTGTTGGGCAAAGTTGAGCAGGCCGGCAACCAGATCGCGGGTCCGGCGGGCCTGTTGCCCAATCTTGTGGGCGATGGCGCTGTGCTGCTCGCCGGCGTTGTCGCTGGTCGCCAGCAGTTCGGCGTAACCGAGAATGGCCGTCAGGGGATTGTTGATTTCATGGGCGGCGCCGGCGACCAGTTGTCCGAGCGCGACTAACTTCTCCTTCTGCACGGCCTGGGCCTGCAGCCGCTGCAGATTTTCCAGACCCAACCGCGACTGCTCCAGGAGGCGCAACAGTTCGTGGTCCTGCAGGTATTGCCGGATGAAAACGAAGAAGCCCAGAACCAGCATCGCCGCCATGGTTGTTACAAGCCGGAAGTGCCGCACCGGGCCGCTGGCGCTGCTGAGAAAAATTGTCCAGAACCCGAACACCGGCAATGAAAGTGTGGCCAGCATCGCCAGCCGGGGCGGGAGCGTGATCCAGCGCGCGGGTTGGCCGGGCAGAGGTCCGCATTCAGGCCTGCGCTCCCAGGCCAGCAGGGCGACCCAGATCATCCAGCCGATGGAAGCGACGTAAGGAATGTCATACAGGCTTCCGCTGTAGTAGCGGCCGTGCGCGATGGCTGCATTGATGCTCATTGAGCCCAGCGTGTACATGCCGGCAGCGATCAGCAGATTGCGGTAAATCTCCTGCCACGCGGCCCGCGCCTGGGTGGTGATAATGGCCAGCGCGAACAGAAGCATGAGGCTTTCGAGCAGATAGAGAACGTCATAGCTGCGGCTGTAAACGGCGAGATTGCTGACTACATACTGATCAGGAAACACGATGAAGGCATACAGAAAGACCCACCAGATGAGCAGGACCAGGAAGTTCAAGGTGCTGAGGTAAAGCTTGCGCTCCTCGGGCGGACGATGCGGCCGCAACACCACCGCCGCGATGAAGGGCACGATGTGCAGGAAGAGAATGACATCGCCCACGAACGGATCGGGAACATCGCGATGCAGAAGGACTTCGTAGAAAGTCCACATCGCCTGGGTAATGCCCCAGAGCATGCAACCGGAGGCGATAAGCAGCCAGAATGCGCGGGTCTGGCCGCGGTTTGCGATCCCGTTGGCGGCCATCACAGCGGTAGCGAAGAGAATTAGAAAGAGCGCGGTAAGATCGCCAAATGTGGTAAGCGAGCGCCCGGGCCCCAGATTGATGGAAACGAACCCGTAAACCAGCATCAGGCAGGAGATTACGAACATCCACCACTGGCGCAGAAACTTCATGTAAGCGGATTCTAAGACTCGAAAGTGACCTGACGAAAGGTCTCGCGAGGTGGGCAGCGGATTACCAAAGTACCTCGGCGGGCGAATGGTCGCCACAAATCGGCGGTCGCGAAGCATTCCTTTCGCTCTGCTAGAATCAGCGCGTAGGCCTGTTTTCGGAATTCTTGCAATGGTTTTCCCGGTCACCCGTCTGCGCCGCTTGCGCCGCACCGAAGCTCTCCGTTCCATGGTGCGGGAAACCCGTCTCACTCCGGAGTCGTTCGTCTGTCCGCTCTTTGTTTGCCCGGGCGAGAGCGTGCGAAAAGAAGTGCGTTCCATGCCTGGCGTGTTCAATCTTTCGGTGGACGAAGCGGTTAAAGAAGCACGGGAAACTCGCGCGCTGGGCGTGCCGGCGGTCATTTTGTTTGGGCTTCCGGAGAAAAAAGACGAAGTTGCGACCGGCGCGTGGGCGGATGAGGGCATCGTGCAGCGGGCGGCGCGGGCCATTAAGAGCGAGATGCCCGACCTGGTGATCCTGGGCGACGTCTGCCTGTGCGAATACATGTCTCACGGACACTGCGGCATTGTGCGCAAACCCGGGATGCCGAAATCGCTGGGAGCGGCAGCCTTGCAAGCAGCGGTGGTGAAGCCGAAAAACAAACGGCTGACGATTGAAGCGGCCGCCGAAACGATCCAGAGCCTAGTTGAACGGGAATTCGAAATCGAGAACGATGCCACGCTCGAATTGCTGGCCCGGACTTCGGTTTCGCTGGTCCGCGCCGGTGTGGACATCGTGGCCCCTTCCGACATGATGGATGGACGCGTGGGGGCAATCCGCAAGGCTTTGGACGAAGCCGGATTCAGCAACGCCCCCATTCTTTCCTACGCCGCCAAATTTGCCTCCGGCTTTTACGGACCGTTTCGCGAGGCGGCCGATTCCGCTCCGCAGTTTGGCGACCGGCGTTCCTACCAGATGGATGGCGCCAATCTGCGCGAGGCCATACGTGAGATTGCGGCCGACATTGAAGAAGGCGCGGACATGATTATGGTGAAGCCGGCGATGCCCTATCTCGATGTGATTGCCGCGGCCCGCGAGCGGTTTGATCTGCCACTCGCCGCATACCAGGTTTCCGGTGAATACGCCATGATCGAGGCCGCCGCCCGCAATAACTGGATTGATCGCGAGCGCGTGATGATGGAATCGCTGATTTCGATCCGCCGCGCGGGCGCCGGCATTATTCTCACCTATTACGCCAAAGAAGCGGCGAAGATGCTGGCGTAAGGGCTGAGTCGTTTCAGGCTCTCTGCATTGCTACGCGAGCCAGATTTATTCCCACGCGCCCGTTTCGATCTTGCGGCTTGTCAGCAAATAGTGATTGATGGCCGCCTCCCAGTGTTTCATTTTCTCCTGAAACCACTCTTCCGTGTAACGCTCCACTTCCAAATTGCCTTCGGGAGAGAGCCCGGTGTACGTGTAGTAAATCCGGGACTGAGTTTTCTGCGGCGTCATCTCCGTGAGCGCAATGCGAAGCTGGCATGCCACCAGGCCGGGACGAATCCAGACGAACGCAATGCGATGCGCGGCAGGATCGTACTCGGTAACAACCCAGGTGGTTTCCGGCCCCCTCTCATTTGGCGTAGTGAATACACAGCCTTCTTCGGCAACGCCCGAGCGTGAATGGATCAGACGATACT
>Ga0335081_10001517_pt1 | contig 36984 bp, 37 predicted proteins | sample Lox_Sample_35_FD_206713 | JGI IMG/M metagenome (GOLD analysis project Ga0335081, IMG submission 206713) | Soil microbial communities from Loxahatchee National Wildlife Refuge, Florida, United States - Lox_Sample_3.5 | ecosystem: Environmental > Terrestrial > Soil > Wetlands | place: USA...
TGCTGCCGAAGATCTCACCGCCATTCGTTACGATCACGACCGTATATCCCGGCGCCTCGCCGAATGAAGTGCAAAATTCCGTTTCGAAAGTGATCGAAGATGCAGTATCGGGTCTGGACAAAGTTTCTGCTGTAAACACGACATCATCCGAAGGCGTATCATTTGTGAGCATCGAATTCGACCAGTCGGCCGACGTCAACATTGCGCTGCAGGACGCGCAAAGAAAAGTGAGCGAGGTCGTCGCCCAACTTCCGGAAGGGGCAAAGACGCCCACCATCACCAAGTTTGCGCTCGATGAGATCCCTGTCCTGAGAATGGGCGTAACCAGTTCGATGCCCAGCCGTGCGTTCTATCAACTCCTGAAAGACCGCATTCAACCGCGACTGTCGAAGCTCGAAGGCGTGGCGCAAGTGACCCTCGTGGGCGGCGAGGAACGTGAAATCCGCGTCAACCTCGACCAGGACAAACTCCGGTCGTACGGCCTTTCCGTGTTGCAGGTCGTCCAGGCGGTCAAATCCTCCAACCTGGATTTCCCGGCGGGGAAAGTCGAAGAAGGTGCGAACCAGTACGTTGTCCGGATCGCCGGCAAGTTTACCTCTCTTGACGAGATTCGGAATCTCACCATTGCAGAATCAAAACAGGGTGGGAGCATCACCGTGGGAGATGTGGGCGAAGTGGAAGACGGCGAGAAAGAACTGACGACGATCAGCAGGATCAACGGCATAACATCGGTGGGCGTGCTCGTCCAAAAACAGTCCGACGCGAATTCGGTCGATGTCAGCAAGGTCGTTCGCGCGGAGCTGCCGAACATCGAAAGAGATTACCACGAGATCGGCCTGAAGTTCGATGTTGCGGAAGACGGGTCGACCTTCACCAAGGATGCCGCCGACGCGGTCAAGCACGATCTGATGCTGGCCGTGCTTCTCGTCGCCATCGTCATGCTTGCGTTCCTCCACAGCATCAGGAATTCCATCATCGTCATGATTGCAATTCCGGCGTCGATGATCTCGACGTTTGTCGCCATGTATGCCTTCGGTCTCACGCTCAACCTCATGACCCTCCTCGGTCTATCGCTCGTGGTGGGCATTCTCGTTGACGACTCCATCGTCGTTCTCGAAAACATCTACCGTCATCTTGAAATGGGTCAGGACAAGCGAACGGCCTCCGTGAGAGGACGAAACGAGATCGGCTTTGCCGCCTTATCGATCACGCTCGTGGACGTCGTCGTCTTCCTGCCGCTCTCGTTGGTTTCCGGACTCGTCGGAAACATTATGCGGGAATTTGCACTGACCGTGGTTTTCTCCACGCTCATGTCTCTTTTCGTCTCGTTTACCATCACACCGATGCTGGCATCCCGCTTTGCCAAACTTGAGCACCTCACGCGCAACTCCATTCTCGGCGCTTTTGCCGTATGGTTTGAAGGGCAATACAAGAAACTCACCGCACTGTACGTGCGGACGCTTCAATGGAGTCTTGCCCACCGAGGGAGGGTCGCGCTCCTGGCGCTTGGCATGTTCGTTGCCGCGTTTGCGCTCGTCCCGCTCGGGTTCATCGGATTCGAATTCATCGCCGTTGCTGACCGCGGAGAGTTCACGGTGACGATTGAAACGCCGCCGGGGTCGACGGTGGAGAATACAAACTATGCAACCCAGAAAGTGGAACGAATCATCGCCGGCATTCCGGAGGTCCGAAAAATGTTCGTAACGGTCGGAACGTCGAGTGAGGGACTTATCGGTCAGACATCCAACAATTCAGCCGAGCTGAACGTCACGCTCTCCCCAAAGGAAGAGCGTACCCGTTCCACGGACGATATCGCGGCGGAAATCAAGACCAAGGCTTCCGCCATGCCGGGCGTTAAAGTCCGTGTCAATCCCATTGGAATCTTTGGGACTGCCAACCAGACCCCAATTCAACTTGCGGTGAGTGGCACCGACTACGACGAAGTGTGGCTGGCCGCTGAAAAGGTGGCGGATATCGTCCGCAAGATTCCCGGTACTTCGGACGTTCGACTCTCCGCTGAAGAAGGGAAGCCGGAAACACGGATCGAGCTGGACAGGCAGAAAATGGCGGACCTGGGTGTGAATCTATCTGATGTCGGCGCCACGTTGCGTGTGGCGTTCAGCGGCGACGAAGACTCCAAGTACCGCGAAGGGTCGACAGACTATGATATGCGCATCGTCCTTGACAAGTTCGACCGTTCCAGAACATCGGACGTCGGCGATCTGACGGTGATGAGCCGGAGAGGCCAGCTCGTTCAACTCAAACAATTTGCCGAAATCTACCAGACGACGGGTCCGACAAAATTGCAGCGTCGGGACAGAAATTTCGCCGTTACCGTCTTCTCGCAGGCGATCGGTCGGCCGACGGGGACGATCGGACAGGATATCCAGAAGGCATTGGCAGGCCAGTTGCCGGCAGGTATCGGCATCAGTTACCTTGGCGATTTGAAGAACCAGTCAGACGGTTTCAGCAGCCTTGGGTTTGCACTGCTTGCAGCGATTCTGTTCATGTATATGATCATGGTCGCGTTGTACGATTCATACATCTATCCGTTTGTTGTCATGTTCTCTGTCCCGGTGGCGATGGTGGGCGCTCTGCTTGCTCTTGCGTTGACCATGAAAGCTCTGAGCATATTCTCTATTCTTGGAATCATCATGCTGGTCGGACTCGTGGGCAAGAATGCAATTCTGCTCGTCGACCGTACGAATCAGATGAAATCGGAAAAGGGTCTATCGACGCACGATGCGCTTGTCGAAGCGGGGGAAACCCGGTTGCGACCTATTCTCATGACGACTGTTGCGATGGTGTTCGGCATGTTGCCTATCGCGATCAGCACGGAGGCTGGGTCAGAATGGAAGACCGGACTCGCGTGGGCCATTATCGGCGGCCTGATCAGCTCCCTCCTTTTGACGCTGGTTCTCGTTCCTGTCGTCTACACGAAAGTTGACGAATGGAAAGAGAAGGTGCCGGCCTTTTTCAGAAAACTACTTGCCAGGTACCGTCCCTCCGAAACTGGACTCGAGGAACCCGGTGACGGACACGAACTTGTCCCTGTCAACGGCAACGGAAACGCTGATGAAGTGGTGACCGCACTCAACACGGGCGGCAACGGCGCACACTAGGCAACCGCACGGAATCCGGCAGAGGCATATCAGCCCGTGTTGTGCCGGGATTTCGACAATACTTTACGTCGAATGAGAGAATGCTCACCGTTCTTTTCTTCGCCGAGTACGTTCGTTGATCGCTTTACTGCCGCCCAACATTGCCGCGCGAATATCGTGTGGCTCGAATTGTTTCTGCCTCGTCGGGTTTTTGCGCGGTGAACGGTGATTGCTCCCTCTGAAAACCGGATTCCTGTCGATGCGCTCGCGCCGAAGGACTTAAAGAACCTGCCTCTGGATTTCTTTCCTCTCCATATCTTCCTATATTGACCTCAGAGCCAACAAGACATTTCCTGCTGTTTTGTGGCTCACCGGTTTCTTCCCCGAGAATTGAAAAGAGTTCAAAGTTCGTTATGGTCGTGCGGAACTTCGTCCTGGTAATGTTGTTTCTGTTGCCCGCCACAAGTGTTGCCCGACAGGTGCTGGCGAGCGAAGCAGATACTGTGCGGGCCAGCCGGAATAGAATATTTCCGATACCGATACTTTTTTATACACCGGAGACGGGAATTGCAGGAGGGGCTGCAGCGCTGTATCTGATCCGCGATTCCGCTTCCGTGAGGCCTTCGAGCATTACAGGAGACGCCATATACACGGAACGAAAGCAAATTATTTTTGAGCTGGATGGAGACCTCTATTGTCAACACGAGACCTATCGGCTCCTCAGCTCCGTCGTGTTCCAGAAATATCCGAACAAGTTTTTTGGTATCGGGAATTTTACCGCGTTGAGCAACGAGGAAACATACACGCCCGAATCGTTCGCCGTCCGGGCCGTACTGTATCGCAAGCTTTTTTCGAGCTTCAACATCGGGCCGCAAGTCCGCTACGAATCAGTTTCGATGCGCGAAGTGAGCCCTTCAGGACTGTTAGCCGCGGGGACAATCGTCGGCAGCAAAGGAGGCCGGGCTTCCGGCGTGGGCCTGGCTGCAAACTGGGACTCTCGCGATAATACCTTTGCCGCTGCGTCAGGAAGCTTCTACCAGCTCACCACAATGTTCTATCATCACGCACTCGGGAGCGATTACGATTTTTCCGATATTCAAATCGATACCCGGAATTTTTTCGAGATCGTTCCGTCGCACGTCCTTGCAATCCAGGCGGCAGCCGAATTCACGAATGGGACGGTGCCGTTCCAGAGTTTGGTGAGATTCGGCGGCCAAAACATCATCAGGGGCTATTTCGACGGCAGGTACCGCGACAAGAACGGAATTGCCCTCCAGGCAGAATACCGCCTGCCCGTCTGGTGGAGATTCGGTATCGTTGGCTTTGCAGGCGTCGCACAGGTTGCCGATCAACTTGCCCACCTGGGTCTGAACAGGTTCTGGTTCGCAGGGGGGATGGGACTCCGTTTCTTCTGGAATCCAAAAGAACGAATCAGTCTCCGCCTCGACTATGGCGTAGGCAATAATTCGTCGGGTATGTATATAACCGTGACAGAGGCATTTTAAAGGCTCCAAGGCAGAATGCCACCATGAACCCGACGACAAAAGTCCGCGTCAAGATTTGTTGTATCGGAAGCATCGAGGAGGCACGGCTCGCGGTTTCCTACGGTGCCTCGGCAATCGGACTTGTCTCCGCGATGCCGAGCGGTCCGGGACCGATCCCGGAAGATTTGATTGCAGCAGTTGCAGCCACAGTCCCTCCGGGCATAGCCGCGTTTCTTCTTACGAGCAGACGGGATGCGGCGGGCATCGTCGCACAGCAGCGAAGGACGAAGACAAATACGATTCAAATCGTCGACGAATTCCCGCGTGAAGAATATGGACTCCTGAGGAATGAACTTCCCGGGATCAAAATTGTCCAGGTGATTCACGTCTTGGATGAAAACTCTGTTCTGGAAGCCGAACACGCTTCGAACCACGTCGATGCCATTCTCCTCGATTCGGGGAACCCAAAGCTCGCCACCAAGGAGCTCGGCGGAACCGGGCGTGTGCACGATTGGTCCATCAGCAGCACGATACGCGAGCGCATCGGGGTTCCCCTTTATTTGGCAGGTGGACTGACATCCGAGAACGTGGCCCGGGCAATTGCGATGGTGAGGCCATTTGCTGTCGATGTTTGCAGCGGAGTGAGGACGAACGGGAAGCTGGACGAGAGGAAACTGTCGGCTTTTTTCGCCGCGGTGAATCGTTCAAATGCGAACTAATGAATGCAGGGAGAAGAGGAAAGCCCTAGTATCGTGGACGAAAAGGGTTGTTCTGTACTGTTTGTCTCCGAATTCGAGTATATTCAGAACACAACTGCCACATTGAAGGGTTCTCGTCCACGTCTCTAGTTGGCTGCTGCGCGCAGGATGAACCGGGGGATGGTCACGTTGAACGTCTCGCCGTGTGAGCGCTGCATCAGGTACGTCCCCTCCATGGATCCTTCGAACGTTTCCAGGACGCAAAAGCTGTTGTATTCGTGCGCTTCGCCCGGAGCAAGAACCGGTTGTTTCCCAATGACACCCTCGCCATCGACTTCTTCGACCTTACCGCTGGAATGACGGATGTACCAATGTCGCCGTAATAATTGGACCTTATCCATGCTTTTATTTTCTATTCGAATGAAATACGCAAAGACGAATTTCTTCAGGATGATGTCCGATTGGCCGTCCAGATAGACCGGCCTCACCGTTACGGTGATATCCTCGGTCGTGGCTACGAACTTGTTCACGTCACGCTTGTCCGACATTGGTTTTTGGGGCGCCAGGAGCAATATAGATAATATTCCGCTTATTTTGTTGCGCAAATCACGAAAAACCGGACTCCAACTGGATTTCCTTGCGCGTGCACGGGAGAAATGCTAAATTGCGTTCAATCATCGGCCTGACTCGTGGCGAACGGGGAAAACAGTAGTCCATCTACACGAGAACACCATTGCCAATGGAGATGAAACTAAAGATCATAATGCTGGAAGACAAATTCAGCATCAACAAGCTGCCGCAGTTTGGTGAAATCCCCGTTATCTTCACGAAGGGAGACATGTGCTTTACGTCCCGGACCGACGACGAGCTCACGATCATCTGCCCCGAGTTCATGGCTCCGAATAATGTCCAACAGGAAGTCGGTTGGCGCTGTCTCAAGGTGTTGAGCGACGGTAACATAGCGAAGGAAGTCGGTGTCATTGCGACGATCGCTCAACCGCTGGCAGATGCAAGTATCCCCCTTTGTTGCATCACATCGTTTTCGAATGTCTTCATCTTCTTGATGGAAGAACATCTCGTGAAAGCCGTCCACTTGCTCCAGCAAGCCGGTCACGAGTTTGTCCACAAAGAAGAATAGCGATCTGCCAATCCTATTCTCCCTATACAGGTTCATCCCGGCTCCCGCTTGGTCTCGTGTGTCATCATTGTTGGTTTTGGCTTGTCTCTGCTTCCGCTTTTATCTACCTTACCCTTGCTTGTTCGAATCATCACCGTTAAAGCCTCCGCGAATGGTCACTATTCAGGATATTGAAGAAGCGTATGCCCGCCTGAAGCCCATCGTACATAAGACTCCTCTTCTTTCTTCGAGAACGCTGAATCTAAGGACGGGGAATGAAGTGCTGTTCAAAGCAGAGAATGTCCAGCGGGTGGGTGCCTTCAAGATACGCGGGGCGTACAACAAGATTTCCACGCTCACGAAGGAGGAAAAGGCAAGAGGTGTTGTAACACATTCGTCGGGCAATCACGCACAAGGCGTTGCTCTTGCGGCGCAGTTGCTTGGCGTGAAGGCGGTTGTCGTGATGCCGAAGAGTGCTCCTCGGATCAAAGTCGATGCCACCCGCGGTTATGGCTCGGAGGTTGTATTCTGTGAAGATTCGTCCGAAGATCGCGAGCGTGTCGCGAACCAGTTGGTGCAACGGCATGGATTTACGCTCGTTCCACCGTTCGATGACGAGCGAATTATAGCGGGGGCAGGCACTGCCATGCTGGAAATAGCACGGGAGGTGAATTCCCTGGACTACTTCTTCTGTCCGATCGGCGGTGGCGGGCTGATTTCCGGGAATGCGATTGCAGCAAAGCACTACTTTCCCGCCATCAAAGTGATTGGGGTTGAGACAGAGCCGGCAAATGATTGCTACCAGACGTTTCGCCAGAAAAGGATCGTTCGGATTGAGCCGCCGAAAACGATCGCGGACGGAATGCGGACTCAATCCATCGGTCATCTCAACTTCGAAATCATCATGAAGTATGTCGACGACGTCATCACCGTCACCGACGATCAGGTTATCGAAACGATGAAATTCTTTCTCGAGCGGATGAAGATCATTGTCGAACCGACGGGAGCCGTGGCGCCCGCCGCCGTGTACCACAACATTCTGAGAATTACAGGCAAAAGAATCTGCGCGATGATCAGTGGCGGCAATGTTGCCTCGGAGTTGTTGAAAAGCATTCTCTAAGCATTCCTTGTAAGACTAGGATTCCCGCAAGAAGGAGAACCGACCGTGACGCTCCAGAACTATCTCTCGTACTTCAACGACGTTGTGCGACCGACAGAACAGCTCTTCCGCTTGATTCCTGCCGATAAGCTTGAATGGAAGCCAACGGACAAGGCGTTTACGTTGGGCCAGCAGATTGCGCACATTGCCGGAGCACTCGCCGTGTATGCTCACGGGATCGCAAACGGCGAATGGGGGTTCAAATCCATGCGTGAGAGATTCGTGCAGAATCGATACACCCCGACGATGCAGGTGGAGGAGGCGATTCATCTCTTGAATGAAAACTGCATGGAGTTCAGAAAAATCGTCGGAGCTTTATCTGAGGAAGAATTCAGTCTGGGAGAAGTCGATTCGCCGCAGCTCGGCCGGGCGCCGCGATGGAGACTTGCAATGCTCGCAGTCGAACACCACATCAACCACAAAGCGGAAATCTTCATGTGCTTGAAGCTGATCGGTGTTCCTGTCAATACTGGGAATCTGTACACCAAATGATCTCGGCGAGGCGTCGGCTCCGTGAATTACAGCTTGATGCTGTTCAAAAAGTTTTCTACCATAGATAATAAGAATCGAACACTCGCGAGCTCAGGAATCCTATGAAACTTGTTGCCTGCATTAATCACGTTCCTGATACGACGGCGAAGATTAACGTCGGTGCCGACGGCAAATCGATCGAAAAGACCGGTGTTGGATTCATCATCAATCCGTATGATGAGTTCGCCGTGGAGGAGTGCCTTCGGCTGAAGGAAAAGAACGGCGGAGAAGTCATTGTGGTCTCGCTTGGTGGGGATACGCACAAGGAATCGCTCAGGAAGGCTCTGGCAATGGGAGCGGACAAAGCCGTCCTGCTGAAAGATGAAACGACCCGCGACTCGGTTTCGGTTGCTCGCGCTTTGGCGGATTTTGTCAAGGAGGTCTCACCCGACGCAGTCTTTTTTGGAAAACAATCGATCGACGGCGACGATGCCGCGGTTGGCTCCATGGTGGCTGAGATGTTGGAACTACCGTCTGTTTCGGTTGTTGTTAGATTGGACATCGCAGACGGAAAAGCGCTCGCCGAACGAGAAATTGAAGGGGGACACGAAAAGGTCGAAACGAAACTTCCGGCAGTTTTTACCGCGCAGAAAGGACTGAATGAGCCCCGCTATCCATCGCTGAAGGGGATCATGGCAGCCAAAAGCAAGCCCATCGAAGAGAAAATCCCCGCCTCGTGTGCAGCAAAAGTGGAAGTTATGAGGATGTCGCGCCCTCCCGCAAAAAATGCAGGCAAAATTGTAGGTACAGACGCCGGCGCGGTCCCCGAGCTGGTGCGGTTGCTGCACGAAGAAGCGAAGGTAATTTGAGTTTTCGACGATTGAATCTACAAGTTTGGAATACAGAATCCTGTTCACATCACTTTTTGCTTTTAACTTGATACTTTTTCCTTTTGACTTCATACTTTTTGCTTGAATCATGAAGATCCTCGCAGTAGCAGAACAACGTGATGGAAAGCTCAAGAAGGTTTCCTTCGAGATAACAAAAGCGGCGCGGACTGTTGCAGAACAGCTTTCAGGCGAGGTCGTGGCTCTCGTCGTAGGGGAGAACGTGCAGAACGAAGCCGGCGTCCTGGGTGGTTTTGGCGCGAGTCGTGTCGTGGTCGTCGATAATCCGAAGCTTCGACTCTATTCCGCAACTGCCTACGCAAAGATTGTCGCGGAGGTTGCCCGGAAGGAACAAGCTTCGGTAATTCTGTTTGCCGCTACTGCCCTGGGTAAAGATTGTGCCCCGCGTGTCGCTGTAAAACTTGATGCCGGCTTTGCCGCAGATTGCACCGGTCTTAATGTCACGGGCAGTGAGCTGTCCGCCACGAGGCCTGTCTATGCCGGCAAGGTCGTGACTGAGGTCAGGGTGACATCGCCGACGAAAGTCTTTTCATTGCGGCCAAATGTTTTCTCTTCGGGAGCTTCGAGTGGATCGCTTGCAACAGTGGAAAAGATCGAGGTTCCCCTGGCGGAATCCGACTTTGCAGTTTCTGTGAAGGAAGTCACACAGTCCTCAGGAAAAATTGACGTTGCTGAAGCTGATATCATTGTAACGGGAGGCAGAGGATTGAAAGGGCCCGAGAATTTCAAAATGATCGAAGAGCTGGCAGCTGCGCTTGGAGGAGCGGTCGGCGCGTCGCGCGCTGTGGTGGACGCGGGATGGCGTCCGCACGACGAACAGGTTGGTCAGACAGGAAAGACAGTCTCTCCATCGCTCTATGTGGCTGTTGCAGTTTCGGGCGCGATCCAGCACCTTGCAGGAATGTCTTCTTCAAAGTATATTGTAGCCATCAATAAAGACAAAGATGCTCCAATCTTCCAGGTCGCTTCGTATGGAATTGTCGGTGACGCTTTCGATGTGGTCCCGGCTCTGACACAGGAAGTAAAAAAACTGCTGGGAAAGTAGTTGATCGTTCAAGTGAGGTAATGAGCAGTGGATAAGATTCAGGTTGATATTCTTGGTTTATCGACGAGCCAGACGAGCGGGGGAGCTTATGCTCTCATCCTCAAGGAGGTCAGCGGCCCGCGCCGGCTTCCGATTATCATTGGAGCGTTTGAAGCCCAGTCCATCGCCCTTGAAATGGAAGGGATCAAGCCGCCACGACCGCTGACGCACGATTTGTTGAAATCCGTCATCGATACGCTGGGGGGTGGACTCAATGACGTTGTCATTAGCGAGTTGCGCGAAGGAACCTTCTACGCCAAGCTCACGATCGACAGCCAGGAAGTGGATTCGCGTCCGAGCGATGCCATTGCACTGGCAGTGAGATATGGTGTGCCCATTTATGTTGCGGATGAGGTGATGCAGGAAGCCTCCTTCGTACCACAAAACGAAGAAGAAGAAAAGATCACGCCGACCCCGGCAGCAGCGGCAAGCGAGGAGAAACCGAAGTCGAAGCCTAAAGCGACAAAACTTGACCAGCTTCAGGAACAACTGGACGAAGCTATCAAGAAAGAGGACTACGAAAAAGCCGCCCAACTCCGTGACGAAATCAAAAAACTCCAGGCGCGCAACTCATAATCGTTCGCTCTCGCCTCTGGTTTCTGACCCGGGCATTCCCGCCCTTTGCCGTATTCGAATATAAGGAGGTACTCACCGTGAATATTCAGAGCTCAAAACTGTGGTTCGTCTTTTGCATGTTGACCGTGGGCTGGAGCGTGGCAATGTGTCTCCAGCAACCCGATCGTGTCGCACAGCTCGTAGCCGAAGGGAACGACTTTTCTGAGAAACAATTCGACAACCAAAAGGCGCTCGACAAGTACCTTCAGGCCGATTCCCTTTCTCCGAATAACGATGAGATTCTCTGGCGTATCAGCCGTGCGTACGTCGATATCGGAGAACATTTGCCCGCCAAAACCGACGAGGAGAAAGAGAAACAACTGGAAACGTATCAGAAAGCCCTGGACTATGCAAATAAGGCAGTGACGGCGAATCCGAAGAATTCCATGGCGTATTGCCGAAGGGCGATTGCGACGGGCCGGGTGGCGTTGTTCAAAGGAGTCTTCAGTGTCGGAGGTCTCGTCAACTCTACACGCGACGATTGTCAAAAGGCGATTGAACTTGATTCTTTGAATGCTGCAGCCTATTACGTGCTGGGACGGGCGCACGCTAAGCTTGTCGAAAAGCCCAAGATCATCCGCTGGCCGCTCGGACTGGGATGGGGCAACATCGACGACGCCATCAAGAACTATGAAAGGGCAATCTCCCTGCGGCCGGATTTCATTATGTACCGTTTAGATGCAGCGCGTGCCTATGTTGAGAACGATGATTATACAAAAGCGAAAGAGCAGCTCACGATAATCCCCACGCTATCGAAGGAAGACGAGGATGATGACCAGTTCCGAAAAGAAGCATCGGAGCTCATGAGCCAGATCAAAGACAAATAAGAACTTACCAAGGACTTGGAGAGCCCGGCACGCAGAGAACAGTGCGCCGGGCTTTTTCTTTATTCTGGACGCTGCAAGCCGGGAGCGGGATTCATAAAGCGGAACCGCAAAGTGCGCAAAGAGAGCATGTTCCAACAAAAAATTCTTCCGCTGCTGTCTTTTGGCGAAGCCATCACTTTGTGAGCACCTTCGCCTGCCCGCCGTGTAAAGTCTTCAAGGTAGGCGGGGAGAGTATTTTTGAGATAAGTTCCAGTGTCTGTCAAAGAGCGGGGAGATGAACCGCGATGTCGAGTCCCGCAACGCCAGTCCAAAACGCATTCACGACTCAATCGAGCGATATGAGAGTCCTTCTTGGCGCCCATATGTCCATTGCGGGAGGTGTACACACTGCCGTGGAGCGAGGAAACCGGATTGGTTGCACCACCATGCAGATGTTTGTGAAAAACAACAATCAATGGCACGGCAAGCCTCTGACGGATTCCGAGATTTCGACGTACAAAGACCTTCTTTCGAAGTCAAGCATAGATCCGGTTGTCGTGCACGATACTTATCTCATCAACCTCTGTGCAAAGAACAAGAGGATTCTCCGAAAATCACGGGCGGCGCTGAAGGATGAGCTCGACCGTTGCGAGCTGCTTGGCGTACCGTATCTCAATTTTCATCCGGGCGCACACGTTGGACAGGGCGAGAACGATGGAATCAAAATCATTGTTGAATCGCTTAACATTGTTCACGAACAGACAAAGGGATACAGGGTTAAGAGTGTGATCGAAACGACGGCGGGCCAGGGCACGTCGGTCGGTTACAGGTTCGAACAAATCAAGAGTATCATCGATGCTGTTGAACAGAAAGAACGCATGGCCGTTTGTGTCGACACGTGCCACGTATTTGCGGCCGGCTACGACATTGCGACTGAGGAAGGCTACGAAAAAACATTCGATGCGTTCGATACACTCATCGGTCTCGAGAATCTCGCAGCGTTTCACGTAAATGATTCGAAACGTCCGCTCGGGTCCAGGATTGATCGTCACGAACACATCGGGAAGGGCAAGATTGGTTTGGCTGGATTTGGTTTCCTGATGAATGATGCACGCTTTGCCAGCGTGCCCAAAATCCTCGAGACAGACAAGGGCCCTGAAATGCTGGAGGACATTGAGAATATGAACGTGTTGAAAGGGCTGGTCAGACCGGCGAAATGATTTCTTGCCACATCGACTGAATTGCTTTGTTCACGCAAGTAACTCTTCGGTCCCATCTTGACATCATTTCCCAATCAACGTACCTTAGTGGCGAGAGAGGCAAATGATCGAACAATCAACACTCAAAGAAGCACTCAACCGCAACACCAGAGAAGGCGTGGTGTACCAAACCATGCCCAACGGCTGGGTCCGTTGCTTCTCGTGCGGCCATCGCTGCAAGATTCCGCCGGGCAAAGATGGCATTTGCCGTGTGCGATTCAACCGCGATGGTAAACTCTTCGTGCCGTACGGGTACGCGGCAGGTATCCAACTGGATCCGGTGGAGAAGAAGCCGTTCTTTCACGCTTACCCCGGCTCACAAGCCCTCAGCTTCGGCATGCTCGGATGTGACTATCACTGTCCTTATTGCCAGAATTGGGTCACGTCGCAGACACTGCGCGATCCGACGGCAATCTCGCCCATGCAGCGTGTAACGCCGGAGGGACTCGTGGATCTCGCGGTGAGATACAAAGCCAGAATTCTTACAAGCACCTACAACGAACCGTTGATTACGAGTGAATGGGCTGTGGAGATTTTCAAACTTGCGAAGCGTGTCGGACTCGTTACGTCGTACGTCTCGAACGGCAATGGAACCCCAGAAGTGCTGGACTATATTCAGCCGTGGGTTGATCTGTACAAGATTGACCTTAAAGGATTCAGTCAGAAAGAATACTCGAAGTTGGGTGGTTCATTAAATAATGTGCTCGACACGATCAAAAGCGTTCAGCGGCGGGGGATCTGGCTCGAAATCGTGACACTCATCGTGCCGGGGTTCAACGATTCGAGTGAGGAGCTGTCGGAGATCGCGAAGTTCATTGTGTCCGTTTCCCCGGATATACCCTGGCACGTCACCGCGTTCCATCAGGATTACAGGATGACGGATCCGGACAACACGCCCGTGACAACGCTCTTGAGAGCGAGGAACATTGGGTTGACCGAAGGTCTCAAGTACGTTTATGCAGGGAATCGACCCGGCGAAGTGGAGAATACAGAGAATACGTTCTGCCCGTCGTGTGGAGTGACATTGGTGGAACGGGTCGGCTTTCGGGTTCTGAGCAACAAACTAAAGAACGGCCACTGCTTCAAATGTGGATTGAAAATCCCGGGACGATGGGAATAATGCTGAACGAGCGTGAAGCACAGTACGTCAGCACGTTGATGAAATGGGATCAACGACGACTGCGGCTCGGCTGGTTGTTCATGGCTGTCATGGTCGTGGGCGGACTTGTCATCGTCATCACAGCATTTCTGAGTCTCCCGCAATTGGACGACAAGACCGCTTTGAGGATCACCCTTCCCGGGCTTGTCACGGGCCTGTTGTTGATTGTACTTTCGATCATTGGTATCTAGTGGATCAAGCAGCGACATCTCGTAGTCTCTATTCTGAAAAAACTCCAACAATCCACGGAAGACGAAGTTCGCTAACAGATTCGATTTACGTGTCCAGATAAGGAAAACCGCCGTGCCAGGACCTCGATCCATCTCGATGAGTGTTACCGTCAACGCAAAGCCGTCAGAGGTGTTTCAAGCTCTCACAGATTCGAGAACGATCCAGCAGTGGTCGGGCCAGCGGGGAAAGGTCGAGGCGAAAATCGGCGGCAGGTTTGAAATGTTCGACGGATGGGTCAAGGGGAAAGTACTTGCGTACCGGAAGGGGAAGGTGCTGTCGTACACGTGGCTTCCGGACGACTGGGACAAGGAAACGGATCCATCGATCGTTCGGTACGTTTTCCATTCTGCGACGGCCGGCACACGGATTGTTCTCAAGCATTCTGGCTTCCCGGACGCACAAGCGCGAAAGGAATACTGCGAGGGGTGGACGGAACACGTCTTCAAGCCGCTCAAGGAATTCTTTGTGTCTCGTTGAGTATGGCACAGCGTGTTCGTTCGCGTGGCTTTCCTAACCCCTCCTTGTTTTTTCTTCCTGGATACGATCGATACATCAAGACGGCATCTCGGAGAACGTCGATAATCCACCGGGGAAAACTCACGGCGTGAAGCGCCAAGCCCATGTAACGAGGAAGGAAACGTTTCTTGGTGAATCTTTTCTGACAAAAGAGTATACTTGCACGTAAATCAAACAACGGAGAATCCTTGAAAAGAATCGTATTGTTTCTGTTGGCAGCTCTTCTGGTTCTGGCCGGTTGTTCTGCACCGACAACCACCAAGACGGGAGCCCCCGCTGTCCGAAAACCCGACCTGACGTTACAGGTGGCAAGTCTGAACCTCTCCGGCTTCAACAAGCGATTTGAAAGAACTGGGATCGTGCAATTCTCGAAGCTCCTCAAGAAAGAACAAATCGACGTGCTGTCCGTGCAGGGGATAACGAGGTATCCGGGTCTCGAAAGCAGGGTGGATTTTGTCAACGAGCTGGTGGCGAAATCGGACATGCGATATTCCTTCGGGGAGATGTTCAACAGTTCGGGGCGTGAATCGGGCAACGGCATTTTTAGTGCCTATCCGATGCGCAACACTCACAATGACCCGTTCGATGGTGTGCGATCTGCGACGTTCGAAGCCGCACTCCAGTCTTCTGTGGACGGGGGAGTCAAGGACGTCATTGTTGTCAGTGCGACGTTGCCGCCGAAGGCGCCTGAATCGGATGAGTCTGCCTGCATGGACATCATTGCAAAAAAGAGTGTCGCCCTTCGAGATCAGCCGATGATCGTGACCGGCAATCTTCCTTCTTCAGCAGACATTCGTGCAAAGGGTTCCTACGTCGATGTGACGGAAACAGAGAAGGGGGCAAAGGAGAAAGACCCCGATACTCGAATCTGGTTCACCAATGATGGCTCGCTGAAACTGATCGGCACACGCATTTTGGAAACGGAATTTGGTCCGATGTTGGTGGCGCAATTCGGATTGTTTCGATAGTTGTGTTGGTGAGGCAAAGTCGCATCTGACCTTTATTCCAACCGAAGAACAGTTTCGCTATGTGGATTTTTAATCAGACTCTTTTGGAGATCGTCGCACGCACGGCAATCATCTACCTTGCTGTGCTCGTTGGTCTTCGCTTGACAGGGAAGCGCGAAGTCGGTCAGATGACTCCCTTCGATCTCGTGTTGTTGATACTCATCGCGAACGCCGTCCAGAACGCAATGACAGGTCCGGACAATTCCGTGACCGGCGGACTCGTTGCGGCAGGGACGTTGCTCATCCTGAATTTTCTTGTGTCGCGGGTGGTTTTTCGCAACAGGCGACTGCGTCGGATCGTGGAAGGCACGCCAACAATCCTCATACGCGATGGCCAGTTGATAATGAAAAACCTCGCAAGCGAGCACATGACAGCCGATGAACTACTCCAGGCTTTACGAGAACACGGTGTCCCAAGGTCGGAAGAAGTCGGTCTTGCAGTGCTGGAGATCGACGGGTCGATCAGCGTTCTCCGAAAAGATGAATTGCCGTTGAAAGAGCGTCCTCATCATCGATTCAGATTCCGGCATCTGAAGCACGACTAATAATGTTCGGGCAGCCGGTCTACACCCTCAACCCCTTCTCTCATTCCTCCACTTCGTCACCAATCTCTCAAAGCTGAGAAACCCTCCTCGGGTCTATTTCAAGTTTGAGAAGAATTGAGCAAGCTCCCAGTTTGTCCGCTCAAATGTCGCCCTAGGCTTAAGCAAATTCAGTGGTTAGCGACATTCAACGGTAACAGTCCTTGGCACGCGCGTTGCCTCCCCCCTATAGCGGAGTGGTGGCTTCACGGTCGTGTATGCCTTTCCCCGAGGAGCCGCTGTAAACACGAGAAAGGGCTTGACACAACAAGATTGACGACAAAGGAGTGTTATGGCGAAGTATCGAATTGCGTGGTTGCCGGGCGACGGCATTGGGGTTGACGTGCTCGATGCCGCGAAGATTGTTCTCGACAAATTGAACCTTGACGCTGAATACGTTCATGGAGACATCGGCTGGGAATTCTGGCGCAAGGAAGGTGAAGCGTTTCCACAACGCACAATCGATCTGTTGAAAACCGTCGATGCGGCAATGTTTGGTGCGATTACGTCCAAGCCTGCGAAGACAGCCCAGGCTGAACTCGCTCCCGAGCTGCAGAAATTCGGACCCACGTACCGCTCGCCGATCGTCCGGATGCGCCAAATGTTCGATCTCTACAATTGCCTCCGGCCGTGCAAAGCCTATCCGGGCAATCCTCTTAATTACAAAGAAGGCATCGATCTCGTTGTCTTCCGAGAGAATACGGAAGACTTGTACGCGGGAGTTGAATTCAATCCGGTTCCGGCAGCCCTTGCCGAAACGCTCACAAAAGTATCAAAGACCTTCAATCCTTTTAGCACACTCTCCCTCGACCAGTACGCCATCTCCTGCAAGATCAATACAAGGAAGGGATCGGAACGGATTGTACGGGCCGCGTTCGAGTTCGCGCGCAAGTTCAAACGGAAGAAGGTCACGATTGTCCACAAGGCGAACGTTGTGCGCGCTACCGACGGGCTCTTTCTTGAGATCGCGAAAGAGATTGCGAAATCGTTCCCAGAAATCCAGTTCGATGAGGCAAACGTCGACGCGATGACGATGTGGCTCTTGAAGAACCCGTTCAATTATGATGTCCTCGTCGCACCGAACCTGTATGGCGATATCGTTTCCGACCTGTGTGCCCAGATGGTTGGCGGGTTGGGATTCGGCTGTTCCGGCAATATCGGCGAGAAACTCGCTGTCTTTGAGCCGACGCACGGATCGGCTCCGAAATACGCCGGCCAATACAAAGTCAATCCGATTGCCACGATCCTCGCAGTGAAAATGATGCTCGACTGGCTTGGCGAAGGCGACAAAGGGCGTGCCCTGGAAAAAGGCGTTGCGGATGTGATCAAGGAAGGAAAGGTCCGAACATATGATATGGGCGGGAAAAACACGACGCTTGAAATGGCGAGGGCAATTGCCGAAAGACTCTAAACGATTCTTTGCTGTTCATCATGACACAAATCATCATACACGAGGTCGGGTTGCGGGACGGATTGCAGATGGAAAAGCGTATCGTCCCAACCGAGCAGAAGATCAAATGGGCAGAAGCTCTGATTGCTTCCGGGGTCGACATCATTCAGCTCGGGTCGTTCGTCCATCCGACGAAAGTGCCGCAGATGGCTGATACTGACCTGCTGTTCAGATACTTCAATGAATCCGCGCACAAACCCGGAAATGTTCTTCTGTCCGGACTCGTCCTGAACGAAAAAGGGTTGGAGCGAGGAGAAGCTTGCGGTGTGGAAATGTATTGTATGGGCGTTTCCGCAAGCGATACGCACAGTCAAAAAAACTCCGGTATGTCGACGATCGAAGCTACCGATCGCATGATCGCGGCCGCTCAACAAGCCCTCAGTGCAAGCAAGCGCGTCCAGGTGTCCGTTCAGTCGGCGTTTGGATGCGGGTTCGAAGGATACGTTCCGCTCGAGCGCGTCTTGAGTATTGTCGAAAAATACTTGAACGCCGGGTTGAAGAACATCAGCCTTGCTGATACAGCGGGACACGCATATCCTGACCAGGTGACCGCCACGGTTGAAGCGGTTCTTAAACTCGACCCTTCAATTGAGTGCGCATGCCATTTCCACAATACGTACGGACTGGGACTGGCTAACTGCTATGCTGCAATGAAAGCCGGCGTGAAGTATTTTGAATCTGCGGTCGCGGGACTCGGCGGATGCCCGTTCACCAAAGTGGCAGCGGGCAACGTGTGCACGGAAGACTGGGTTCATTCGCTGCAACGGTCGGGATTACGCAACGACATCGAGCTGGCGAAGCTTGTAAGTCTCGCGAAAGAGTACGCAATGTTTTTCGATCGCGAGTTGCCGGGAATGGTGTATAAGACCGGCGGAATCGTAAGTTCTTCAGTCTCAGCACAAACCGTATGAGCAGAAGAGGAACCGTGATCGTTCTCATTGAGCAAGCATGGAATCGAAGAAAATGAAAATCCTTGAAGGAGTCAGGGTTCTCGATCTGACGAATGTCCTGTCAGGCCCGTTTGCGACATTGCATCTTGCACTGTTGGGCGCTGAAGTGATCAAGGTTGAGAATCCGACGGACGGCGACCTCGCACGCAAGCTCGGTTGCGTTCCAAAGTACAATCAGATGCTGATGGGGACAAGCTTCCTGGCTCAGAACGCAAATAAGAAGTCGATGACACTCAATCTCAAATCCCCAAAGGGGAAAGAGGTTTTCCAAGCGCTTGTGAAGACTGCCGATGTCGTCGTCGAAAATTTCAGGCCTGATGTTATGTCCCGACTCGGATTGTCGTACAGCACGCTGCGCGAAATCAATCCCAAGCTGATTTACTGCGCAATTTCCGGATTCGGTCAAACGGGTCCCGACGCGCTCAAACCGGCATACGATCAGATTATTCAAGGACTTAGCGGCGAGATGGCCATCAACGGTGATGAGCGCCTCAATCCACTGCGTGCCGGATTTCCCGTGTGCGACACCGTCGGAGGGCTCAACGCTGCGTTTGCGATTGTCGCGGCGCTCTATCACCGCGCGCAGACGGGCGAAGCGCAATTCATTGACATTGCCCTTCTGGATTCCATAATGCCGCTTATGGGCTGGGTCGCTGCAAATCTTCTCATCGGCGGCCAGCAACCGGCGTTGATGGGAAACGACAATTTCACTGCGGCACCATCAGGGACATTTGCCACGAACGATGGTTACATCAACATAGCGGCCAACAAACAGGAACAATGGGAAGCAGTAGCCGACGTCCTCGGTCTGCCGGAGCTGAAGACCGACCCCAGATTCCAGGAGCGCGACAACCGTAAAAAGAACCGCAAACTCCTTACTCCGTTGCTTGAAGCAAAGCTCAAAGAGAAGCCAACCGCATTCTGGGTTGAGGTGCTGAATGAACACGATGTTCCTTCAGGGGCGATCGTGGATCTGGAACTTGCCCTGAAGCAGGAACAAATACAACATCGCGATACCTTAAAAACCGTGCACGCTGAAGGCATCGGAGACATACAACTGTTCAACCTGACGGCAAAGTTCGAGAAATCGCCCGGTTTTGTCGAGTCACCGCCTCCCAAACTCTCCGAACACACCTGCGGACTTCTGAAGGAGCTTGGTTATACGGAACAGGAGATCGGCACGTTCAAGGAAACACACGTAATCTAGCGCGGAAAGGAAATGAATATGGGAATGACGATCGTTGAGAAAATTCTGGCCCGGGCCTCCGGCGCAGCGACGGTGAAGGCAGGTGACGTTGTTGAGCCGAGAGTCGACCTTGCCATGTCGCACGAAAACGCGGCCCTCGTAATTAATCAGTTCATGGAAATCTATGAAGGAACATCACAAGTCCCCAACGTATGGGACCCTTCGAAAGTGGCAATCATCTTCGACCATCGTGTGCCGGCCGAGTCTTCCAAGACAGCGTCGAATCAGAAGAAGATTCGGGAATTTGTGGCTGCACAGCGAATTACGAAATTCCACGACATCCGTGGCGATGTTGGAGGGATCTGTCATCAAATCCTTCCGGAAAACGGTTATGTCCGGCCGGGGTTTGTTGTGGTTGGCACCGATTCGCACACAACAACCCACGGTGCTCTCGGTGCTTTCTCGTTCGGAATCGGCGCTACAGAAATGGCGAGTGTGTGGGCTCTTGGCGCTGCGCTCAATATCGAGGTTCCGGCAACGATCAAGGTAAACGTCACCGGCAGGTTCGGAAAATTCGTGGGCCCCAAGGACTTGATACTGCATCTCATCGGCAGGATAAGCGCACAAGGTGCGAATTTCAAAGTTATCGAGTTCCACGGACCGGTCATTCGCAAGATGTCAACGTCCGGCAGACTGGTTCTTTGTAACATGTCCGTGGAGGCCGGAGCGACGGCAGGCATCGTGCCCGCGGACGAAGAAACAAGGAGGTTTCTGCACGATGAGGCGGGTGTGAATGGCAGAATCAACGCCGTCGAGCCCGACGCGGATGCAGTCTACGAGAAAAAAGTCGACATAGATGTGTCAGACCTGGTTCCACAGGTGGCGTGCCCGCACACCGTCGATAATGTAAAAGCCGTCAGCCAGGTGAAAGGCACCAAAGTGCATCAGGTTGTGATTGGGTCGTGCACGAATGGCAGACTTGAAGATTTGGAGATCGCCGCACGCATCTTAAAGGGAAAAAAGGTAGCGAGCAACACGCGCATGCTGGTATTCCCGGCCTCAGCGAAGATCTACGCTCAGGCGCTCGAAAAGGGAATCATCGGAGAATTCATGAAAGCCGGGGCGGTCATCATGAACCCGGGTTGTGGGCCGTGTCTTGGAATCCACGAAGGTGCGTTGGGTGACGGTGAGATTGCACTTTCGACGACGAACAGAAACTTTAGGGGGCGCATGGGAAATCCGAACTCGGAAGTTTATCTCTGCTCGCCAGCCGTTGCAGCTGTTTCGGCGATCAAGGGTGTGATCACCGACCCTGCGAAAGGAGGAAATTAACATGGCAAAAGTAGTTTTTACACCGGGCAACGACGTATCGACGGACGCAATCTATCCGGGTCGATATATGGCCACAGTACTGCCTTCCGAAACGCCACAATACGCCTTTGCCGACAACAAGGAATTCAACACCAAGCTGCGAGAAGGAATCTTGCCACCCGGCAGTATCATTGTCGGTGGGAAGAACTTTGGGTGCGGCTCGTCGCGTGAACAAGCCGTCTCCGCACTGAAAGGACACGAGCTTGTTATCGTAGCGAAGGGTTTTGCGAGAATATTCCTGCAGAACGGTATCAACCTGGGGTTGCAGATGGTCGTCTGTCCGGACATTGAAGCTTCGGAAGGAGACGGCCTGGACATTAGCGCGAAGGAAGTAATCAACAGAACTTCGGGCAAACGGTTTTCCATTTCGCCGCTTCCTGCTGCGCGTCAGCAAATTATCGATGCGGGCGGTCTCATTCCCTATACGCGCAAACGGATAATGGCGCAGGCCCGGGCGGACTGATCCCGGCCAACTCAGAAACTGAATCGCTGGAACAAAGTCCGGCCTTCCATCGGCACATTCGGTGCGACGGGCCGGACTCTTCATTGTCGCGCGAATACTTCAGCGATTCACTCACAGGAAACAATCCGATTGAGAAATGACCAAATAATTCTATCTTACGTGTGCGTAGAACCGTCGTACCGCACCAGAGTGGTTGTCATGTTGGATGGCTTATTTGTTGGCACCTCGTAGATGTACCAGTGTGCATGCCCCATGCTGATCGACGAACTTCTCACACCGGCACTCTTGCTTGACGTAGACATTCTGGATCGAAACCTCCTCCGGATGCAGAAGAAGGTTCGCGCACTCGGTCCAGCCCTCCGACCTCACATCAAGACGCATAAGTGCATAGAAATCGGCAAGCGGCAACGAGAACTCGGAGCGAAAGGAATAACGGTCTCGACGTTCTATGAAGCTCGGCAATTTGCGGATGCCGGTTTCGACGACATAACCTGGGCATTCCCGATCCCGCCGGTGTATGCAAAGCCAGCCGTGGAGTTGGCAAGGAAAGTCACTCTTCGTGTCGTCATCGACAGCCGCGTACCATTGCAACATCTCGAGAGCGAATGTAATGCACTCGGCGCGTCAATCCACGTTTGGCTGAAAGTTGATTGCGGGTACCATCGTGCGGGCGTAGATCCGGCATCACCGATTGCGGAAGAATTGGTGCGAATCCTCGCAGAATCCAAGGTCTTGCGCTTTGACGGCATACTCTCCCACTCCGGCCACGCATACTATGGGACGAGTCGCGTTGGCATTTTGAACGCGGCTGAGCAAGAACGGAAGGTGATGTTCGAATTTGCCCAACGGATGCGCGCACGAGGATATTTAATTCCAGGTATCAGCATTGGATCGACACCGTCGATGATGGTCATCGAAAATCTTGCCGGAATAACAGAAGTCCGCCCCGGGAATTACTGCTTCTTTGATCGAACCATGATAGATCTTGGCGTATGTGGTCCGGAAGACTGCGCCGTGTCCGTGCTCGCCAGTGTCATTTCGCACCAACCCGGAACATCGCATTTTGTCATAGATGCCGGTGCCCTGGCTCTCTCCAAAGATGTCGGGGCTTCGCCGCCTCGTGGCAATGGCGCGATGGGTGCGCTTTTTGAAGACTATGAAAAAAAACGAATAGACCGGGGGCTCGTTTTGAAAACGTTGTCCCAGGAGCACGGCAAGGTGGTCGCGGATGGTCCGTCTGAGATTGAGGGCAGATTTTCTGTGGGTTCAAAAGTAAGAATTTTGGAGAATCACTCCTGCTTGACAGTTGCTCAGTTTGACGAATACCACGTTGTTCGCGGGGATGAAGTTCTGGAACGTTGGAAAATACTGCGTGGGCGGTCATAAGCATTCGTCTGAAACGGAAGCTCCAGATTGCAATAAGGCATCTTGTCCCTCGGTTGATATTCGCGCAAAAACCTTGTAGTCTCTCATTGAACAAGTTCACCGATGGAATGGAAGAATGAATCCCAATGACAATCCCTAAACAAAGTACAATCCTGATTACCGGTGCGAGCAGCGGCATCGGTATGTCTTGTGCAAATAAGTTTGCCGAAGCAGGCGCAAAGCTAATCCTTGTCGCCCGCAGAAAGGACAGGCTGAAAAACCTCGCCGAAGGTCTGAAAAAACTCTTTCAAACAGAATCTCTCGTTATCGAACTGGATGTGAGGAGACGTGAAGAGGTCGCAAAAAAGTTATCGACGCTCCCACAAGAATGGCAGGCCGTTGATGTGCTCGTCAACAACGCAGGTCTGAGCCGTGGGCTGGACAAGCTTCAGGAGGGCTCTGTCGACGACTGGGAAGAAATGATCGACACGAACGTCAAGGGCCTTCTCTACGTAAGTCGCACGATCATACCAGGCATGATAGCTCGTGGCAATGGTATGATCATAAACATTGGGTCGATTGCCGGACAGGAAGTCTATCCACGGGGAAACGTTTATTGTGCGTCGAAATTTGCCGTCGATGCACTTACGCGGGGATTGCGCATGGACCTTGTCGATACGCCTCTCCGCGTTTGTACAGTCGACCCCGGTCTCGTTGAAACCGAATTCAGCAATGTCAGGTTTCACGGCGATGCTCAACGAGCAAAGCAAACGTATCAGCACCTGACCCCGCTTACGCCGGACGATGTAGCCGATGCTGTCCTCTTTTGTGCGACGAGACCTCTGCACGTCCAGCTTGCCCAAATCGTTATGATGCCCACCTCCCAGGCTTCGACGACGCTCGTCCATCGCTCTCAATGATGGTGGAAGGCGCGACCGTGTCGACGTCACGGAAATTCCTGGTTATTGCATCGGTTTTTGGTTTGACGGGTGTTGCTTTGGGAGCATTCGGTGCCCACTCATTGCGATCCACGATCTCGTCTGACATGCTCGCAGTGTTTGAGACAGGAGTCAGGTACCAAATGTATCACGCTTTCGCGCTGTTCGTTGCCTCCTGGTCTTTGAAGGCCAGGCCAAGCAGAAAGTTCAGGAATGCGGCCTGGTTGTTTGTCGTCGGAGTGATTCTATTTTCAGGGAGTTTGTACGCCCTCGCGGTAACGGGAATCCGCAGTTTGGGTTTTGTCACTCCTCTGGGCGGATTGTCGTTGCTTGCAGGTTGGCTTGCACTCGGGCTGGGATTCTGGGAAAAATGACGTGCGCGGTCTTTGATCAGTTCAGCTTTTTGTTCAGTTGCCTGAACTTGTCCACGAAATGCGAAGTCGGTTTGAAATCCTTCTCCTGGATCTTAATGTGAAAATCGCGTGTATGCGGGGGCCACACGACGACCGTGCTATCGTTACTCGTGAGTACCACGCCATTGGTCGAAAGGACTGATTCATCTCTTCCCAGCGATATGCGGGTTGTGTCCTCGTAAGAAATACCGTCCTTCATCTTCTGAACATCGGAGAAAATTCCAGATTCCTGCCAGACGAGAACTCCATGGGTAAGAGTCAAATTCCGTTTCTTGATGTACACATCGTCATTCATTCGTTCCAGGAGGTACTCGTCGCTTTTCCATTTGCTCAGGAGCTCCTGAAAGTCTTCATCTTGCTTTCCTTTCTCGTCCGAGCTTGATTCGACATTGCTGCATTTGACGAAAATTGTCCCGCTCTTGCCATCGGCATTCAATCTGATGTGATAATCGACTGTTTCATAAACAAGGCAACCATTGAATACGAGCAACAGCGCGAGGTAGCAACACCAATCGATAACGAATGTTCTTTTCATTCACATTCCCTGTGAGTTCGTGCAGGGGGTCTGGATTCTACAGGCTCGGCAGGTCTGGTACGGAAAAGTCTTTCCTGGTTTAAGCGATCCTCCAGCAAGCTTGAACCTTGCGCTGGCAACGGGCAATCGCAGTTATCGTAACGTACGGGGGCGTGAACTTACTCGTGCGTGGGAGCTTGGGTCGTCTCGGATGCGTGCGATCCCTGAATGCTTTCCATTTTTTTGGTGACAAGGGAAGTGAGATCCAGCATGGACTTCATGCCTGTCGACACGACTTCGATTCCCTTCCTCAGCTCGATGAACACTTCACGGCATCTCGCTTTTGAATCGGCTTGAACGAGCCGGAGAATTTCTTCTTCCTGGCGCTGGAGGTTCTTCAACAGACCGGTGAGACTGCTTTCGACAAACTGACCGAGGGAATTAACAGTGTTCTCAAACATCTTGAGAGATTCCAGATCTCTCTGCGTACCCTTCGTCGTTTTTTCCTCTTCTTCACGCTGGTGAAGGTCCCTGCGATACAAGTATCGTTCGTGGACACTCATCACAGCGATCGGCAGCCGATTGATGTCGATCTGATCCTTCCGGAAATAGTCATACACTCCGAGTCTCATAGCCTCCACTGCAATGGTTTCCGAACCCGCGGCTGTAAGCATAATCACAGGAGTGTTAATCTTTTCCTTCTGCATCCAATGGAGAAGATCCAGGCCCGACATTTCAGGCATATTGTAGTCAAGAATGATGACATCGAACGTTCCGGTTTTGAGCTCATCCATAGCGCTCGCCGCCGAATTGCACGACTTTGGTAGATACTTGTGGGACAATTTGAGGGCCATTTCGAGACCCATGCGGTAAGAATCCTCGTCATCCACGACCAAGATGCGCAGCAACGATGAACCGGGTTCAGATGTCATTCTAATGATTTTTCAGAAAAGGTGGACGGAACGCCTCTGATAGTATGTTAATTTATGAGAAAATTCAAGACTCGCCTCAGCATATTTTGCGATACCTGTTCTGCAAGACAATCAAGGCCCAGTTCACGCTTACTTCAAACAAGTGCCACTTCAGATAAGATATCTTGTGGCGCAAGCCATGTGCCGAAGGCATCCCTTTGCGACCGTCGGTATATTTTGTGAGGCACAGGGCCACCCCAAACTGCAGGATCTTCGTCCAAAACACAATATTACTTTTTGGGAGCGGCACTCGAATGAGAGGCAATTTTTAGGGGATCGACGTTTCACGAATGATCACAATTGTGCTTTCGTGGATTAGGGCGTGTGATGGTTCTGCCAGATCTGGAATGAGCACTGTGCAATCGCCCTAGGGGTGAAGGTTGGTAATGTTCCGTTCTTCGAATGCGGCAAGAACGTGCTCGAGCAAAAGAGCGATGTCTGTTCAGTACACCAAGAGAGCCCAACAACATGAAAACGAATGGGATGCCGCCTTGTTCAGGGTTTGATCTCTCTTCAGAACTGTTGGAAGGACGTTGTTGACAAAACACGGGTTGCGTTTGAGCACAGAAGTAATTGCCAGAACGCAAAAACCCTGGAGAGAATACGCAGCTGCCAAACCGCGATCAGGATCCTGCTCACGACACAGAATTCCCGCAAGTCGTCACTTGGAGCACTTGTATCAAGTAGTTCCTCACCGAAAACCACATACATATGTTCTCTGACAGGGCTTTTTGGTCGGTTGCATTTCTCTCTTTGAATTCTTATTATTCTTTTCCAGTAAAGTGTAAATTCAAAGACATCTCTGGAATTTTTCTCAATGGCGGTAAAAAGCTCAAACCCTGTTCAGCAGCCTACTCCCGCCTCGAAGGAAGCCGCAAGACAATGCCTCCTCCTTGCTGACAGGCACCTCAAGGAACTGAATTTCAAGCTCTGCAAGGAACAATTACTGAAAGCGAAGGAATTGGATCCAACGAACCCGTACATCTATGCGTTCGAGGACCGCATTGTCTACTTCGAGCAGCAAGAAAAGAAAAAGACTGAAACAAAGGTAGCCAAGCCGGTTGCCCTTGAGCAGGTTCAAGAAGCCGTCGCGAAGAATCAACCGGGTGCGGACGGTGGCAAAAAGCAGTCCGCGCAGCCTTCCGATGAAGAGCAGAGGAGAAAGGAGGCCGAGACAAGGGCCGCTGCCGAGGAACAGCGAAGAAAAGAGCTTGAGGCTCGCGTGTCAGCTGAAGAACGAAAGAGGAAGGAATTGGAAGCGAGGATTGCTGCAGAAGAAAAAAAGCGTTCAGAAGCCGAGAAACACCACAAGGGGGCACATCCGGATCCGACCGAAGATCAAATTCGAAGAGAAATCGAGATACGGATAGCTGAAGAACGCAAGAAGCAGGATGCAGATTTGTGGGCAGCGACGGAAGCCCGCCTCGTGGAGGAACGCAGGAAGCAGGAAGATGACCTTCGGAGCGCAGTTGAAGCGCGTATCAAAGAGGAACGCATCAAAAAAGAAATGGAGGCCCGTTTTCTCGATGAGCGGGTGAAAAAAGAAGCTGAAATTCGGGCTGCCGTCGAAGCCCGCCTTTCCGAGGAACGGCTGAAGCAGGAGATGGAGGAACGCATACTCCACGAACGGCGAAAACAAGAGGTTGAGATGCGCGCCTCAATGGAGTTGAAATACGCCGAGGAACAGCGGAAACGCGATTTGGAGGCCAAGGCAGTCCTGGAATCCAGACTTGCCGAGGAAAAATTGAAACAGGAAGTCGAAGCGCGAGCGCTCGAAGAACAACGACGAAAGGAGGCAGAGGCACGCGCCGCCGAGGAACGGAAAAAAGCCGAGGAAATGCGACGACAGCTTGAGGAATTGACGCAAGCCCTTGAACAAGAGAAAAAAGCACGCGAAGAAATCACGACGAAAAACCTGCAAAATGCGGTCAAACAACTTCGTGCCTCCATGGAAGTTGCATGGGTGAACGGTTCCCCGAAAGAGGAGGTAAGTCATTCTCTTCACGAAATTGCGGTTTCGCTTTCGATTCCGACAGAAGTGGAACAGTCCGTCCAGCGCGAAGTGAAACTCGAGATGTACAGTCGCGCAGTCAAAGAAGTTATAGCGAAACGAAAACTCCTGAGAAACTCTTCTTCTACGTTGGAATGGATCCGAAAAGTCTATCAGGTAAGCGTTTCCGAGTATTTGGAGAACGAGTCGAAGTTTCTGCTGGATCTGGTTGCGGATCAATACAAAGGAACAGTATTGTTCGTGTCGAAATCCATCGGGACAAAGGAAGACCTGACGCCGCGCCTGAAATCATCCGGATTTGCCGTTGTTCAGTCACAATCGCCGGAGACCGCCCTCGAAAAAATAGAAAAGGTCAACCCGAATGTTATCCTGTGCGATTCAGAGTTCCCGGAGGGTGGCTTAAGCGGCATGAGATTCCTTCACGTAGTGCGGGCAAGCTCGAAATTCAACTTCGTGCCCTTCATTTTTCTAGCGGAATCGGGAGATGTCGGGCAATTGCAGTCATCGGAGCTGAAACCCAATGAAGGTTTCGTGAAAAAGCCTGTTGACTGGGAAGAACTAACAAGCCATATCAATGAGAAACTGCAACACTTCAGAGAATATATTTCTTCAATTGGATGACGACCGGAAAAGGGTACTGCACCAACGGTTCCCTTGTTAAGATGTCGCAAAAAAGAGGACTGATCCTATGAGCAAAACAGTGCTACTCGTCGAAGACGACGAAGACAACCGCGATCTTGTGGTGTTTGTGGTTGCCCGCAGCAGGCTGGACATCGAACTCGAGATCGCGGAAAATGGCCAGGAGGCCCTGGACAAGGCGTTCGCGAAGCCGCCCAATCTCATTCTCATGGATATGCAAATGCCGGTCATGGATGGTTGGCACGCCGTTCCAATACTCAAAGCGGACGGCAGAACCAAAGAAATACCCATCATTGCGTTCACTGCACAGGCAAAACCTGAGGACAGGGCTCGTACGAAGGAAATAGGATGTGCAGAACACTACTCCAAACCGATGGATCCGGAAGAATTGCTGACGCTCATGCAACGATATCTGAAGTTATGATGCATTGCACACTTCCACGGAGCGTCTCTTATGACAACGATGACTACAAATGAGAGTGACTAAGAGGGTGTTATGATTAAGTCAAGATTGTACTGGAAAGTGCTGGCGAATTTTGCTCTCCTCTTGGTGATACTGACAGCGATGACCATGCTCACGCTGAACATTCTTTCGCAAATCGAGAAGAACTTTAATCTTGCCAAGGCGGACAGCAAATCCCTGGATGACATTGAACGAGTCAGGCAGTACCTGAATGACGTTTCCGCCGCGGCGAACGAGTACGCCTTTACGTCCTCGCCGAATGCGAAGGAAACTTATAATTCCGGCTGGAAAGAGTTTGAGTTTGCATTAAGTCCGTTGTTGGAGGATTTCAATGACAGTTCATCCGTGCGCGATGTCCGGCAAGTCCGTTATCTTTTTGAAAACTGGATACAATTCGTGGGAGACAAGTTAATCGCCATTGGCGATATCCCACGAACGGGGGAAAACGCCAAGGACATTCAGGATTCGGTTCAAGCTGCCGCGAAGATTGAGCTCGAGATAAAATACATTGCAACCGCACGCCGGCTGATGCACAATCTGTACGGTCAAAAGATCTCTTCTCTTCCCCAGAGCATTTCGACAGCAACCATCCAGAGCAGTGATCTGAGGAAGTTCATCACGCTCGTGAATGTCTTGCTTGCGGTGTTTGCTCTTGCCCTCGGATTTGTCCTCACCCGATCCATTACGAGCCCGGTGCGACTGCTCAAACAGGGCACGCAGAATATCATGGCGGGGATCTTCGAACCGATCGTTCTGCGCAGGTCAGATGAACTCGGGGAGCTCGCGTCCAACTTCAATGCGATGTCGACAGAACTCGGCAACAATTACAACCGGCTCAAAGCCTATTCTGAGCTCGTGACCACGCTTAACTCGCTGCAATCTCTTGACGATATCAAGAAACAAAGCCTTCGTATTCTCTGTGAGAACACCCACGCATCCGTTGGCGCTCTTTATCTTGTTGATAAAGAGAAAAGCGTTCTGGAACTGGTCGAAGGTTACGCGCTGAAACAAAATGGTGAACTGGTCAGAGCATTTTCGATCGGTGAGGGGATTCCGGGACAGTGCGCTGCAGAAGAAAAAGTCCTTGAGATTGAATCCATACCTTCCAATTCCGGATTTACTATCGACACCGGGCTTGTTGAGATACTCCCGAACTATATCATGGCAGTTCCGATTATGTTCCAGGATCGTATCCTTGGAGTGTTGGTTCTCGGTTCCGTGAAGAAATTTGGAGCATTGGAGAAAGAGATCATCAATAATTCCGTTCCACAGTTGAGCGTCGGGATTACCAATGCCATCAACGATGATGCAACGCGAAAACTTTCCCTCGAAATTGCCCGCCGCAACGAGGAGCTGAACTCGAAAAACGTCGAGCTCGAAAAAGCATACCGCGTCAAATCTGATTTTCTTTCGAGTATGTCGCACGAGTTGCGTACCCCGCTGAACTCCATCATAGGATTCAGCTCGGTACTCCTTGGACCAACAGGGGATCCTTTGACGCCCGACCAGCGCATGGCACTCGGAAAGGTCCTCAAGAATGGCCAACACCTCCTCCAGCTTATCAATGATATCCTTGACCTCTCGAAGCTTGAGTCGGGAAGAATGTCGCTGAGCGTCGAAAGCGACGACGCCGTCTCCATCGTCTCAAGCTGCACGATGATCGTGGAGCCGCTTATCAAGCAAAAAGGACTGCAGCTCATACAGGACATCCAGCCTAATCTTCCGACTTTGATGACCGATATTGTCAAGATTCGCCAGATCATCGTGAATCTGTTAAGCAATGCAGCGAAGTTCACGGAGAAGGGGGAAATCACCGTCAAAGTGAGAGAGAGCAATGGCATGATATCCTTTTCGGTCAAGGATTCGGGTATCGGGATTGAGAAGAAGAACTTCAATCTTGTCTTTGAGGAATTCCAGCAGGTTGATAACAGCAGTACGCGCAAGTACAAAGGCACGGGGCTGGGTTTGCCGATTGCCCGGAAGCTGGCGCGCCTCCTGGGCGGAGATCTGGTGGTTGACAGCGAATACGGAAAGGGTTCCACATTCACACTGACCATTCCCCCGTCTCTCCCTCAGCAATCGCCCGAAGGTGTGCAAAAAATTGTGCCGAAGAAGCCCCAACCGGCTCCACAACCTGTCGTAGAGCGGCCGCCACAAAAAGCAGCCGCATCGCCGTCCCGTGGGGTTCAGATCTTGTGCATCGACGACGATCCGGACGTTATCGAGATCCTCAGGAAATACCTGATCCCGGAAGGTTACGCAGTCATCGGAGCACTTTCCGGCGATGAGGGAATCGAAACGGCCGCAAGAATCAAGCCTGCGCTGATCACGCTGGACATCATGATGCCGAAAAAAGATGGCTGGCAGGTACTCCGTGAGCTGAAAAGCAATGCCGCTACGAAAGACATTCCTGTCGTTATTCACTCTGTAATAGACAACAAACCGCTCGCCGTGTCACTCGGTGCAACGGACGTTATCACCAAACCCACCGAGCCCAAGCGATTGCTGACTCTGGTAAAACAATATTGTCGAACGTCCGATCAGTTCATTTTGATCGTCGACGACCACGAGGACTTTGCCCTGGCATTCAAGGCGCTGCTCAGTCAGGACGGTTTCAATGTCAAAGTAGCAACAGGTGGCAGGGAAGCCTTGGATGTGCTGAAAACAGCGACGCCCGCACTCATTCTACTGGACCTCGTCATGCCAGGTATGGATGGGTTCGACGTGGTCCAGCAATTGCAGGAAAACGTCCAATGGAAAAAGATCCCCGTCGTTATCCTCTCAGGAAAGGAACTGACAGAGGAAGATCAACAAAGGCTGGACTCGCATATCACCCAGTTTCTCAAGAAAGATGCGTTCTCGACTTCGGAGATTTCAAAGACAATTAAACGGATCCTTCAAACAGCATAACAAATCCCGAAAAAACGATGAATGACTCAGAGCCAATAATCCTCGTCGTCGACGATACAGAAGACAATCTTGATCTTCTGGAATTTGCGCTCAAGAGGAAGCCGATCAAGATGCTGCGGGCAACAAGCGGAATGGCCTGTCTTACGTTGGCGAAAGAAAACAAACCGGATATCATTTTGCTCGATATCCAGATGCCCGAGATGGACGGATTTGAGACGCTCAAGCGATTGCGAGCGAACCCGGAGACAGCGAAAATCCCCGTCATCTTCCTGACTGCCCAGAAAAAAGATCCTGAGAGCATCGCCAAAGGTCTTGCCTTGGGAGCCGATCAGTATTTGACGAAACCAATCGACACGGAAGAACTTCTCGTCCGAACCAAAATGCTTGTTTCACTGAAAAAGGCGGAAGCTGAGCTCGAACGCTTGAGAGCCGATTTCATGGCGATGCTTGTTCACGACCTCCGAAGCCCTCTCATTGGCATCAAGAACGTTCTGGAACTTCTGCAGGAATCGGACAAGACCGCTCCTCTGAGCCAGGATTACTTTGAGTTGATAAACTCGGCGCAGATGTCGGGGAACAGGTTGCTGGAGCTCGTGAGCGATTTGCTCGACGTCTCAAAATATGAAGCGGGCAACATCGCCTTTGATAAAGCATCCGTCCCCGTGTCAAGGTTTATTGACCCCATTTTAAGACAGATGGAGGTCCAGTTTCGACAGAAGAATGTGACGTTGTCCACCACGTACGCCGATGGATTGCCGAACGTGTACGTCGACGCGCAGAAAACCGAACAAGTGATGATGAACTTTCTGAGCAATGCCCTGAAATTCACGAAGAGCGGTGGAACGATCACGATTGCAGCGGATGCGATTACGGAGAAAATACACACCGAACTCGAAGACATGAATCGAAGATTCGTGCGCGTGAAAATAACCGACAGCGGCGTGGGGATAGCGCAGGAAGAGATCCCCATGCTGTTCAAACGATACAAACAAGCATCCTCGGCGCGCACCACGAGACAAAAAGGAACCGGATTGGGTCTCGTCATCTGCAAGCTTATCGTAGAAGCGCAAGGCGGAACCGTCGGCGTTCAAAGCGAACTTGGAAAAGGCTCAACATTCAGCTTCACACTCCCGGTGGCAGAAGAATAACCATAATCTACTAATGAGGATATCATGAATGATAAAATTCTAGTGGTCGATGACGAGGAAAGTCTTCGTCTCACCATGAAGCTCAAACTGAAGGCTGCGGGCTTCGATGTCGATGTCGCGGAAGACGGTGAGGCTGCAATTGAGCGACTGAAGAATCAAAAATTTGATGCCGTGCTGCTGGACATCAACATGCCCCGGATGAGTGGCATTGAGGCCTTGGGAATAATCCGCCAACAGTTTCCGCAAACCGAAACGATCATGCTTACCGGATTTGCGGATTTTTCAACGGCAATCGAGTGCTTAAAGAACGGCGCACGGGACTACCTTGTGAAACCGATCGACACCACCGAATTGATTACGAGATTGAAATCTTTGCTGCGCTCAAAGTCCTCCGAGCAGGCCCTTTTTGAAGTTCAGCGCCAGTATTCGTCAATTTTCTTCAATGACTTGCTCGGCCCGCTCAAGGAGATGCGCGATTCCCTTGAAAAGGCTCTTAAGCTCAAAGGGAAATCAGACACTACGCAAAGGGAAAAACTCATCAAAGATGTGCACGACAAGTGCGACAAGATTGCCAAGGAGATCCAAATGCTGCTCGATTTCTCTCACACGGAGATCGAGAAAAAAACCTCCGAGGGTGCTTCCATCAACACGACGGAATTGGCCGAACGGTTGAAACAACTCAGGGAAAAAGTCAAGTAGCAACTCCTGCAATGGAGTTTGACCGTGGATCGAGGAACGATGACAGAGAACCAGACAGAGAAAGCCAGGATGGAGCGCACAGAATGAATGAGGAACGAAAAGATATCATCCGGTACCAGTACAGATTCGAGTTTGAACAAGGGGTGGAAACGAATTTCGATGTCGACCTGGATTCCCATTCCCTTGCAATACTCGGGGATGATGATGCTCCAAAGCCCGCCTGGACCAAGCTCAACTTCAACCAATGCGAAAACTGTCCACTTTCGAGCGAAGTGGAGTATTGCCCAGTCGCAGTGAATCTCTCCAGGATCGTCGAGAAGTTTAAGGACAACGTATCATTCGAGTCAACCGTTGTCACGGTGAAGACTCATGAGCGAACATATGTCAAGAAGACGACATTGCAGAAAGGAATCGCTTCCATCATCGGCCTTTTCATGACGACAAGTAATTGTCCGATCATGGATAAATTGCGTCCGATGGCTCGCTTTCATCTTCCTTTTGCCACTTCGGTGGAGACATTCTTTCGTTCCGTATCCACGTACTTGACGGCACAGTTCCTCCTTTCGCGCAAGGGAAAGGAACCCGATTGGACATTGGCAAGACTTCTGGAGTATTATAAAGCGATCAATCTGGTGAACAAAGGAATATCCAATCGACTTGCAAAAGCATCGGAACGGGATGCCAATGTCAACGCGGTCATTATTCTCCATTCCTTTGGCGACGGCATTTCCTATTTTATTCAGGATGGTCTTGAAGAAATTGAACCAATGTTTTCCGTCTTCTTTGAGAACCTGGAAGGTCCAGTCCACCAAGACGTCGAAAAGCCCTCCGCATCGACCAATCCAATAGCACGATGAGTCCAAAATTCCTTTTTTGGACCTAAGTTGATCAGAAATCCTCTTTTGCCGCACCCGTAAGAATCACTTTCGCGTTTGTTGAACCGACAATCCTCTCGGTTGTTTCAGTTCCTCGCCTGCCCGGCGACTTCTCCCAGATTCCTTTTATACCGACACTCTGGGATTTGGCTGTTCCCCGGCTCTCGATTCGCCTCCAATCCATTGTGATTCGCTTCTTGGTCGACAAGAGACATTTTGTCACGCTCGAGGTTCACGTTTGCTGCAAATTGGCGATTCGAGCGTGGATTGGCGCACCGATTTTTGTTATCTTGGCTGAAAGAAGGGAGATTCTATGCTACAGCTTGCAGTTGATTCCGCAGTGGAGGCAGGTCGATTCCTGTCAATGAACATTGGAAAGATCAAACAGATCGAGCACAAGCAGGGTGAAGAAAGGAATCTCGTCACCGAAATTGACAGGAAATCTGAGCATCTGATCATCGACAAGATCAAGAAACGATATCCTCAGCACGATTTCCTTGGCGAGGAATCGGGAAGCCACAAGGCCAATTCGGATTACAAATGGATCATAGACCCCCTTGACGGAACCACGAACTTCACTCACGGACTCAGGATCTTCTGCGTTTCAATTGCCCTTGAATACAAAGGAGAAGTAGTTCTCGGAGCAATCTACGACCCGAGTTCGGATGAGCTCTTCACAGCGGAAAAGGCCAAAGGGGCATACTTAAACAATCGCAGGATCCAGGTTTCTCAAACCGGCAGGCTCATGGACAGCCTGATCGTAACGGGTTTTCCGTACGACATCAAAGTGAATCCGTATAACGCGGTGCAGCACTTCTCGAACGTTCTCATGGAATGCCAGGCTGTCCGCCGACTCGGATCTGCGGCGCTCGATCTGTCGTACGTGGCGTGCGGGCGATTCGATGGATTTTGGGAAGTCACCCTCAATCCGTGGGATATGGCCGCGGGTGTGCTGATTCTCCAGGAAGCCGGAGGCAAGTTCACAAATTTTAAGGGATTCCCATCCGACATCTACACACCGAATGTTCTGGCGACAAACGGGTTCATCCACAACCAACTCGTAGAGGTTCTGAAACGGGGGATTGAGGAGAAATAGCGACTGGAGCTATGTATTTCTAACGGAGCGACCGCTCGCCATCGACTTACCGGCCGCTTTCCCGAAGCAGTCAACTCACATCTTCTTTACAAGATCTAGTCCCACAAGCGCGAACATAACAAGCACGATAAGCGCGAAGCTCGTCACGACGGCGATGTAGCCAAGCCATTCCTTTGTTAGCTTCTTGTCGAGCTCCCTTGTAACAAGTGTCTTGACGGCGATATCCCCTGTTACCGTGACTTGCGAAGCTATACGGAGATTGGGGGTTACCTTGTATTTTGCGAGAAAATGCCCCTCGAGTGCCTTTGCTTCTCCGTCGGCGCGGTTGTTGACTCCCTTTCCTTCGATCTCAACGGTATCCGAAGCGGAGAAAATCTTGATCGGCCCAAGCCGGACATTGACGTGAAAGATGCGCTGCAAGGCTTTATACAATGGAATCCCTGCCTGGAGTGCGACTTGTCGCAAATTTGCACCGGGCAACGCATCGAGAGTCTTGCGTTCATTGACGAAATAGACAGATGCCATCAGTCCGTGTACTCCAGTAATGTGTTAACGAGATGAAATATATTCACGAGCAAACGCTGGAATGTCGTATGCGAATATTCGTGATTCGCACCAGATCACTGGAGAACGTCTTCAAGAATTCCACTCCTTAATTCCGTTCTTGTCGACAACATCCAGGATCAACGGATTTAGCGCCGGTTTCACGGAAGAAATACGAAACGCGTTCGCGATCCTTGTCTTCACAGGTTCGAGAACGACCTCCCTGTCGGTGTAGAATACGGCAAGAGAATCGCCTGCAGCAACACTGTTCCCGACTTTTTGATTCAGCTTGATCCCCGCTTTAGGATCGATCAGGTCATCCATTTTCTCCCGACTGGCGCCGAGCGTAATATTTGCAAGACCCAGCTCCAAAGGATCAATTTGCGCAACATATCCGCGTTCGGTTGCGTTTACCTCGATGGAAAATTTTGGTTGTGGATGACGATGTTCAAAGTTCTCAATCGTCGAAAGATCGCCCCCCTGGGCTCGAACAAGCTCCGTGAATTTCTTGTACGCTTTGCCATTGTGGATTGCCTCTCTGCTTTTCCGTATTCCCTCTTCAAGCGTTGCAGCCTTCTTGCCAAGAGCAATCATCGCACCGGAGAGCAAATGAGTCACTTCCATAAGGTCCGATGAACCGTCATTGGTTCCACGATTGTTCCGCAGGCATTCGACGCATTCCATTACCTCAAGCCAGTTCCCGATCGTTATGCCCAGCGGCTGGTTCATATCGGTGATAAATGCTAACGTTTCCTTGCCAAACTGAGTTCCGATTTTGACCTG
>Ga0335081_10001518_pt1 | contig 36968 bp, 28 predicted proteins | sample Lox_Sample_35_FD_206713 | JGI IMG/M metagenome (GOLD analysis project Ga0335081, IMG submission 206713) | Soil microbial communities from Loxahatchee National Wildlife Refuge, Florida, United States - Lox_Sample_3.5 | ecosystem: Environmental > Terrestrial > Soil > Wetlands | place: USA...
GCGATATTGCGTCACCCACTGACTGCCGGACATCTCCACTTGCTCCATCGGGAATTCCTCCAAGCGCGCCAGCGTGCTGAGTGGAATGGCCATGCGGGAATCGCCGGGGCCGGCAAACAGCAGGAACATCTGTTTTTCTGTGCCGGCTACAACTTCTTTGGCTTTTTCTGCCAGAGCGCGGTCGCGGGTTTCACTGACCACGTTGGCACGCTGCGCCAGTCCCAACACGTCCAAAATGAGCGCCACTTTGCCATCACCCATGATGCTCGAACCGGCAAAGGTCTTGACCGTCTTGAGCTGTTTGCGCAGGGGCTTGACCGCGATTTCCTCGGTGTCGTTGATCTGGTCCACCACCAGCCCGAATTGACGCTCGTCGGCTTGCAGAACCACGATGTTGAGGGCCGCAGCCTCCTGCTTCCCGGCCGCAGCCACGTCGGCGAGCTTCAGTTCCCGCGCTAGGTAGACCAAGGGCAGCAGGCGGCCGCGCAACCGGTACACTGGCGCGCCATGCACCATCTCGATGGCGGTACGGACGTGTTCCGCCTCCACCCGCACCAGTTCGAGTAAGCTCACCTGGGGGATGGCATAGCGCTCGCCGCCGCAGGTGACGACGAGCGCCGGGATAATCGCCAGGGTGAGTGGGATCTTGACCCGAACCGTGGTGCCGCGGCCGGGCGACGACTGCACGTCCACCACCCCGCCGATCTTCTCGACATTGGTTTTCACCACGTCCATGCCCACACCGCGTCCGGAGACGTTGGTCACTTCTTCTGCGGTGGAAAATCCGGGAAGGAAGATCAAGTTGAAGATTTCTCTCTCCGGCATGCGCGCCGCCTGTTCGGCGGTGATCAGGCCACGCTCCATTGCTTTTTGCCGGATGCGCTCCCGGTTCAGGCCGGCCCCGTCATCGCTGATTTCAATGTTGACCTGGCCGCCCTCATGAAAGGCGCGCAGAATGAGTCGTCCGGTTGGGTCTTTGCCGGCTTTCACGCGGTCTTCGGGCAGCTCGATGCCATGATCGACGGAGTTGCGCACCAGGTGGGTGAGCGGGTCCTTGATGGCTTCAATGATGGTCTTGTCGAGTTCGGTCTCTTTGCCCTCCATCTCGATGGTGACTTGCTTGTGGCAGCCGAGGGCCACGTCGCGCACCGTCCGCGGGAACTGGCCCCAGATGTTGCCGATGGGCTGCATGCGAGTTTTCATGACCTCTTCTTGCAACTCGGTGGCGATCAGATTCATGCGCTGTGTAACCGCCTGGAGCGCCGTGTCTCCCGAGGTGTTCGCGAATTGCAGGAGTTGGTTGCGGGCCAACACCAGTTCGCCCACCAAGGTCATTAGCTTGTCCAGCAGGTTGACGCCGACGCGGATGGTCTCGGGCGTGGCCGTCTCGCGCGGCTTTTCCAGAATTTGCTGGGCTGCGAGCACGTCTTCCATTTTGGCCAGTCCCAAGGCCACGAGAATCTCGCCCAGACTTCGCCGATCTCCGCGTTCCTGTTCTTCCAGGGCTCGCGCGATGTCGGCAGCCTGCACCACCCCCCGCTCCACCAGCAGCTCGCCGATTTTTTCGCGTGGCGGTTTGCGCTGGGCGGGCTCGCTTTTGCTCCGGGGCGGGGCGGCCGCCGGCGGCGGAGTTTTTTTGCTCGATGCGGGCATAGGGGCATCCGCGACGGCGGGCTTGGCGATGATCGCAGCCGGGGATGATGGAGCGACGCCAGCGCTTGCGGCGGCCGGGGTTTGCAACCGGGTCAGGGTTGCTCGCAACTCCGGATAATCGGCGTCTCCGTCGTGGCCGGTGGAGTCGATCTCCTTCAGCATTTGGCGGACAACGTCCACCATGCTCAACAATGCGGTGGTGATTTCTGGATTGAGCGTTAACTGGCCGTCGCGCAGGCGGGTGAGCAGGTTCTCGCCAATGTGGGCGACTTTTTCAAGTTTGTTAAATCCCAGAAAGCCGCAGGTGCCCTTAATGGTGTGAATGGTGCGGAACACGCCCGCCAGCGCCTCTTTGTCCTGGGGATTTTTCTCCAAGCCGACTAGGTCCCGGTCTAACCGGTCCAGGTTCTCGTAGCTTTCGACCAGAAAGTCTTTGACGATGTCACTCTCGCTCACGGCCACTGCTCCTTCCCAAGTTAGGAGTGGTTCGGGTGCGGGAGAAGCTACATACCGCTGTCTGCCGTTCGGGTACGGATCCGAGCGAGTTTTGCCATTTTGAATGAGATTTCATAGTGAGGAAACAGTAAGTTCCGCCTCCCCAATCTCATCGTCTATTCAGGAATTTTCATTAGCAGCACTTGGCAGGATCGGAAAAACCCTTTCGAATCGATCGCCCAGGCGGCACCCCAGCCCGCGAACGCGGCAGCGCAAGTTCCCGCGGTTTATTCGCTAGCGCGTCATTCCCGGTGCCAGCGCGGACACTGATGCCGAGGCAATCGACCGCCTAGAAGGGGAAGCGAATCGATAGAATCGGAATGTGGTTAGTGGGATGGAACCTGGTGGCAGCGATTTCAAATCCGCCACCGACCGTTAAGCTGAAACGATTGTGAATGGGGAATCGCCCGAGCACGAGGCCGGGCGTGAGATATACGGAGGTCTTGCCGGGATGACTGGTCGGGACCACGGCGTTGTTCCCGCCGTAAAAGTGGTTGAAGTTGACTTCCAGCTCCGGCCACAATTTCTTGTAGATTTTGTACTGAAAGGTGTTATTCCACGGCACTGTATGGCCGATGACGTTCACGTTTCCGGTGGGCAGGCTTACGCCCAGCGTTCCCTGCACATCGAAATTTCCAAAGCCCTTCCCGTAGGCGATGGTGGGGGTGATGACCGGACTCAACGCACCTTCCTGGTACTGCCCGGTAGGAAAGGTCATCTGGTAGAACGCGGTCAAGATGTAGTTCCCGTGCTCCTCGTTGCCCGCGGCAATTCGATATTTCACCAGAAACTGCCAGTCCCCAAACCCATCCTTCGGAGAGTCCGGGTTGTTCACGATGTAGGGAGGAATGGCGAGGATGACCTCCCAATTCTTGGCGGGAATGATTTCCAAACCCTTGCTCACGCCGTAGTTGTCGGTAGTGACGCCGCTATTGTGGGTCTGCCATTGAATATCGTAGCGCAGCTCTTGTTCGAGCCGCGGCGTGGTCGTATTGAGAGGAGTGATCCAGTGCGGCTGCTGGGACTGGGTTTCGGACACCATCGCTAACCAATCGTGAAAGAAACCGTCCTGAGTGGTTGCCGGGGCCCCTCCGGTCTGTCCGTCCGGCGCAACGAGCGTCTGCTGCCCTTCCTGTGCGAAGCTCGAGGTTGATGACAGACCAAACACGACCGCTAGCAATACCACCGCAGCCTTGGGCATAGTGCCTCCAATAGATGAGCGTCAAAAAGAATCAAAAGTGTATATCAACGACTGTTTACATGTCTATAATGATGCAGTGCTATATACTTTGAAGTGCGTTTGTGCGCCATGCGGAATACCGCCAGCGACACCACATGATGATTTGGATGAAAACCCGGCTCCGTCTTTCCGCTGTTCTTTTCGTTGTCGGGCTACATGCGGCTCTGCATTACTTCGGTAGCTTTGATGATGGCCGTGACAAGGTCGCCCTTGTTCAGGTGCAGTTCGTCGGCGCTGCGCCGCGTGATGGCGCTTTCGATAAGATTGTCGCCGACGCGCACGACCACGTGGGCCATAACATCGCCCAACTGAATTTCCTCGATTTTCCCACGTAGTCTGTTTCTGGCTGAGATTGGCATGAAGTCATTTATAAGCGCAGGAGGGAACGCATGAACGTTCGAAGACTGGGCCAGATCGCAATCCTGGCAGTTTTTTTGATTTCCCAGTTGAGTGCCGCGCAAGAAATTACTGTGGCCGCGGCAGCAGACCTTCAATTTGCCATGCAAGAGGTCGCCGCCCGATTCGAAAAACAAACCGGGGGGACGGTAAAACTCATTTACGGTTCCTCCGGCAACTTCTTCCAGCAAATTCAAAACGGCGCTCCCTTTGACCTGTTTTTCTCGGCCAATCTTGACTATCCGAAGAAACTGGAAGCTGCCGGACTGACGGAACCGGGAAGCTACTATCAATACGCCAAGGGCAAGATTGTTCTCTGGGCTCCGAACGAATCAAGGCTCGATTTGAGTACCGGTATTCGGGTCCTTCTGGATCCGTCGGTCAAGAAGATCGCGGTCGCTAACCCGCAACATGCCCCATACGGGCAGGCCGCGGTGGCCGCAATGCAGAAGGAGAACGTCTATGAAAGAGTGAAAGACAAGTTTGTGCTGGGCGAGAATATTTCGCAGACCGCGTCGTTCGTCGCCTCGGGCTCCGCAGATGTTGGCATCGTGGCGCTGGCGCTCGCTTTATCGCCCAACATGAAAGATAAGGGGCGTTATGCAGAGATTCCGGGCGATGAATATCCACCCATTGAGCAGGCGTGCGTCATCCTCAGATCCTCTAAGAATAAAGACGCCGCACAGCGGTTCCTGGCATTCGTCAAGACCGCTGCCATCGCCGATGTTCTGAGGAGCTACGGTTTCGAGGTGCAAGGTAGCGCGACGAGGTAAACCAGGCAATGCGGCCGGTTGACCGTCGAGCGCGCTTGACGGTACGATTTCCTTCCGATGCCGGGGACAGTCAAAGCCGCGAAGAAGACCGGGAATTTGCTGAAACTCCGTGACGCCGCTTTGCAGCTTGGAATCAGCTTTCCTACCATCAAGCAATGGATTTACAAAAAGAAGATTCGCAGCCTTCAAACCGCCGGAGGACACCATCGCATTCCACAGAGCGAACTGGACCGCCTGCTTTTCCGAACGCGAGGTCGGACCGAGGAGGAACGCAAGCGGGTCATTCGCCGGGTCAGCGGACGCAATCAGTTGGTGGGACGAATCGATGCGGTGCGGATTAGCGGCTTGATGGCAGAGGTCGAGATTTCGATTGGCGACCAGCAGATCACCTCGGTTATCACCGCACGCTCGGCGCGCGAGATGCAGCTCAAGCCCGGGCAAACTGCCGCCGCCCTCATAAAAGCCACCGAAGTCATGATCCTGCGGGTGTGACAGAAGAAAAATCCCCGGCCCTCGTTTGTCCTGACCAACGTTTTTTCTCGAAACCGCGGGGAGGTGGCAAGCCGGAGAACCGCTATAGTCCAACCCGCGTCATTGCAGCAGAATCAGCAACAATCGGCCGTCTGAACTGTATCCGTCGCCGGTGGCATTCTTGGCTTCTTGGACCGGATTGGGCGGAAGGTAATAAGAAAGACTCTTTACTTTGCCGGCTTGCTGCAGGCTGCTGCCGATATTGTCCCGCTCGCCATCGACGAGTGGATCAATCTTGTGGGTGACGCTGCCGTTACGCTTATCCTTGGCGAAGCCAATGTCGTGCGTGCCCGCGCCCACCCACACTTCCTGCTCCTGCCAGGTGAAAGGCGCTTTCCAGATACGAAAGTGATGACGGCTCGCTACCATGGCAATAGGCTCTGCCATTTCGTAGCCAAAATCCTGCGGCCGGCCGAAAAGATACAGTGTGCTCATCGGCATCTGCAGGTAGTCTTTATCCTCGTAGGCTTCCAGCGCGGCCTCGAAAACGGCTTTCTTGTTATTGGTATCGGCCACGTGCCAATTGGCCGCATCCAGCGCGGCCTGGACACCTTTCTGCGATCCCACGATCACAAAGTTCACCATGTCGCCGAGATTCTTGAACTGGTCATTCACCCGGCGCGGCAATCCGTCGATGTTCTTGCGGAGGCTCGCATCCAAGGGCGTGGTGGAAAGTTTCAAACTCACCGCCGCCGTCCCCGACCCACCGGTGGAGGTTCCGTTGGCCGGCTTGTCCGACCCAAACTGCCCCTGCATGAAGATCTCGGCTGCAGTCGCGAGTTGCGACTTCAGTTGTTCACCGCGGTTCTCGGACTGCGCGTTCGCCGCCGTCGCCCCATTCGCAACCCTGTGAACCTTCACCACAAACTTCCCCACGCACGGAGGATCGCCCGCTCCGTTGACCCCCAAAAATAAGTGCGCAGCTTCAGTGATATTCAGATCGTGGCTGCTGCCCATCAGCACGGGCGTTGCCCCCGCATGAAGCCGCGCGATCAAAGCCCACGCGGGCGCGGAAGGCAGTGGCAGGTTCGCGGTGGAGGCAGCAGCGCCGCTCCCATTCGGATCGCAACCGCTTGCACTCGAACCCCCATTGCCAGTAGCCGTGATCTGCACCAGGTCGCCGGCCTGCAGATCGAGACCGGTATCAACCCAGGTTGGGGACGTGGGGACTACGAAATTGGAATCCTGCGCGAACGCTGGCAACCCCAAGACCAAAACAGCGCTCAGGCAGAAAGTCGCCAAAGACCGCAAGGCTTGCGACAAGTCACAGTGGTGAAGAAGCATAGCTCACACCCTAAGAGAAGAATTCTATACACAGAATACGCCTTTGGGTCGGGTGCTTTCCTTCCAAGTCTGAGCGGAAGCTCCGTGCCCGGCCCTGCGCCTGAATCGCAGGCAGCCAGAGCGACTGCACGGGAGGCACAGCAACGGCAAGTCAATGAATTGCGGGGAATTGTTTGGCGGCTCATCGATCCGCAGGTCGTCCCGCCGGGTAATAACAATCAGATGTTGACCCGCCATGGCTAGCGGCAGTAAGATGCGCACTCGGAAAAGTACCGGGCTTGCGCCCTCCCCCAAACGCGCAGGCAATCTACGGCAGGACGTTCGCGGAAACGCCGCTTATGCCGAATCCACAATCTGTGTTCGCTGTTGACTTGGCCGAACTGGCCGCGACCCTGCTGGCACAGCAGGAGGTCGCTCCCCGCGCGCAGGCGGTGGCAAACAAAATCTCCGAGTTGCTGGCAGACACTGCCGTCGTGGTCTATGTGATTGCGGACCAGGAAAGTCCCGTCTGGACGGCCAAGGCCACTGCAGGCGACATCACGGTCACAGAGACGGTGGAGTTTGACGCTGGAACCCTGGGCGCCGCAGCGGCAAAACGCGAGCTCCTGGTGTTTGAGGGGAACGACCTGCCGCGGGAAGAGTATGCCCACCTCGACATTCGCCGGCAATTCGTCACCCTCGCCTGCGTCCCCCTTCTGGTGAACGAAACTCTGGTGGGCGCCATCGAGCTGTTCCACTACGAGCAGTCGTTTCCCGAAGCCATGCTGGTGGCGCTGCACGAGATCGCCGAACTCGCGGCGCCGGCGATCGCGGCCGGACTCTTCTATGAGAGCGAGCGCAACACCAACCTGCACTCCATCAGCCGCGTGACCCAGATGTATGACCTGGAAAAGGTCTTCAATTCGACGCTGGAGATGGACGAACTGCTGGACACGATTGCGGGAAAGTTTTTGGAAGTCATGAATGTGCAGGGCATTAATTTGTGGATGGTCAGCGACGATGCTCTGGAACTGGTGGCGTGTGCCGGAATCGATTTTACGGTCCAGCTAGGCATGGTGCAGAGGCCAGGCGAAGGCATCGCAGGAGATATCTCCGACAGCGGCGAGCCAGTTGTGATTGAAGATCCCGGAGACGAACGGCTGCAGAAGCGCAACCAGGGCGTGGAAGATGGAGCTGTATTCTCCATCGCGGCCGCCCCCCTGTTGGAGCACGAGACACTGGTGGGCGTGGTCGAGGCGGTCAACCGGCTGGATGGAATCCCCTTTGATGAAGATGACGAGTTCCTGCTGGCCAACATCTGCGCGACCGCCAGCAATGCCCTGCACAACGCCAACTTGCTGCAGGCGGAGCGCAAGGTGGAGATCCTGGAAGCTCTGGTCAAAGTCAGCGGTGAGATTACTTCCACGCTCGATATGGACCGGGTTCTGGACGCAGTGGTCAATGGGCCCAGCAGCGTAATTCCCTACGAACGGGCTACGATCGCGCTTGACCAGCGGGGCAAGTTGCAAGTGAAAGCCATATCAGGAGCGAACAAGATCAATCCGCAAGACCCCAATGTCTCTCGCCTTCAAGAGTTGCTGGAATGGGCATCCGCAGCCAAGCAGTCGATATTCGTGGCCCAGCGCGGCGACGAGATTGAGGATGAACGCCCGGAAACGCGTGCGAAGTTTGAGAAATACTTCGCCGAAACCGGCATGCGCGCCTTTCATGCGCTGCCGCTGGCGGATGAGGACGGCACGTTGGGGATTCTATCGTTTGAGAGCAGCGACCCGGATTTTCTCAGCACTGCCCACTTAGAAATGATCAAGGTGCTTGCCGGACAGGCTACCGTGGCGCTGCGCAATGCGTCGCTCTATCGCGAGGTGCCCTTCATCGATGTGATCGAGCCTATCCTGGCAAAAAAGCGCAAATTCCTCGCCATGGAGAAGGGGCGGCGGACGGTTGTGGTGGCGGGAGCGGCGCTCGCCCTGCTGTTTCTTGCCGCCTTTCCTTTGCCGCTGCGTGTGGATGGACCGGCGGTGGTGGCTCCGGCACATAGCGCGCGGATACAACCCGAAGTCGCGGGCGTGGTCCAGACCGTGAATGTGCGAGAAGGCGATGCCGTCAAACAGGGCACGGTCTTAGCTCGCCTCGCGGATTGGCAGTATCGCGCCGAACTTGCGGCAGCGCAGGCCAAGTACGAAACCGCCGCTTCGCAAATGGACCGGGCGCTGGCGGCCAACGACGGCACTGAGGCCGGCATCGAGCGGGTGCAAGCCGACTACTGGGCCTCTGAAGTTGCCCGCGCCCGTGAACGTTTAGAAAAGACCCTGTTGCGCTCGCCCATCGACGGCTTGGTTGCCACACCCCATGTCGAGGACTCGGTGGGGCAGGACTTGAAGCCGGGGGATACTTTTGCGGAAGTCGTCGACGCCTCACGGGCCACGTTGGATGTTGCAATCGATGAGCATGATGTTCCTCTGCTCCGGCCCGGCGAGGAGGCTTCCATCAAACTCGAGGGATTTCCCTCACGGACATTTCGCGGTGAGGTAACGGTGGTGAGTCCCAAGGGCCAGTTGCAGGGCGACGATCACGTCTTTTTTGCGCGGGTCAGCGTGCCCAATTCCCAAGGCCTGATACGCACGGGGATGCAGGGCCGCAGCAAGATCTTCACTGCGTGGAGGCCCGCGGGAGAGGTCTTCTTCCGGCGGCTGGGCATGTGGCTGTGGTCGACGATTTGGTCCTGGTTTGGCTGGTGAGACGGAGGTGAAGCCATGAAACGATGCATAGTGATCGGGCTGGCAGCACTGGTCCTGGGATTCAGCGCATGCAGCGGCTCGAAAGACGTTGTGGTTGCAGCGGCTCCGGCCCCCTCCGTAGACCAACCGGCCAACGTACAAAAGGAGAGCGTTTTCGTCGCCTCGGGCCCGGTCGTGGTGGAGAACCAGGTCGATGTCAGCGCCTTGCGGGAGGGGCCGGTGGTAAGCATCCTTGCCGAGCCGGGCACCCAGGTACATCAAGGGCAACTGCTGGCAAAACTCGACGACCGCCAGATTTCTGCCGACGTGGAGGGCGCGGCCGCGAGAGTCCGGTCGATCGAGGCCAATCTGAAGAATTGGCAAGCCGAGACCAGGGTCCTGCAAGCCGACCGCAGTCGCGCCGAAAAATTGTACGAAGCGCAGGTGATCCCGAAGGAAGAGCTGGAACATGCGCAATATAAAGAAGAGGCCGACGAATACGAAGTGCAGCGCGAAGCTGAAAGCCTGAATAACGCCAGGGCAACGCAGAAATCGCTCGAACTGGAGCGGGAAAAGACCAATATCATCGCTCCCTTCGATGGAATCGTGGCCCGCCGTTACATCCGCGTCGGCCAGAAGGTGTCGGTGGGCGACCGGCTGTTTTGGGTGACCGCGATGGCGCCCCTGCAGGTGAAATTCACGCTGCCGGAACGGCTGCTGGCAGACGTCAAGCGCGGGCAAGCGATTTCTGTGGCCTCGGCCGACGTCTCTCCCGCAACGCCGCACGCCGCCAAGGTCATTGATGTCAGCCCGGTAGTGGATCCGTCCAGTGGCACGATTGAAGTTCTGGCTCAGATCGAGGGGTCCGCCCCTGACTTGCGGCCTGGAATGCTGGCCACCATCCGCGTCAACCTGCCACAATGAACATCGTTCAAGCACTGGACGCGGCCCTTCCCGAAATGCCCGAGCGGGTCATCCGACGGGACCAACCTAAGCTCGATCCCCGGGTCATTGCCAAAGAGCATATCGAGGATGGCCGGCCGATCGTCCTTACCAAGCTGCCAGGAACTGAGTTTATTCTGCGCTTTACTCCCGAACAATGGGCCTTGATTCAACTCTTTGATGGCAAGCGGTCGTATGAGGAAGTTTCTGCACTTTCGCCGGAGAGGACAGGGATGTCCTTCTCGGAAGACGATGTCCGGGAAATCTCCAGCTTCCTGTATTCCGAGACCGACTTTATCTGTAAGACCCCACTGGAAAAAAATACCATCCTGCAACAACAGATCCGCGGCCAACGTCGCAAAACCCGCAAGCGCTTTCAAATTCCTGACTTCACCGACATCACCATCAAAGAATGGCCCAACGCTGACCGCTATGTCTCCCGGCTCTACCCCAAGCTGAAATTTATCTACACCCCTACCTTCGTTCTGTTCAGCCTGTTCCTGTTCGCGGTCATGCTGTGGATGTGGGCCGACAGGTTCGGGGAAATCTGGAATGACAGCTTCGAGTTCTATAACTTCAGGACGAAGTCTGGAAGAGACCTCATCGAATTCTGGTTTCTGTTCGGCACCATGGCCTTCTTCCATGAAACTGCCCACGGGCTCACCTGCAAACACTTCGGCGGCAACGTGGAAAAAATGGGATTCACCCTGATGTATTTCGCTCCGAGCTTTTTCTGCGACGCTTCGCAGGCCTGGATTTACGGTGGTCCGTGGCAGAGGATTGCGGTGGCCATCGCCGGCATCTGGATCGATCTGATCATTTGCGTCTTTGCCACCATGGTCTGGTGGGGGACGGCGACGGGCATGACCATCCACGATCTTGCCTACAAAGTAATGATGGTCACCGGCATCGGCGTCTCCTTGCTAAATCTCAATCCCCTAATAAAGCTGGATGGGTATTTGATCTTCTCCGAACTCATCCACGAACCGGCTCTCAAGGAAAAGAGCACGGCCTACCTTTCCGGTCTGGTTCGGAAAAAGATTTTCGGCCTGCCGGTGGAGATCGAATTCGTCCCGCGGCGAAGGCGTGCCTTCTACGTCATCTATGCAATTCTTTCCGGCATGTACGGCTATCTGCTGCTGTCGTTCCTGATGGTGCTGTCGTTTCATATTTTGCAAGCTTATACGCCGGAGTGGGCTTTCTTGCCCGCTCTCGCCATCGGGTACTGGGTCTTCAAATCAAAGATCAAACTGTTGGTGAAATTTATGAAAACAATCTACCTGGACAAGAAAGAACGCGTACGGGCCTGGCTGACCATGCCACGCCTCGCGGCGCTCTCCAGCGCGGCAGTCGTGGTGCTCTTGTTGCCATTATGGCCAGAGTTTGTTGAAGGACGCTTTGTGCTGGAGCCAGTGCACAAAGCCTTGATCCGGGCTGAGGTCGCGGGACGAGTGACGCGAGTGCTCGCCCGGGAAGGGCAATCGGTGACCGCCGATCAGCCGCTGGTTGAACTCAGCAATCTGCAACTGGCCTCAGCGGCGGCAGGCGCGAATGCTGACTGGCACGTCGCCTCGGATCAGGTCAATCTCGCTCTCCTGCACTATGGCGATCTTGGGCCGGCGGAGTATAAGCGCCAGGACATGGCCGAGCGGAACCGGATGCTGGTTGATCAGGAAACACTTCTCCGAGTCAGCAGTCCGATTCCGGGTGTGGTCGTCACGCCGCGGTTGGATGATCTGCTGGGAACCTACCTCGAACCTGGCGCGCAAATCGCCGAGGTGGCCGACCCTTCCACCATGAGCGTTCGCATCTACATTCCCGAATTCGAAATGAGGAACGTTCGCCTTCGCTCCAGGGTAAGGCTCCAGGCGGAATCGCGGGTCATGCCTCTAACCGCAACCTTGCTGTCGGTGGCGCCGGCATCTGCCTCGATCGAACCCGGACTGATCCCCCAGGACCAGCTCAAGGGCATTACCCCGCCGCGCTTCTACGTCGGATCAGCAGTCCTGACGAACCCTGGCGATCTAAAGGAAGGCATGACCGGCACGGCCAAGATATTGGTGACTTATCACAGCGTCGCGGGATTCACCTGGATATTTGGCCGGGACCTGATTGGCCGCAAGATCTGGTAGCGGGCTTTTGCGAAGGCGCCACCAACAGCAACAAGAAAGGACCGCGATTTTTCGCGGTCCTTTCTCCCTACTTAAGAATCGGGCGCGCCTGCAAGCAGTACTAGTTTGCCCTCACTCTCGTGGCCGGAAGCGCAACCTTGGTGTTGGGCAGTGCAACCTTCGTGTTGGGCAGTGCAACCTTCGTGTTGGGCAGTGCAACTTTGGTGTTGGGCAGTGCAACCTTCGTATTGGGCAGCGCTACTTTGGTGTTGGGCAGCGCAACGCGCGTGTTGGGCAACCCGATCTTGGTGTTAGGCAGAGCAACCTTCGTGTGAGGGATACCAACCTTGGTGTGGGGGATGCCAACCTTGGTGTGGGGGATGCCAATCTTCGTCTGACCGCTGACTACCGGCTTCGCTACCAGGGCTTTCTTGGTTGCCGTGCGATTGCTGATCAAGGATTTCTTCTGGATGGCCATGTGAACACCTCGCAATTGAATTTTGATCTCTGACGACGCATTTACCATAAGCACCCCGGTTGCCAAAGTATCCAAACCGAGCTGCTGCCCGGGGTCAGGACGCAGAATCAACCACTTGCGCAATTAGCGCCTCAGGATGTCTTCCCTCCAAAAAGCTGCTTTGTCATCGTTGGGTTAAAAATTAACTTCAATTGGGTTAATTATTTACCTTCTTGCTTATAGATTCCGCTTACGACAGAGATATTTCATGCGCTGGACGTCGACCCCGAGCAAAGCGGCCGCCGCCGATTTCTTGCCACCCGTGCGGTTCAACGCCGCGCTCAAATACGCCAATTCGATACGTTCCATTTCGGCATCGAAGTCCACACCCTCTTCCGGAATCAGGATGGCCTCCTGGCTGGCGTTGCTCGCCACCAGCATCTGCTTGGGCAAATTCTGGACGGTAATGATCGCACTGTCATTCATCAGCACCAACCGCTGAACGACGTTTTCCAGTTCCCGCACATTCCCCGGCCAGTCGTAGTCTTCCATCACTCCCAGAACTTCGGCTTCCACTTGTTTCAAGGGCTTTGCATTCGCTTTGCAATAAATGCGCAGGAAGTGGCCAACCAGCAAGGGAATATCGCCCTGGCGTTCGCGCAAGGCAGGCAGCACGATGGGTACGACATTGATGCGGTAATAAAGGTCTTCGCGGAAACGGCCGGCCTGGACCAACTCTTCCAGGTCTTCGTTAGTTGCGGCGATCAGTCGAAAATCAATTTTCTTGGCGGTCTTGCCTCCGATGCGAGTTACCGCCCGGTCTTCCAAAACGCGCAGCAATTTGGATTGCAGGGCCAGCCCCAGAGTGGCAATCTCGTCTAGAAACAGCGTGCCGGTGTGCGCCAGCTCGATGTGTCCCTGGCGCGCTTCCTTGGCATCGGTGAAGGCGCCTTTTTCGTGACCGAACAACTCGGTCTCGATGAGATTCTCCGGCAGCGCAGCGCAGTTAATACTGATAAAGGGCTTCTCGGCCCGCGGCCCTATGGTGACAATGGCCCGCGCCACCAGTTCCTTGCCGGTACCACTCTCGCCGCGAATCAGCACCGTGCTGTTGCTGTCGGCCACGCGGGTTATGGCCTCATACACGCGGCGCATGGCGTCGCTGGCGCCAATCAACTCGCCGAACGATTCCCGCTCCGTTTCCGCCTCCTGCCGGTGCCGGTAATCGATCTCCGCGGCTCGTTTCTCCAGGGCACGGCCCAGAACCACGCGGATCTCCTCAAAGTTGATGGGAGCCACAAAATACTGATCGACAGTCGCGTCAATGGCCTTGTGACGCAGCTTACGGCTCTCTGAGCGCGTAAGGGCCACCAGCACAAGGTCGGGTCCCACGCTACGCAATTCCGCCAGCGCCGTGATTCCCTGTTCGCTGTTGTCCCCGACGGTATCGATATCCAGGAGTACGGCATCGGGCAACTGCTTCTTTACCCATGACAACAGTTCATCCCAGGTCTGCAGCATGTGAAGGTCGTAGTCCGGCGCGAGATAAGTCTCTGCCTCAGGGCCCACCAGTTCGTCACCGGTGACAATGACAATGCAGTACCGGGAACCTGGGTTGCGGGCGGTTGCGGTGCGCATAACCCCTCCAAAAAGCCCCCCGATTATGACAAATTTTAGCTGCTTGGGGTTAATTTTTCACCCACGGCGGCCCTTGCAAATCCTTTGCCGGGCGATTCCCGCCACCCTCTGTCCAGCTTTCTCATTGATTCCAAGCAAGAAGGGAGATTATGGACTTGAAAAACCCCGCCGGTTCCCGTAGCTTTAGCAGGCGCTCGAAACATCCCACGGTGCTGTTTCCGCTATATCGGGATGGCTTTCTCGCGGAGGAGAATCGTTTGGACATCAATGTCCGTAAGCGCTCTGAAGTCCAGTTGATCCAGCTTCGCGGCCCCTTAAGGATGGGGCCTGCGGTCGATGGATTGCGTCAAGCCATGGAGGAGGTCATCGGCAACGGAGATCATCGCATCGTGATCAATCTTGCCGAGGTAACCATGGTTGATTCCAGCGGCATCGGCCTGCTGGTGCGGTTTCTCGCCTCCACCAAGAAACAGGGCGGGAACATCAAACTGGTTCAGCCTTCGAAGTTTGCCGTGCAAACGCTGAAGCTGGTAGGAGTTCTCAATCTGTTCGAGATCTTCGAGGATGACGACGCAGCCGTGGCATCCTTTTCGTGAGCTCTTATTTTGAGTTGCTTCAATTCCACACTGAGATGAGCCTTATGGCGGATGAATCTGGCGCCGGCACGAGTAGCGGCTTCACCGAACTGCTCAATCTGAGCATGCCTGCGAACGCGGAATCGATCGCGACTATTACCAGCGCCATATCCGAAATTCTGGAGCGCCTGGAGATTCCCGAGCAAAAAAGGCTGGAGATCGACCTGGCGGTGCAGGAGGCCCTGGCCAATGCCGTGGTACACGGATGCGAGGGAGACCCCTCGAAAACAATCGGCTGCAGGTTGAACGGCGATCAACAGGGCCGCATCGTGATTTCGGTGACCGACCCCGGTCCGGGCTTCCGCCCAGATGTTATACCCGATCCGAAGCGGTCTGAGAATTTATATGACGACCACGGTCGCGGCGTTTACCTGATCCGGCAACTCATGGATGAAGTTCAGTTTGAGCGTGGCGGCTCCGAAATCAGAATGTGGAAATATTGAAGGGCAAGACGCCCCGCTTCACGCTGAGTCGGTCTGTTTAGGCCGAACCGGAGGGGCGCTGGGCAAATTCGCGGAACCTGAGTTGGGCCTCCAGAGAATTGAGCCATGATTGAAGGACGGCCCCGGAATTTTTCTCCACGTACAGGAAGCGCAGGCCCATGACGAAAGAGTCGGCCCATACCACATCCGCCTTGGCATGAAAAACCTGCGGATCGAGGCTGGGCACCTCGAATTCCACGATGACCACTCCCTGCAACTTGACCGGATCCACCGGCCGGATGGCCAATCCACCCTCGCTCACGTTCTTCATCTTGGCGCTCAGCGATTCCCCCAGGGTGTTGTGAAAGCGCACCGGCAAATCAACGTCATAGCGGAAATACCTCTGATGCTCACGTTCCATCTTGGGGATGGCGCTATCCAGCAGGCTCCGCAACCGGGCCTCCTGAACCGGCTTGCAGAGTACAAAGTTAGCTCCTAGATCAAGAGCGGTTTCGGCGCTGGTGAAATGGTTGACCACCGCAAAAATCGTGCTCTGCTTGTTGGAGCGGCTGTTCCTTACTTGGGCGAGGGCTTCGGTGCCTCCGTGCACATCATCACAGTCAATCACGAGTCCATCCAGATGCCGGCGGGAGGCGAGTTCGATCGCGCTGGCAGAGTCCTGCCGAAGATCGAGCGAGGCGCGGCGGCCCAGACCTGCCATGATCTGATCCAGCAGCGTGGTATCGGTTGTCACCACCAGGCACTCTACGCCCATACCCTAATAGTAAGGAGTCACGCACCGGCCTCAAAGTAACCGACGTGCATGGCCCGGTTAGGCCCTTTTAAGGCCTATCTCCGTGCCTGGGTTTTGTTGCGAATCCGCTGGCCGGGCACAGGTCTAGTCACATGGGTTCAATTTTGCTTACAGAGGTTCTCCCGGCCGAGGCGAGGACATTAGGCACGGCTCTGTGTGAGGAAGATCACACCGACGTGTGCCGCAAGAACTGACGAGCCGCTTGCGGGAGGTGTAGCGTGAATTTGTGAGTCTCCCGAGGTGCACGCTTGAAGCTTCTGGTCATTGGTTCCGGCATGATGGGTTCTGCGGCCGCCTTCGATATGGCGCGCCAACCGCAGGTCGAGTCAGTCACGCTCGCCGATAACGATCTCAAACGCGCGCGCGAAGTGGCCGCCCGCGTCAATCGAATCACCGACGATAAGAAAGTCTGCGTGGTCCAGCTCGACGCCCGCAGCCAAAAAGCTGCCGCCAAGCTGATGCGCGGCCAAGACGCTGCGCTCTCCGCGGTTCCCTACTTTCTGAACCTTGGCTTGGCGAAAGCCGCTATCGAGGCACGCTGCCACTTTGCCGACCTTGGCGGAAACAATACCGTCGTTCGGCAGGAACTCGCGCTCGCCAGTCAGGCTGAGAAACGCGATGTCGCGCTCGCGCCCGACTGCGGCCTTTCTCCCGGCATGGCCTCCATTCTCGGTGGAGAACTCGTCCGCCGCCTGGGTGGCCGCGCCGATGCTCTCAGGCTCTATGTCGGCGGTCTTCCTGAAAAACCCATGCCTCCGTTCCACTACCAACTGGTTTTCTCGGTCGAAGGCCTGATCAACGAATACGTGGAACCGGCGCGCATTCTCCGCAAGGGCAAGCTGGTCACCATTGAGCCGCTCACCGAACCCGAGGAATTTCACATGCCGGGCTTCGCGCCCCTGATCGCTTTTCAGACCTCCGGCGGCACTTCGACGCTGCCCGAGAGTTTTGCCGGAAAAGTGGGAGAGTGTTTCGAGAAGACGCTCCGCTATCCCGGTCATTACGATCTGCTTTGCGAACTCAAGGCGCTCGGACTCTTTTCCAGCGACAAGATGCGGGTCAACGGAACCGAGATCACGCCGCGCGCCGTGATGGCCAAGATCTTCGAGGGCAAATTTGCCGGAAAAGGACCGGATGTCTGCATCATGCGTCTGGAGGCGCACGAGTCCGTGCATTCGCCCGGAGTGCGCGGCTTGCTGGGCGGACATATCAAGGGCCGCGTCTCCGCCTTCACCCTGGTCGATCACTACGATCCCAAGACCGACATGAGCGCCATGATGCGCACCACCGCATTCCCGGCCTCGATCGTTGTACAGATGCTCGCTTCCGGCGCCATCAACAAACGCGGCGGCGTGCTCCAGGAACGCGACGTGCCCGCCGATCTGTTCCTGGATGAGATGGCGAAGCGCGGCATCCACATTCAGTACAGTGTCGAGTAGCCATTTCGTTGCTGTCCTTCGCTCCCAGAGGACAACAACTTTGGTTTGGAATCGCGACACTTGCATCGCGTTATGATTAGCGAGTTATGAGCGCCGCTCGCAAGTTGACGTTCATCACGCTCCTCTTGGTGAGCGCTCTGGCATTCGGTCAAGGCGACCAGTCAGCCCCTGCGCCGCCGAATGCGGTTCCGTCAACTGCCCAGCAACCCGCCGCACAACCGACGACTCCGCCAACGGCCAAGCCCCGGCCAGCCACGCCGGGCTCCGTCGCTGATGCGGCTCGCGCCTCGAAACAGACAAAGGAATCGGCGCCGCCAGGCAAGGTCTACCGAAACAAGGATGTGAAAGATCCTGACGAAGCTGCCGCCGCTGACCGCAACGCTACCGCGACGCCGGTCGCCAAACCTGTAGTCGCTCCGACCGCCAAAACCGCAGCTCCGGGTGCCGCTCAAACCGCTGCCGAAGAGATCAAGAAAAATCGGGCTTTTGAAGCCCAAGGACTGGTTTTCAAGAACCAGATGAAGTCGGAGAAAGAAAAGATCACCGACATTCAGAACCGCATTGCCGATTTGAAGTACCAGTTTGACGAGTGGGCCGCCGGATACTCTCAGGATCCTTCCGATGCCCAGGCCTGCTGGACCTCGCAATATTATTGGCCTTATTACAAGGACTGGTGCGACACCGGCCGCAGCTTGAAAGCGCAGTACGACGCGGCACAAGTTCAGCTCACCCGCGAAAAGGCCCACCTCGAGCAGATGCAGGAAAACATCCGGCGTCAGGGATACGGCAACGGGATTTACGATCCGGACTGATTGCTGGGTTTTTCACCTCGCCGCCGTCACTTGCCACGAAACTTCCACGTTGGGGTTATCGGTCTTGATCGCAAACGGATGGTTCGCGACTTTCTGGTCGGCGATCGCCGCGAACTGGCCAGGATGTTGATCTGATTTTTCGCTTTCCCCGCCCCGGGCCTTGTGCGGCAGGCTTCGCACTGCATTGCGCTGCTTCGGTTTCGAAGCAACCCACACTTCTGGATGAAGGTGTGGAAATTTCTCGCGGAACGTCGTAACATCAGGCGATTTTGAAAGGACAACAATATGCTGCTCGGCATGAGTTTAGCGACCTTTACCCAAGTGCATGTTGCCATCAGTTTGATTGGAATTGTTTCCGGGCTCATCGTGGTTTTCGGAATGCTCAACGGAAAACTGCTCCACGCCTGGAACGGACTCTTTCTGCTCACCACGGTGCTGACCAATGTGACCGGCTTTTTCTTCCCGTTTGAGGGCCTTAAGCCCTCCTACATCGTTGGCACGATTTCGCTGCTGTTGCTGGGTACTGCAATTGTCGCGCGCTATGCTCAGAACCTTGCCGGCGGCTGGCACCGGACCTACGTGATTTGCGCCGTCCTCGCCCTTTACCTCAACGTTTTCGTGCTGGTAGTGCAAAGCTTTTTGAAGGTGCCGGCCCTGCACGCTCTGGCTCCGGAGGGAAAAGAACCCCCATTTCTGGTTGCGCAGACCATCGTGATGGCGATTTTCATTGCTCTTGGCGTAGGCGCGGCAAAAAAATTCCGCAATTCACTGGTTCGAACCGCCTGATCGCGACATCTATTGACCGTCCGGTGTTTCGACCGGGACAAATCAAGGAGCGTATCTTATGCCTACCATTACGACCAAAGACGGTACCGAGATTTTCTACAAGGACTGGGGATCAGGCCAGCCCATCGTGTTTAGTCACGGCTGGCCGCTGACTGCGGACGATTGGGACGGACAGATGTTGTTCTTCGGCCAGCGTGGCTATCGAGTTATTGCTCATGACCGGCGAGGGCACGGCCGTTCCACTCAAACCTGGGATGGCAACGATATGGACACCTACGCCGACGATCTTGCCGCCCTCACGGAAAAGCTTGACTTGAAGAATGCAATCCACGTGGGCCACTCTACCGGCGGCGGCGAAGTCGCCCGTTACATTGGCCGGCACGGCTCGAAACGCGTCGCCATGGCTGTGCTCATCAGCTCGGTGCCGCCGTTGATGCTGAAGACGGACAAGAATCCTACTGGCTCGCCCATCTCGGTCTTTGACGGCCTCCGTGCTGCTCTCGCGGCAAACCGGCCTCAGTTCTACCGGGACATCACACTTCCCTTCTACGGTTACAACCGCCCGGGCGCCAAGATTTCCGAGGGCATCCGTGAGCACTGGTGGTTGCAGGGAATGATGGGAGGCATGAAGGCCCACTACGACTGCATCAAAGCTTTCTCTGAAACCGATTTCACCGAAGACCTCAAGAAATTCGATGTGCCCACCCTCATCATGCATGGCGACGACGACCAGATCGTGCCCATCGTTGCGGCAGGTCTGCTGTCCGCGAAGATTGTGAAGAACGCCACTCTGAAGGTGTATCCAGGTTTTCCGCATGGAATGCCGGCAACCAACGCAGACACGATCAACGCCGACCTGCTGACGTTCTTCCAGCAACGCAAGCTAGCGGCAGCATGATCGAGCACGGGGAACTGTCGAATAATGGAGCACGGGCGTTTTCGCCCGTCAAACTGTCGAGTTGTGCCCGGCCTGTCGCCTTTTGCGGTGCAGGCCGGGTGCTTGTCACGATAAAACATTCAAAAGGAGCGTCGTGCGCCGTTGTTCCCCCAGGGATTCGCGGAAAGCATTTGAATCGCCTTCCCAGCCTTGTGGCGTTCGGTTTCATCCTCGCCGGATTTTCCCATTGATTTCATACGCTATTAGCGTATACTATCAATAGTACGCTAGCGGCGTAGGGTGCTCTTCGATGGAATTCTTTGAAGCGCCTCCATTTACTCGTTACCTCTCGCTCTATCTGGACGACGAGCAATACCGTGACCTCCAAAATGCCCTGGCGAATACGCCTGAACTTGGAGATCTGATGCCCGGTACCGGCGGTTTCCGCAAGTTGCGCTGGGCTGACAGCCGCCGTGGCAAGGGCCGTCGTGGAGGGTTAAGGATTATCTACTACTGGTTCGATAGCCACGACCAGATATGGATGATAACTATTTACGACAAAAACGAAGCCTCCGACCTTACGCCGGACCAGCGAAAAGCGTTGAAGACGGCAATTGAGGCAGAAAAGAAAATGCGCATCCGGAGACACTGATATGAGGAGCAAACGCAATCTGTTCGAGGAATTGATGGAAGGCGTAGCAGCGATGAACGCCCACCGCGACGGGAAAATCACATTGCGAAGCTACAAGGTCGAGCCGCGGGCGCTGCCTGATGTCAGGCCCAGAATGATCAAACAGGTGCGCGAGCGATTCAACTGTTCGCGTAGCGTCTTTGCTCGAAAGCTGTTTACCAACGAACGCACGCTGGAGAAGTGGGAGCAAGGACGCGCCAAGCCCAATGCCCAGGCCGTCGCGCTACTGCTGCTCGCCGCCAAGTATCCGGATACGTTCGAACGGCTGGAGAGGGTAGCGGAGTAGAAAGCGTCGTGGCTTTCCCCGCGTGCGCCAGCCAGAAGCTAAGAGCCAATAGCCAAAAGCTGAACTACTCCCACTCAATCGTGCCCGGGGGCTTCGAGGTGATGTCGTACACCACCCGGTTCACGCCTTTCACCTCATTCACGATCCGGCCGGAGATTCTCTTCAACACTTCATGCGGCAGTGGCACCCAGTCGGCGGTCATGCCGTCTTCCGAATGAACGGCGCGCACCGCGCAAGTGTAGGCATAAGTGCGCTGGTCGCCCATCACACCGACCGACATCACCGGCAGCAGCACCGCGAACGATTGCCATATCTTGGAATACAGGCCGGCATTCTTGATTTCGCCGACCACGATGTCATCGCACTCGCGCAGAATTGCGAGCCGCTCCGGCGTTACTTCGCCCAGTATCCGCACTGCCAGGCCCGGTCCCGGGAACGGCTGACGCTGCAGAACTTCTTCCGGCATGCCCAGATCGCGGCCAATCTTGCGGACTTCGTCTTTGAATAATTCTTTCAGCGGCTCAATCAGCTTGAGCTTCATCTTTTCCGGCAGCCCGCCGACGTTGTGGTGCGACTTGATTACCTGCGACGGCCCACGCACCGAGCGCGACTCGATCACGTCAGGATAAAGCGTCCCCTGCACCAGCCATTTGACCTTGCCTTCTTTCTTCTCGATGCGGCGGGCCTCCTGTTCGAACACTTTGATGAATTCTCTGCCGATGATCTTGCGTTTCTTTTCGGGGTCGGTGACTCCTGCGAGCTTTTCCAGGAAACGCCCGGTGGCATCGACCGCGACCAGATGCAGTCCCAGCTTGTCACGCAGGTTCTGTTGCACCTTATGAAATTCATCTTTTCGCAGCACGCCGTTGTTCACGAACACGCAGGTCAGGCGGGTGGGATGTTTAGCGTCGCGCATGGCCCGGTCCACCAGCGTAGCGGCAACTGCCGAGTCTACGCCGCCCGAGAGCGCGCAAATCGCCCGGCCGCTGCCCACGGTCTGGCGCACGCTGGCGATGGTCGCGTCAATGAAATGCTGTGCAGTCCATGTGGGCTTAGCCCGGCAAATCACCAGCGCAAAGTTGCGCAGGATGTCGGCGCCGTGTTGCGTGTGGTGGACCTCGGGATGAAACTGCACCGCCCACATTTTCCTTTCTTCGTTCTCGATTCCGGCGAGCGCGTTGGGTGAACTGGCAGTCTCCTGGAATCCGGGCGGCAATTCGACGGCTTTGTCGCCGTGCGACATCCAAACGCTCAGTTTGCCGGGCAAGTTGTGAAACAAGCATGATCCGGTCTTGAGGTTCACCATCGCATGGCCGTACTCGCGTTTGTCTGCGGCCTGCACCTTGCCGCCGAGCGCGTGCACCATGAGCTGCAATCCATAGCAGATGCCCAGCATCGGCAGCCCCATACGGAAGACGCGCGGGTCCACGGCGGGCGCGTCTTTGTCATAGACCGAAGACGGACCACCGGACAGGATGATGCCGACCGGCGAGTAGCTGCGAATTTCATCCAGGCTGGCGGTGCAGGGCAGGACAACGGAAAAGACGTTCTGTTCGCGGATGCGGCGCGCAATCAACTGCGAATATTGCGCTCCGAAGTCGAGGACAACAATAGATTGGGTTTCCACTGACGAGTGTCTCAAAAGTCGGGCGCTGTGTAAAGATCAAGGACGTCACCCAGTCATTATCCGGGTGCAGGAACGTCACTCAAGATCAACTCATCCGGGTCGATCGAGGCACTGGGCTGAGTGCTGAATGCTGACGACTGAAAACTGGGTTCCATCGGCAATTCCAGAATCGCCACATAAGCAGCCAGTCGCCCCATGTACAAGAAATCCGCCATAGCCAAGTAGAGCAGTGTGATCACAGTTATCGCGGCCAGCACCAATCTCCCGGGAAGCGCCGCCGCCAGCCCCAATGGCACAGCAGCCACAATGCTGGCCACAATGAAGGCGGCAAAATGGGCCAGACCGAAGGAGGTGCCGACGGCGAACACCGGCCCGCCCCGTAACCCGAGAAAATCCACGGCGGCTGCGATCGCGCCAAACGTGTCTTCTCCGTTAGCAACTACAAAAATCGCCGCCAACGAAAGAAACCAGTTCACCACCGACCACGCCAACCAAACCAGCCCAAAGATGACCATGGCGAGTTGGAAAGCCATGCCACTTTCCTCGGGTGTTGACGCGAACCCCAGCACTCCGAAAGCTGCGAAGCCACCCAAGACCGCGGCCAGCGAAGTCGTCGCCCGAAAAAACATCAGCCCCGCCAAAGGCCGTATCCCCGGCGCCGCGGCTTTATTGCTGTCGCGAAAGTGCCCGATTAGCGCCTTGACCGTAGCCGCCCGCGCCAGCGCAGCTACCACGATCCATCCCACGGTAAGCGCGAGCGCCAGCACGATGAACGCTTCTACCAAGCGAAACCCGCTGCCCCGCACGATGTTTCCGGCCGCTCGCAAAATCAGCAACGGCTGCCGGGAGCGGAGCAACAGCAAATCTCCGCGAGTGACGGGGAGCGTGTCAAGGTACTCGAAACAGAAGAGCGTGATCAGCAGCCCCGCGGCGCCGCCGAAACTCCAGCGCCAGGCGATTTCCGCGAAACCAAGGGACGGCCGGCGGAATACGGTGCGAAAGCCTTCCAGAGTCGGAGAGCGCGGCATCACAGATTAGGATACCGCAGCGATGGGCTGCGGAGTTCAACGCATGACGATATTCACCAGGGGCTTGCTGGGAAGAACGATATGCTTTACGATCTGCTTCCCGGCAATTGCGGCCTTGATCTTGGCGTCCGCCAAAGCAGCGTCGCGGATGATCTCTTCCGCGGAACCTGCGGGAACGATCACTACACTTCGCAACTTACCGTTCACCTGCACCGGAACTTCAATCTCATCTTCCTTCGCCAGCGCCGGATCATACTTCGGCCAGGGAGTCTTGAGTAGACTTCCTCTCTCGCCCAACATCTCCCATAGTTCGTGCGCGAGGTATGGGGCAAACGGCGCGAGCAACAATACCAGGTCTCGCCGAACATCCGCGAGCAGCGACATGGGCAGGGCTTCGACGGGCGAGCGCGTCCCACGTTCTTCGGCGAGGTAGAGCTCATTCACCAATTCCATGATTGCCGCAATGGACGTATTGAAATGCCACCGGCCCTGGAAGTCGTCGCTTACACGTTTGATCGTCTGGTGAAGCTTACGTTGAATGGCCCGAGCCCCTTGCGGTAGGGAGGTTGCATGCAGCGCCTCTTTACTTGGAGGCGCGTTCCTCGCGACGAAGCGGTAGATTCGCCCCAAAGCCCGTCGGATGCCTTCGACGCCCTCATCCTGCCAGTCCAGTTCGCGATCCGGAGCTGTCGCAAAAAGCGTGTACATCCGAGTACTGTCGGCGCCATAGCGAGCCACCATTTCATCCGGTGACACCACGTTGCCCAGGCTCTTCGACATTTTTGCGCCGTTCTTAATAATCATGCCCTGGGTGAACAGGCGCTCAGCCGGTTCGTCGTTCGTAACCATGCCCATATCGCGCATGAACTTGGTCCAGAAGCGCGAATAAATCAGGTGGAGAATCGCATGCTCGACTCCGCCGATGTACTGGTCAATGGGAAACCAGTAAGCCACGCTCTTGGAATCAAATGGTGCCTGCTGATTGTGTGCGTCGGTGTAGCGATAAAAATACCAGGACGAATCGACAAACGTGTCCATGGTGTCGGTCTCGCGGCGCGCGGGGCCACCACACTTCGGGCAGACGGTATTCACGAATTCCGGCACCCGGCTCAAGGGCGAACCGCCGGTGAGCGTGATGTCCACATTGTCCGGCAAAACAACCGGCAAGTCTTTCTCCGGAACCGGCACAATCCCGTCCTTCTCGCAATAAAGTACCGGAATGGGTGTACCCCAATAGCGTTGCCGGGAGATGCCCCAATCTTTGAGGCGATAGGTGACCGTCGCTTTGCCGAAGCCGTGCTGCTCGGCGTAGGCCGACATCTCGACGATTGCCTCCTCGCAGTTGAGCCCGGTGAAGGGGCCGGAGTTCACCAACGAGCCTTTCAAATCAGTGAACGGGGGAACCGGCTCAGTAACGGTTTCGTCCATATCGTCAGGCCGGGGCACGATGACAATCCGAACTTCCAGCGCGTATTTGCGGGCGAATTCGTAATCGCGTTCGTCGTGCGCGGGAACACTCATGATCGCGCCGGTGCCGTAGTCCATCACAATGTAGTTCGCAATCCAGATGGGCAGTTTCTCGCTGTTATACGGATTCACCGCGAAGTGGTGGGTGTTAATTCCGTGTTTTTCGATGTTGCCAATGTCGCCGGCCTCTTTGGCTTTGTGCTGCTCAGCAATCAACTGCTCGACTTGCGCACGCAACGGGTCGTTGTACTTCGCCATCCGCGTCACCAGCGGGTGCTCCGGCGCGAGCTGGATGGAAGTCGCGCCGTAAATCGTGTCCACCCGCGTGGTGAAGACGGCGATGGTGTTCTCGGGAGAGTCGGCAGCCCCTTCGAGCTTGAAATCTACCAGCGTCCCTTCACTGCGCCCGATCCAGTTGCGCTGCATGGTGCGTACTTTTTCCGGCCAGCCTTCGAGCTTGTCAAGACCGAGCAGCAACTCTTGCGAATACTCTGTGGTGCGCAGGAACCACTGCTCCAGTTCGCGCTGCTCCACCAGCGTGTCTTCATGGCGCCAGCAGCAACCGCCCACCACTTGTTCATTGGCCAGAACTGTCGCGCACTTTGGGCACCAGTTGACTTTGCTTTTCTTCCGATAAGCCAGGCCTCTCTCATAGAGCTTGAGAAAGAACCACTGGTTCCAGCGGTAGTACTCAGGCAGACAAGTCGTGACCTCGCGCGACCAGTCGTAAGCAAAGCCCAGGCGCTTCATCTGCGCCTTCATGTTGGCGATGTTGCGAAGGGTCCAGTCGCGCGGCGGTGTGTGGGCGGAAATCGCCGCATTCTCCGCAGGAAGGCCGAACGAATCCCAGCCCATGGGATGCAGCACGTTGTAGCCGTTCATCCACATGTAGCGGGCGAGCGCGTCGCCGATCGCATAATTGCGTACGTGCCCCATGTGCAGCGCGCCTGAGGGATAGGGCAGCATTTCCAGCGCGTAATACTTGGGTTTGGTGGAATCGTGCTCGGCAGCGTAAATAGATCCATCCTGCGGCCAACGCTCGAACCACTTGCTCTCGATGCGCTGGGCATCGTAGCGGTCGTCGGAGGGGGGGACTGCCTCGCGAGCCACGGTTCTGTTGTCTTCCTGCGGCATAGAAAACGACGACAGCTCAGGATAAGCCTTAGATTTTACAACGAGAGCCGAACCACGTGGGGCCAGCCGCCCCCGGCTGTCGAGCCGATCACAAGCTCGGCGAATCGGCCAAGCCCTATGAAAGCCGACGCTCCAACTCATCGAGCGTGATGGTGGGTTCGCGGCGTCCCAACGCGGCAATGCCCTTCAGGTAGTCCTCGCGATCCTCAAGGAACTGCCGAATGGCCTCGCGAGCGTAATAGCTCTTGCTGCGGCCAGTCTCTTTGGCAAGAGACTCTAGCTTCTTCCAGTTCGGGTTCAAGCCGAATGCCGAGCATTTTGTTTAACATGTTTAACATAGCAAAATTCGGAGCCCGTTGTAAGCCGGAGGAGTTTAGAACCTCGCCGGCGCAGTTCAAGACGTTTGCTGCCCAACCGCTTTCAACGATAGACTTAAGCATTCTGAGGGAAGGATTCCCATGCTAGTCGTCATGCAGGCCCACGCCACCGAAGAGCAGGTGCGTGCCGTCTGCCAGAAAATCGAGTCGCTGGGCTACCGCGCCCACTCCATCCCCGGCGCGGAGCGCACCGCCATTGGCATCACCGGCAACCAGGGCGAAGTCCAGGCCGGTACGCTGGAAGAACTCGCTGGTGTACAGGAAGTCATCCGCGTCACCAAGCCCTACAAGCTGGTCAGCCGCGATATTAAAGAAGACAACACCGTCGTCCGCTTCGCGGGTTCCGATGCCACCATCGGGGGCGCGGCGCTGGCCATCATTGCCGGACCCTGTGCCATCGAGAATCGCGAGCAGGCGTTCGCGGTGGCGGAACGCGTGCAACGCGCGGGCGCACAGTTTTTCCGTGGAGGCGCCTACAAGCCGCGCACTTCCCCGTATTCTTTTCAGGGCCTGGGCGAGGATGGCCTGCGCATCATGGCGGAGATCCGCGATCAGTTCGGCATGCGGATCGTCACCGAAGCCATCGACCACGAATCGCTCGAACTGGTGGAAGAGTACGCCGACGTCATCCAGATTGGCGCCCGCAACATGCAGAATTTTTCGCTGTTGAAGCGTGCCGGACGCAGTCGCAAGCCGGTGCTGCTGAAGCGCGGCCTGGCGGCCACACTCGAAGAATTCCTGATGGCGGCCGAGTATGTAATGAGCGAAGGCAACTACAACGTGATTTTGTGCGAACGCGGCGTGCGCACGTTCGCCGACCACACCCGTAACACGCTGGATTTGAGCGTGGTTCCGGCGGTACAGCGCCTGAGCCATCTGCCCATTGTGGTTGATCCCAGCCACGGCACCGGAAAGCGCAATAAAGTCACGCCGCTTTCACGGGCTGCGGTGGCTGTTGGTGCCGATGGCCTGATGGTCGAAGTCCACCACCAGCCCGACAAAGCTCTTTCCGATGGAATGCAGTCGCTCTATCCCGACCAGTTCGATGAACTGATGGCACAAGTGCGGCAGATTGCGCCGGTGGTGGGGAGGAGGATTGCAGGAGTTGAAACGCCCGTGCCGGCGACCCTGAAGTAACTCTTTCCGTGGAAGCTTAGACCCGCAAGGTTGAATGGGAATCCACTGGCAGTTCCGGTTGTCGTCCGGATCACGGTTCGTATCTTCTGACGGTAATGCGGTACTCTAGCTGCATTCAGCTACATCTGTGCACTCTTGCGAAAGCTACTCCTCATCGTTCTGCTTCTGCCCATCCTGGGCGGGCTCGGCTGGTGGTACTTCCACGAGCGGCAGCTTCCCTTTTTCGCTCAGGGATACCGCGAGTACGCCTACGTCACCAACGGGAAAAGCAACACGGTCAGCATTATCGACCTGCGTACATTTGCGCTGGCCAAGACCATCCGTGTGGGCAACGAACCCACAGGCATCGCTGCGAACCCGAAGAAAAATGAACTTTACGTCGTAAACAGCGGCTCAAACAACATCAGCGTAATTGACGCGGAACGCAACGCTGAAGTCGCCGTCATCGGCGTGCATGGCCGCCCCTACTTTATCGATATCTCGGACGATGGCAAACGCGGCTACGTGGCCAACTCGGGCTCAGCCAATGTTTCTGTCGTCGATCTGGACAAGCGCGCCGTCCTCGCCAACATTCGCGTGGGCGCTTCGCCCGGTCTGGCACGAGTTTCCCCCGACGGCTCGACCGTTGTCGCCAGCAACCGCGGCGATAACACGGTTTCGGTTATCGACACAACTCACTTGGCCGTCCGCAGCACCATTTCGATCTGCATCCAGCCCGAAGATATTGTCATCCTTCCCGATGACAGCAAGGCCTTCGTGGCGTGCACGGGATCAGGACAAGTGGCTTCGATTGATCTGAAAACCGACAAACTGCTCGCCCTGCTCGACGTTGGGAAGACTCCCGTTCATCTCGCGCTTAAGCCCGACGGCGGTGAACTCATGGTAAACAACTTTGATTCCGACAACATTTCGATCATCGAAACCACTATGAACGAAGTCGGTGGCAGCTACTTGATTGGGACCCATCCTGCCTGCGGCGTGGTCAGCAACGACAACTCCCGGCTCTACATCAGCAATTTCGGATCGAATACGCTTGCGGTATATGACATCGACTCCGGAAAGATTGTGGCCGCGCTCCCGGTGGGCAGCCATCCCGACGCCATGGCGCTCACGCAAAGTCAGAATTATCTATTGGTGGTGAATTCCGGGTCGGGCGATGTGACCGTGATCCAGAAACGCACGCCGAAAAAGAAATTCGAGCCGGGGGAGTATTCGCTGCTGACCATGATTCCGGTGGGCATCCAGCCGAATAACATCGTGGTGAAGGCGTTCGTGCTGCGGCAAGCGCAAAAGTAACTGTCATCCTGAGCGCAGCATGAACTTCGCCAAGCGACGAAGCCAACTGTCATCCTGTGCGCAGCATGACCTTCGCCAAGCGACGAAGCCAACTGTCATCCTGAGCGCAGCATGACCTTCGCCAAGCGACGAAGCCAACTGCCATCCTGAGCGCAGCATGAATTTCGCCAAGCGACGAAGCCAACTGTCATCCTGAGCGCAGCATGAACTTCGCCAAGCGACGAAGCCAACTGTCATCCTGAGCGCAGCATGAACTTCGCCAAGCGAAGTTCATGCGGAGTCGAAGGATCCCTATATCCTGCAAGGCAATCTCGCTTTGCCTCCAATGCACGGGGATTAGCGAAGAACGCAGCGGCAATAGGAAGCCTTCGACCGCGTAGCCGCTTCGCGAAAGCGCCACTCCGCTCAGGATGACGTTTACCCGCCTGCACCGCAGCACTTCTTGTATTTCTTGCCTGATCCGCAGGGGCAAGGATCGTTGCGGCCGACTTTGGCGGCGGCGCGCACCACTTGCTGCACTGGCTGGCGGTCTCCAGCGCCCGCCATGCGGGCTTGCTCCAACTCGCGGCGCTTGCGGCGCTGGAAAGCCTCCTCCAGTTCGTCCACTGAGGTGGAAACGTTGCGCGGCTGGCGGCCATTGCCATCGCCGCCACCCACCGCGGGCTGCCCCGTCAGCACCGGACGTCCAGCCGGCGGCCCTTCCGGCCGCTCCAAAACCTGCATCAGGTACAGATAGCGGACGGTGTCTTCCTGGGAGCGCTGCATCATGGCTTCGAACATATCGAAGGATTCGCGCTTGTATTCGACCAGGGGATCGTGTTGCCCATAGCCGCGCAGACCAATGCCTTCCTTCAGATGGTCCATATCGCGCAGGTGGTCTTTCCACTGTGCGTCCAGCACGCTCAGCATGATCATGCGCTCGTGGTAGCGCATGGCATCCGGGCCAATCAGTTTTTCTTTGGCGTCGTAGCGGGCTTTGAGCCGCTCGAAGATAGCGTCTCCCAACTCCTGGCGGTTCAGCGTCTCCGGCTTGATGCCCTCGGCCAGAATGTCCACACCGAAGCGCGTGAAAATGGCATCCTTCAACGCCTTGATGTCCCAATCTGCCGGGTGGGTCTTAGCCGCGCAGAACTGGTCCATCAAATCGCTCAGAATTCCAGCGACGTAGTCCTCAAGAATGATCTCTTTCTGATCGACGCCTTCGAGCAACTGGTGACGCAGGCCATACACCGCCTCGCGCTGCTTGTTCATCACGTCGTCGTATTCCAGCAAATGTTTGCGGGCTTCAAAGTTCTGCGCTTCCACGGCCTCCTGCGCCTTCTCGACCCGCCGCGAGATCATCCGAGATTCGATTGGAACTCCTTCTTCCATGCCCAGGCGCTGCAGTAGGTTCGATATCCATTCTTTGGCGAAGATGCGCATCAAATCGTCTTCGAGCGAAAGGTAAAATCGCGAAGAGCCGGGATCACCTTGACGCCCGGCGCGCCCGCGAAGCTGGTTATCGATACGCCGGGCCTCGTGCCGTTCGGTGCCGAAGATGTGCAAGCCACCGGCGACGATCACTTCGTCGTGCTCTTTGTCGGTCTGCTGTTTGTAGCGATTGAAAATCTCCGTCCACTGGTCGGTGGGGACAACGTACTCGTTGCCTGCGTAATACCAGACCGTGCTCTTGCTGTCGTCGACCACCGCCTGGACCTTGCCCTGCGCGGCCCGCAGCGGCTGAGCGATTCCCTTTTTCACGCACTCCTGCTTGGCCATGAATTCAGGGTTGCCGCCGAGCAGAATGTCGGTGCCGCGGCCGGCCATGTTGGTGGCGATGGTGATCATGCCCTTGCGCCCGGCCTGGGCCACAATCTCGGCCTCTTTCTCGTGTTGCTTGGCGTTCAGTACCCAGTGCTTGACGCCCTTTTTCTTCAACAAGTCTGACAGCCGTTCCGATTTCTCGATCGACGTGGTGCCCACCAGCACCGGCTGGCCGGTGGCGTTCAGCTTCTGAATTTCATCGGAGGCGGCAAAATACTTTTCCTTCTCGGTGCGATAGACCACATCCGGGTGCTCCAGGCGCAGCAGCGTGCGGTTGGTGGGAATTACCATGACTTCCAGTTTGTAGATCTTGTCAAATTCCGTGGCTTCGGTTTCCGCGGTACCGGTCATGCCCGCAAGCTTCCTGTACATGCGGAAATAATTCTGGAAGGTGATGGTCGCCAGCGTCTGGTTTTCGCGCTCGATCTTGACGTTTTCCTTGGCTTCCACGGACTGGTGCAACCCATCGGACCAGCGCCGTCCCGGCATCAGGCGGCCGGTGAACTCGTCCACGATGATCACTTCGCCGTCTTTCACCACGTACTCGACGTCGCGGTGGTAGAGGGCGTGGGCCTTGACCGCGGTCTCGACGTGGTGCTTCAGATCCCAGTTTTCCGGGTCGGCAATATTACCGATGCCAAGCAGTTGCTCGACTTTCTCCCAGCCTTCGTCGGTGACCGTGATGTTGCGGTGCTTCTCATCAACCACGTAGTCTCCGGTGAGCTGTTTGGGTTCGCCAGGGGCGGTGTCAAGTTCTTCACCCTTCTCCAGCTTGGGGATGATGCGGTTGACACGGGCGTACTTGTCGGTCGACTCCTCGCTGGCCCCGGAAATAATCAGCGGTGTGCGGGCTTCATCAATCAGGATAGAGTCCACTTCGTCCACGATGCCGAAATTGTGTCCACGCTGCACGCAATCGTGCAGATCGAACTTCATGTTGTCGCGCAGGTAGTCGAAGCCGAACTCGTTGTTGGTGCCGTAGGTGACGTCGGCGGCGTAGGCCTCACGGCGCTGCTGATCGTCCAGGTCATGCACGATCACCCCGACCGTCAGGCCGAGAAAACTGTAAAGCTTGCCCATCCACTCCGAGTCGCGTTTGGCAAGATAATCGTTGACCGTAACCACGTGGACGCCGCGGCCGCTCAACGCGTTCAGATAGACGGGAAGGGTCGCAACCAGCGTCTTGCCTTCGCCGGTTTTCATTTCGGCGATCTTGCCCTGATGCAGCACCATGCCGCCGATGAGCTGGACGTCGAAGTGCCGCATGTTGAGCACCCGGCGGCCGGCTTCGCGAACCACGGCAAAGGCCTCCACCAGGATTTCGTCGAGCACCTCGTTGGTGGCCTTCCGGCGCTCGTCGTCAAGTTCCTTCATTCGCTCGATATCAGCCTCGGGCTCGTCGGCAATGCTTTTCAGACGGTCCTGAATGCGTTGACGGAATTCGGCGGTCTTGGCCCGCAACTCGTCGTCGCTGAGCCGCTTCATGGCCGGCTCAAGCGCGCTGATGGCCCCCACATTGGGCATCAGGCGCTTGATTTCGCGCTCATTCTTGGTGCCGAAGACCTTACCTAACAGGGCATTAATCAATCAATTTTCCTCGCCGGGCACACGCATCCCAGTATGTGTAAAAGCCTAGCACATTAGATGCGTCAGCGGACTGAGGGACGCTGGTGCTTTTTCTTCGGCGAAAACTCCGCGGACTCGCGTTTTGACCTCCTGGCTTGACCGAATCAGATTGATTCGTAACGATTGGTTTCATGTAAGATTCCACGCGACCCATGTCCACCTTCTACGACCGCTTTCGCGATTGCGCTAAGCACTGGCCGAATAACGTCGCACTCGAAATTCAGCGGCGCGACCGGCTTGAGAGTTGTACCTATGCCGAACTTCGTCAGATGGCTGAGTCCATTGGCCGCTGGCTCACGGAAAAGACGCTCCCTTCCGGCGCCCGCATCGCCATCTTCGCCGATAATCATCCCCGCTGGGTTGCCGCCTATCTCGGCATCATCGCCAGCGGAAATACGGCGGTTCCTCTCGACACGGCATTTCACGCCGACCAGGTCGCCAAACTGCTGAAGGACAGCGGCGTTTCGCTCGTGTTTTGTGATGGGAAACACCTCGCGGTCGCGCGGGAAGCAATGGGCGGGCCAGCCATCGGGATCGTACTGCTGGACACCCAGGATGCAGGCAAGGCCGCCCGCACGATACCAACAGATCTCGAAAGCATTCTCGCCGCTGGCTCCGGCGATTTTGCGCCGGTGTCGTCCTCAGAAGATGCGCTCGCTTCCCTGCTCTACACCTCCGGCACCACCGCCGACCCCAAAGGCGTCATGCTCACTCACGGCAATCTCCTGGGCGAAGTGAAGGCTGTGTTCAGCTGGGCTGACATTGGGCCTGATGATGCCGTGCTCGGCGTGCTGCCGCTGTTCCACGTGCTTTCGCAGATGGCCAATCTGCTACTGCCCCTGGTGAAGGGAGCGCGGGTGGTTTATCTCGAGACGCTGAATACCACGGAGCTTCTGCGGGCGCTGTCGGAGCGGAAGATCACGGCATTTGCCGTAGTGCCACAGTTTTTTTATCTCATCCACGAGCGCATCTTCAAGGAGGTCTCGCAACGCGGCAGGCTGGCGCAAGCGGCGCTGCGGGCTCTGATGACCATCACCCGTTTCGGCCGCAAACTCGGCATCAACCTTGGCAAAGTTTTTTTCGGAAGAATCCACCGCACCTTCGGCGACCAGATGCGCTACCTGGTCACCGGCGGCTCGCGCTTTGATCCTCAGATTGCGCGCGACTTCCACGCGCTCGGCATCGACGTCCTGCAAGCCTACGGCCTCACCGAAACCACCGGCGCCGCGTTCGCCAATTCTCCTCACAATATCGTGATCGGCTCGACGGGGCCACCGCTCACCGGCGTGGAGGTCAGGATTCTAGATCCCCAGCCGCAAGAAGGTGCTCCTTTGCCGGTCGGCGAGATTGCGCTTCGTGGTGCGATCGTCATGAGGGGATACTGGAACCGCCCGGAGGCCACTGCCGAGGTCCTAAGAGACGGCTGGCTGTACACCGGCGACTTGGGTTACCTGGATTCGGGCAACAACCTCTTCATCACTGGGCGCAAAAAAGAAGTCATCATTCTCAGCAATGGCAAGAACATTTATCCCGAGGAAGTCGAGACCCACTATCTGAAATCGCCGTACATCAAGGAAATGTGCGTGATGGGACTGGAAGGGCAACCGGGCGATCCTGCAACAGAGCGTCTGCATGCTGTGGTCGTACCTAATTTCGAGGTTCTCAAGCAGCGCAAGATCGCTAATGCGAAAGAGGTCATCCGCTTCGACATTGAGAACCTGTCCACAGAATTGCCCTCCACTAAGCGCATCGGCAGCTACGAAATCTGGCAGGAAGATTTGCCTCGCACCACCACTCGCAAGTTGAAGCGGTTCGAAATTGCAAAACGAGTGCAGGGGAGCCAGGGAAAGGCTTTCGCCGACGCCGAGATTGCAGCCGAAAAACCGCTCACCGGCGAAGACTTGGCCTGGCTGGACCAGCCTGAGGTGCAGCGCGCGCTGCAGATGATTCGCGAGGCTGCGCGTACCTCGCAGGTCTTGCGTCCGGACAGCAATTTGGAACTCGACCTTGGCCTCGACTCCATGCAGCGCGTCGAGTTGCTGGTCGCGCTGGAGCACGAACTTGGCGGCAACACGGAAGAGTCACGGCTGGCGGAGGTCTACACGGTGCGCGACCTGGTAGACATGGTGCGTGAGAGCGCCGCCAGCGGCGCAACTCTGGCCCGGCCGCGGACCGGATGGGACACGCTGCTGCGCGAGGAAACTACGGACCCGGAGGTCCTGGCGCTGATCCGCCCTCGGCGCATCGCGGAAGCGTTCTGGTTCTTGATCGGCCGCTTGATTCGTATCGCCGCCGAAGACCGCTTCCATCTGCGAGTTACCGGACTGGACAAGATTCCTACCCAGGGACCCTTCATCCTCTGCTCCAATCACCAGAGTTTTATCGACCCCATTGTCCTCGGCGGCTTTTTGCCCTGGTCGGTGTTTCGGGACACGTTTGCCGTCGGCACCAGCGAAATCTTCGGCAACGGATTCATGCGTACCCTGGCACGGTGGTTGCGTGTAGTCGTGGTCGATCCCGATGCCAATCTGGTCCCCGCTATGCGGGCCGGGGCGTTCGGGCTCCAGCATGGACGTGTGCTCATTCTCTACCCCGAAGGTGAGCGCTCGATTGACGGCACGCCCAAAAGTTTCAAGAAGGGCGCAGCCATTCTGTCGATTCAGATGCAGGTACCGATCATTCCCGTCGCGATTGAAGGCTTCCACGACGCCTGGCCGCGCGGAAAACCATTCCAGAAATTCGCCCCGCTGCGGATGAAGATTGGCGATGCGATTTTTCCTCCGCCGGAAACGGAAGCATCAGAAGTGGCTTATGAAAAACTGACCGCTGAGTTGAAAGCGAGAATTATTGGGATGTGGACGGAATTAAGGCAAACCGGCCCAGAAAACACTCACTAGATCTGGCTGCTCGCCTGCCCTCTATTTTGGTGGGGTTACCGCGTGCGTGTGAATCACCCAGCCCTTTTCAGGTTTAGCCGAATCATAGGTCAGCGTCTTCTGGACGTCATCGCGCCAATCGTCATATACCGCCGTCAGCCGTCCCTGGTCGATGTTATAAGACTGCTCCGAACCGGGGAGTGACGTTCTCGATGCTGACGGCGCAAGATGCGATTAGCTCCACACGATAGTCGTCTTCGTCCCAATTGTTCAGGTCCAGATTGAGCCAAATCAAGTACTCCTCTTCGCCGGCGCCACAATAACCATTGCCGCCGCCGGTGGTAGAACCTTTAATGTGGATAAGCAAATATAGAGAATGACCAATCGACCTCTGGAATACCAATGTGGTTTGGCCAATCTCATACAAGTGCAGGTCATCTTCGAAATCGTATTGATGCTCGTGTCCCTGCGCCTGGACCACGATGGATTTTTCGCTGCCGGAAACCTTCTCGATCGTGCCAGATTGCTGCGCCAGAATAGGAAACGACAAAAAGAGGAAGGCTAGAGTCACGAAAGGATTTGACGACAGTATTCCCATCGATTTCGCTCCCTTCACCTACTTCGCCCGTGGATGGGTCTGGTCATACACCTCGAGCACATGCTTCATGGAAAGCTGGGTGTAGCGTTGCGTAGTCGAGAGCCGCTCGTGTCCCAGCATCTCCTGGATCGCCCGCAAATCAGCGCCTTCTTCCAGCATGTGGGTACCGAACGCGTGCCGCAGCGTATGCGGATGCACATCGGGCGGCAGCCCCTTAGCCACGGCAATCCTTTTGACGATGCGGCCGGCGCTGCGGGTGGTGAGTCGGCCGCCCCGCTGATTGATCAGCAGCGCATTAGTATTTTTCCTTCGTTCCGCCAGCATTTGCATACGCAGCGGCAGGTACGCTGCCAGCGCTGATTTCACTGGATCGCCAAACGGCACGAGGCGTTCTTTCTTTCCCTTGCCGCCAATCAGAATGGCCTCCGCGCTCAGCCGAATATCATCCAGATTGATGCCGATCAGTTCCGAGTTACGAATCCCGCAGCCGTAGAGCAGTTCAAACATGAGCCGGTCACGCTCCGGAAAGGCCGCGACTTTGGGCATCGGCCCATCCAGCACCGTATTCATTTCTTCGACGGTCGGAACCCGCGGCAGTTTCTTGGGCAGCTTGGGCGTTGAAACCAGCGCCGCAGGATTCTGCTCCACCACCCCTTCCTGCGCCAGCCAGCGATAGAGCGACCGCACCGCCGCTAAAGACCGCGCAACCGAAGTCTTGCTTAGGCCTTTTTCGTAAAGATGAGACAGGAATCCGCGGATGGTCACATGATCAATCCGGCGCCAGTCGCGCGGTCCGACGTACGCGGCGAAGTTGTCCAGGTCCCCCGTGTAGGCCTTGAGGGTATGCGGCGAGGCATTACGCCCGCGCAGCGATCCCAAAAACTGGTCGGCGGCTTTCTCAACAATCGTGCGCTTGGTGTTGCTCGCCATTTCCGTTCCCTTCGTGTGTCCGTGGTGAATCATCTCGCCTTCGCCCGCGGATGATGCTTCTGATACACCG
>Ga0335081_10001519_pt1 | contig 36958 bp, 33 predicted proteins | sample Lox_Sample_35_FD_206713 | JGI IMG/M metagenome (GOLD analysis project Ga0335081, IMG submission 206713) | Soil microbial communities from Loxahatchee National Wildlife Refuge, Florida, United States - Lox_Sample_3.5 | ecosystem: Environmental > Terrestrial > Soil > Wetlands | place: USA...
CATCCTGTCCGAACAACGGGACGCTTACCATGCCACCCGCCTGGAGTCTCGGCTCCGGGGTCGAATCCGGACTGAAGAACACGAAGATCCGGCCCGTAACGGGCTCGGCGTGGAGGGCGCGGGGGATGACGACCTCCACCTTCCTGGCGGGGGTTCCCGTGACCGTGGGTCCGGGGAGCGCAAGCAGGGCGAGCAGGGCAAGCATCACGGCCTCTGGGGGGCGGGAGCCGGACAATCTAGCGGGCGCCGCAATAGGTGGCGCCCGCTGCGCGCTGGTGAACCGCGGTCATGAATGGAATTCAGTCGTATTAGGGAACTTTAGCCTCAACCCCAGTTGGTAACGGACGACACTGTTGCTACGGCTCTGCACTCGCGGCGCTGCCGCATGCGGCGGGCGGCTGAGCCAGGAGCCCCCAAGTCGAACCGCGCTCACGCGCCAGTAACAATGAGGAGCAACATGTCAGTCCAGGGCCTTACCTCCGGGTACAGCGTTCTCCAATCACTGTTCAGCCCGGCCGCACCCACGGCCACCGCCACAGGCGCCGGCACCGACGCCAGCAGCACAAGCAGTCTTTCGCCCGCGGATCAATTCAAGAGCGACTTGCAGGCGCTGTTCAGCGCGGTGCAGCAGGGTGACATGACGGGCGCCCAGAGCGCGCTCCAGGCCATCACCAACGACGTGAATGCCGCCCAGTCCAACGGACAGTCTGGATATGGGAAGCAGTCCTCTCCGGCCAGCGACTTCCAGGCCTTGATCGATGCGGTCAATTCAGGTGATACGACAGCGGCCCAGAACGCCTTGTCCAAGCTCCAGTCCGATCTGGCCGCCCGAGGGGGTCGCCATCACCATCATCACGGTGGCGGCGGGTGGAACCAGAACTCCAGCGGCTCCACTGCAGGCACCAGCACCGTGCCCGCCGCGGTCGCGCCGGGGACCGGCACGGACGGGGACGGGGACGGGCGGTAGCCGATCCGCTTGCCGGGAAGGAGTCCGGGCGAAACCCCCGGGCCATCTGACGCGTAGTCGTGATGACCCGGCGTTTCCCGTTCTCCTTTCCAATCCATCGCTGGAGGCACCGCCGTGACCGCCCCTGTCGCGTTCGCGCTGTTCCTGCTGGCAACTCCCGCTCCCGCCCATCGAGAATCCGTGGTACGTCCACGGCCCTATCCGGATGGCGCGGCCCTGATCCGGGCGATGCACGACCGGTACGCAGGCAAGTGGTACCACACCCTCTCGTTCGTGCAGACGACGACGCTCTCCCGGCCGACCCCTCACCAGGAGACGTGGTACGAAGCGGCGCGGATACCTGGGAACCTCCGGATCGATATCAGTCCGGTGGACAGCGAAAATATGATCCTGTTCCGGCATGATACTCTGTATCGGTTCAAGCAGGGGCAACTTGCCGGGAGCCGCCCCTTCGTCCATCCGCTGATGGTGCTGGGTTTCGACGTCTATCTGGATGCTCCGGACACCACGATTGGCAAGCTCAAGGCGCTGGGCTTCGCCATGGACCGGATCCGCGAAGCGGCCTGGCAGGGGCGTCCGGTGTACGTGGTGGGCGCTGGTGAGGGAGACACGACCAGCGCCCAATTCTGGATCGACAAAGAGCGCCTGCTCTTCGTGCGGATGCTCGAGCCGGTTGGCGACAAGCCCGGCACGATCGCGGAGACGCAGTTCAACCGGTACCAGCCCCTCGGTCAGGGATGGATCTCGGTCGAGGTGGTCTTCAGCGTGAATGGCGAGCAGATAACCAAGGAAGAATACGCCGAGGTGCGGGGTGACCCGGAGCTGCCGGCGGATCTGTTCGACGCGACAGCCTACAAGGCGCCGGGGTGGGTGGGGGGTGGTGGGAAGTGAGAGGTGAAAAGTGAGAGGTAAGAAGTGAGGCGAGCCGGTCCGGGACGCGTCAGAGTCCGACCTCGAGCCCGAAGCGAAGCAGGCGTCCCGGCGCTGTGAAGTACTGGAGCCCCTTCCCCACCTGGTAGAGAGCATCGGAGGCGCGAGTCTGTTCGGCGACGGTGAAGAGATGGTCCCCGTTGCCGAACCGTTGTTCCGCACGGATGAGATAAACGCAGTTGGGCGTAGCCGAACTGCCACCCGCGTTCACCCAGGTCCCGCATCCCCCCTCGGCCTGGCCGGCGAACTGGAGGTTGATCGTGCTGTCGGACATCAAGACGCCGTTGGCCGCGGCCTCCTGGGCATAGGCTTGGCGGTCTCCGAGAAGATTGAGCGAATGGTCGAGCGGGTCCGCAGTCGTGCCCGTCTCGGTGAAGACTTGAGTGATGTTCTCGGTGTTGAAGAGATTGCGAGCATCGATGAAGGCAGTGAGGGTTGTTCCAGCGAGGCTGAACCCTTTCGACAGGCGCAGATCGATCACCTTGGTGGTCGGCAACCGGGCCGAGTTCAAGCCAGTGGCCGACAAGCCCACACATCCCGGGCCCGGACACGGCGTGTACGGGGTCCCCGAGGCCACCCGGGCGTCGACATACATCCCGACCCGACTCAAGAGTCCCCCCAAGGCTCGCGACTCCGCCCCCGTCTGGTAGAGCAGCGCGGCGGTCACACTGTGCGGGCGAACGTCCGACAAGGGCGAAGCAAGCATCTCTCCGTGCGTGTAGCTGTAGGCGACCCATGCCTGACCTTTGAGCCCAAGCGACTGGGACAGGAGTGCGTCCACACCTGTGGCGGTCCGGTCGGGGCCGTTCACGAGGACACTCAGCCCCGTGTTGGACAGGTTCCTTGGGTCGGCGAAGGCGCGCAGTTCGGCGACGACAACGCCCGCGTCTTTCCGCGTCCATACGGCCAGGTCGGCCGCGGTGCGACTGCCGATGCGATACCGTGCACCGATCTCGCCCAGGACAGATCGCGCGTAGTCCAGGTCCGATCCATATATCTGGGAGCTACCGGTGACGGCGAGGTCGGTGTTCACTCCCTGATACACCGCCGTCAGGTCTGGCATCTGGGCCGTGGATGTGACGGCAGCGCGAACCTCGAGCCGCGGGCTGACTGAGATCGCCGCATTCGCCCTCGGACTTACCCGGGAGTGGCCGAGATCGCTGATCAGACCTGCGTACTGATTGACACACCGCACCGGGACTGCTGCCGCACCGGGAGTGCACCCCGCCGCAGGCTCGGCAGGGTTGGTGGCGTTGAAACCGGGCATGGTGGAGATCCGCGGAAACCAGGCCAAGCGCCCGAGCGTGTCGGCGAAATAGTAAGGGCGCTCCGCCCCCGTCGAGAAGTGGTCGTACCGCAGTCCGGCGCTGAGGGTCAGCTGGCCGGACCGGATCTCGTACTGACCGTAAACGGCCGCGCGCTGGGGCGACTGGACGTAGGCATCAGAGAAGGCCTGACTGATAAGCCCCGATGAGTAGTAGTGGATGTCATAGCTCTCTACCTCGCCCCCAATTCGCACCCTCTGCGCTTCGCCGATGTGACCATCCAGCACGATCTTGCCGACCACTCGGTCCTCCTGGGAGAGCGTCAGGGGGCCGAGCGGCCCGCCGCTTTCGTAGAACGACCGGTTCAGGCCATACGCATTGGTGCGCCACTGACTCACCAACTGGTATTGGGCGGTGTTCTGCAGGTCGTAGGGCGATAGGCGTCCCGTATTGGCGCGGAAATCTTCAACCAGCTGGTTGTTCACCGGAAAGGTGTTTCCGTCGAAGCGGAACCGCAGCGGAGCCAGGAGGAACCCGCCCCAGGGAGAGAGCGTCGACGTCTGGCTCGACGCATCCAGAGGCCCATCGGTTGCTCGGTCGGTCTGCACGGAGAGATGCGCCTCTCCTGCTAGCCGGAGCCGCGAATCACTGAGGAGCTGTCCGTACCAGCTTCCCGTCAGCACCCGGTCCCAGTCGCGGGTGGCGTTCAGGTTGGGGAGGTCGTAGAGGCTCTGGTAATTGAACACCCGAGCCTGCACCTGACTGGCCACGGCGGTGACTTCGAGACGCTGGTGCTCTCCCAGCAGATACCCGAGCCGGGCGAGGACGGAGTAGTTGGAGGTCGCGCTCGCAGGGATGCGGATCCCCGGTGAGGGGGTGAACTTGAGCACGTCAACCGAGGTCGTCGAGCCTCCCGGTGCCGCGACGGTGACGACCGTATCCACGCCAGCCGCGACGTAGACGGGAGATGCGTTCTGGTCCAGGCCGAGTCGTTCCGACCCCTGCCCTTCTCCGACCGCGGCGAGATTCGCGGAGAACCGCCCAGCCTGTCCATCGAAGGCAACCGTGACGCGATTGAGGTTGAGGCCGTGGCTCGTCCCCATGATGGCGTCCGTGGCCCAGCCAGCGTTCACGGCGACGTGGCGTCCGTCGGGAGGCCGCGCCCGCCGGCTCATCACCTCCTGAATGCCCCCGCGCGCGCTCGCGAACTCGGCGGCGCCGGTGCCCTTGTCGAGTGTCAGTGAGTCGAAACCATTCGTCCCGAGCGACACCCCCTCGCCTGTGGCGCCGAACCAGCTTCCGCCCAGAAGGAACGGCTTGAGGCGCCGGAGCCCGGGGGCCACGGGGACGCCATCGAGGTAGGCGTCGTTCGCGGCGCTGCCCGCGCCTCGCACGGAGATGGAGCCATCGTTCAGCGAGTTGACACCCGGAAGGAGTGCCAGCAGGTCGGCGATGCGGTCCACAGGCAGGTCGGCCTCTGTCCCCGTCATCGTCGAGGTGACGACCGGGGGTACTGCGGAGATCGAGTCCTGGGCGTAGAGCGCTCCAGCTGCACAGGAGCAGAGGGCCACGGTCGCACCGAACCGGAGGGTGCGCATTCGAGCACTCGCGGTGGAGGTCTGGCGCCCGGCTGAATCTGCAGGGAGCGGCGGACGCTCGCCTAAGCTGCTCCTGCGCCGGGGCGCGCGCAATGAGGTGCAATGAGGGTTGGGTCGCGAAGGTTTGGGTCGCGCCTGTCTCGGCGTCGCAGGTCGGCCGAGAATCACATAACCCTAGGGGTTGCCCTAGTGGCGATTGGCGGCCGGGGGATCGACTTTAGAACGTTCGCCTCGAAACGGTGCGACGGGCGGGAGCGCTCTCGAGAACCGTCTCTTCGTCACATCCCGCATTGCGGATCCGAGCCTGCCGACAGTAGAGCTTTCGGGCCAACCCATTACTGCATGGGAGGTTGCTCAAGCCTGGCGGCCTGGCTTTCGGGGGGAGCCCGGACGTTTCTTGTGAGTGGTTATGCAGTAGAGGAATTCCAGAGCGTCTTGCGGCGAAAACCGTAATCGAATCGGGGCGCCGGGATTCGAACCCGGGACCTCCTGCTCCCAAAGCAGGCGCGCTACCGGACTGCGCCACACCCCGTGAATTGCGCTGCAACAACTTAGGCGCCCGGGGCCGGAGGTCCAAGGGCGGGCCATGGCCCAACGCGTGCGCCCAATTTGTGGTTGCCGCTGCGACGTCCGGGGCCCATCTTCTCCCATAGCGGCGCGCTCGGCACCCGAAGGAGGCGCCCCAGTGAATGACGCCCTGCTGGATCACAAGTCGAACTCTCTCTCGCGGCCGCCACGGCTGAGCCTGCGGAGAGCGGTTCAGGCCTGCCTGGCGGGCGGCATCGCGCTCGGAATGAGTGGGTTGGGTTGCTCCAGCTCCAGCCCATTTACGAGCGTTCCCTATTACAACACCGTGGACACCGTCACCCTCTACTCGCTCAGCTCCGGACCTCTCCGAGAGCCCAACGCCTTCTCCGTCGAGGCCGGCGCGGTGGAGACGTGGAGAGTCGGATCCGACTTCGACTTTGTGTTTCTGATGGATTCGGCAGGCAGGGCCGCCTTCCTTCCACTCGGCGTACTCGGCTTGCCCGCCCCACGTCGGTCCTCCCGGGGCTGATCCCGGTTGCCGCGGGCAACTTTGCTGGGATGACCACGGCGCCGGACAGCGGCTGGGTCACGCTGGACACGATTCCGGTCTCCGCGGGCGCCCTGTTCTACGTCCGCTCGGGTGTCTCCGTCTGCGCGGCCCTGGGGTGTCCCGCTGTACGGAAAGCTCCAGGTGCTCGATCTCGACAGTGCGACAGGCAGCGTCACGCTTCACGTGCTGACCGACTACGACTGCGGGCACCGAGGGCTTTTGCGGGAGTGGACATGGCGCTGACCCGAGGACCAACCGGTCGAGCCCAGTGAACTGCTCGATTAGGCTGGCCCCTATGCTCGCCGGATGAAGGGTACCCATGTCATGCGGCCTGCTCCCATAGGAGTCGACTTGCCTCCGGGGAGGAGAATCGTCCTCGGCTTGCTCGCCTTGACTGTGGGAGTGAGCCAGGCGGGGCAGACGCAGGCGCCGCCCGCCGTCTGCCTCGACCGCGCGGGCCAACCAATTTCCGTCATCGTGGACAACACCATCCCGTTTGCCGCCGAGGCCACCAGCCGAGACGGTCATCGCGTGATCCTATGGAACAGCCATGATGTGGGGCGCGCGCCGAGGACCATGGCGCTGTTCATCTTCCTGCACGAATGCGCTCACCACAATCTCAATCACCTGGTCAAGGGAGAGAGTCGCTCGATCGAGGATCAGGCCGATTGCTGGGCGTATCAGTTGATCGTTGACGGAGACATGATGAACGGGAGCGAGCTCAACGAACTCGACCTGGCTCTCAAGCGGTCCACCGGGGACGTGAATCACCTCGCCGGAGAGGCATTGCTCAGAAGCGTTCAGAGTTGTGTCCGGTTACGAACCGACGAGACAGCGTGGGACAGCGCACTGACGCTGCTCACCACCGCCGCGGAGGTGCAGTTCCGGGACGTTCAGGGTCCGCGCATTCCCGACGCTTCGGGGCAGGTCTACGAGACGACCGTTGGCACTCCGGGCACTTTCGACTGCGAGCTGCTTCAGCCCCCGGCTGTCCGATGCATGCTGCTCAAGACTAGAAAGGAGAAGGCCGCCGAGAAGCGGTTCGAGGAGCTGGAGCAGATCATCCGTCGGTGGCTCTCGGCCGACTGGACATCAACCGACCCCAGCCCCGCTCCCGGCGGTCTGATGAGGGCCTTCATCGCCCAGAACGGCAGCGAGGGAACGACCGTTGTTCTGGGGCTGACGCCGGACGCGCGGGTCTATTTTCTCGTTAAACCGACCGCCGGGAGCTGATTGGGCCCGCCGGACCGCGAGGCGGGAGCGTCCGCCAGTCGAAGAAGGCCAGTAGAGTGATCACGGTGATGCAGATGGCAGAAATGGCGCACCAGGGGCAGAAGGTCCGGAGAATCACGAATTCAGCGATCTTGAGCCGCAGCGTAAAGACAAACCCACTCAAGGCAAGGAAGAGGGTCGCGTTCACCGGTCCGCTGGAGTCCTGCCACCTCGGGCGGAGGCTAATGAGGCTGGTGGCGAGGAGCAGGGCGTATCCCAGCATACCGATGGTCGCCACGTCGAAGCCGAAAAACCATCCCCACCGGCTGAACATGGCCCGCTCGCATCCCCCACTCGAGCAGCTCAGTGGCCCGATGCGACCCAGCTTGTAGAGATGCAGGTAGACTGCAGACAGGCCCGCGATGAGGCTCAGCATCGCGACCGACATGCGCCTCGCGAGCCTCACGGTCTGCGCGGAGCTGTGGGCGGTGCAATCCCCAGCTCGCTGGCGCGCCGCTGCAACCAGTGGACATAGCGGAGAATCTCGGGGACTTCCGCCGGGTCGATCGGCTTCACCGGTGGCATGGCGCCGAAGTGATAGTTGGACTGGGGCGCCCCCTGGGTGACGGCCCGGACCCAGGCATTGTCAGGAAGGTGTCCCGGGAAGAAAGTCGAATCCAGCATCGGTGGGCCGAGTCCCTCGCCCCTGCCGAAGCGCCCGTGGCAGGAAACACAGTAGGTGTTGTAGAGCACCTCGCCGCGGTTGAGGTCGACCGGGGCCGGCCCTGGGAGAAAGGCCGCGTAGGAACCGCTCCGGTCGCCGCACGCCACGAGGATGAGGAGCAGGAGAGTCTGGAGGAGGCGCCTCACGCCCGGCCCTAAAGACTCGCGATGAGCGCCGCGACGGCGCGCCCACGATGACTGATCCGGTCCTTCTCCTCCGCGCGCGCTTCGCCGAAGGTCTTTCCCAGATCGTCGCTCAAGAAGAGCGGATCGTAGCCGAATCCCTGGCTACCGCGAGGCTCCTCGAGAATGGTCCCGCTACAGCTTCCTTCGAAGACCTCCGGAAAGGCGCCATCTGTCCGTAGCAGTACCAGGACGCACCGGTAGCGGGCCCGGCGGCGGTCTTGAGGCGCACCTCGGAGGCGGCGCAGCAGCTCGGCGTTGTTGGCCTGATCCACCACATCGGAGCTGCCCTGCGCGTTGGCCCAGCGCTTCGATCGAACCCCCGGCTCCCCGCCCAGGGAGAGAACCTCGAGGCCCGAGTCGTCCGCCACGGTGGGAATGCCGGTTTTCTTCAGGAAGTACTCCGCCTTCCGGCGAGCATTGGTCTCGAAGGTGTCGCCGAGCTCCAGGCCTTCTTCGAGCGGGCTCTCGAGGACCCCGGCCTCGTCGGGAAAGAGCACCTGATGGCCGGCCTGTTCGAGAAGGGGGCGGACCTCCCGCTGCTTGCCCAGGCTCCGCGTGGCGAAGAGGAGCCTCACCAGCCCAAGAGCCTCTGCTGTGCGGCGAAGAGCTCGCGGACCCCGCGGTCTGCCAGCTCGAGAAGCCGATCGAGGTCCTCCCTGGCGAAAGTGCCATGCTCGCCGGTGCCCTGGACCTCGACGTAGCGATCGGGGTGGACCACCACGACATTCGCGTCCACCTCTGCGTCCTTATCCTCGAGATAGGCTAGGTCGAGGCGCGGCTCGCCGCTGACGATGCCGACCGAGACGGCGGCCACCAGCTGGCCGAAGGGGCTCGGGATTCCCGCCCGGTGCGAGAGCCAGGCACACGCGTCCGCGAGCGCGACGGCACCGCCGGTGATGCTCGCGGTGCGAGTGCCCCCGTCGGCGGTGAGCACGTCGCAATCGACCTTGATGGTCCACTCGCCGAAGGCCAGGGTCTTCATCGCCGCCCGGAGGGACCGGCCGATGAGACGCTGAATCTCCTGGGTGCGGCCTCCCGGGCCCCGGCGCTCGCGCTCGGTCCGCTCCACGGTGGCCCGCGGGAGCATGGCGTATTCCGCCGTGACCCAGCCCTCCCCCGTTCCCTTCTTCCAGCCGGGCGCGCCTGGTTCGACCGACGCGGTGCAGTGCACCAGGGTGCCACCCATCCGGATGAGGCAGGACCCCTCGGCATAGGGGTTCGCGTTGCGCTCCAGCACGACCGGGCGGAGCTGCTCGCTGGTGCGGCCGTCAGGGCGAGGCACGCAGACGCTCCACGATCGCGGTTGTCGAGTAGCCATCTGCCAGCTCAACGTGTTTCACGCGCCCTCCCCTCGCTTCGACGAAATCCGCGCCTACGGTGGTGCCCCGAGTGTAATCGGCCCCCTTGACCAGCACATCCGGCTCGAGCGCGCTGATCAGTTCCAGGGGAGTGTCCTCGTCGAAGAGGACCACGCAGTTCACGGCCTCGATCGCCGCGACCACTCGCGCGCGCGCCTCGGCGCGGACGATGGGGCGCTCAGGGCCCTTCCCGAGGCGGCGGACCGAGGCGTCGGTGTTGATGCCGACGATGAGAGCATCGCCCTCACCGCGGGCCCCCTCGAGAAGCACAATGTGCCCGGGGTGGATCAGGTCGAACACCCCGTTGGTGAACACGACGATCCCGGACTGCGCCTCGCGCCACGCCGCGGCTTCGTGCCGCGAGCGGATCTTGCACGCGGTTGCAAAGCTCATGTGGGCTCCGGCGGGCGACCGAAGGCCAGCTTCAGGACGGGCGGGGCAAGGAAGGTCGTAAGCATGACCATGAGCAGAACGGCATTGAAGGTGCCCTCGCTCAGCAGTCCCGCTCGCCGTCCCACATCGGCGAAGATGAGTCCGACCTCGCCCCGCGGGACCATGCCGATGCCGACGGCGAGGCGCCGAAAGCGGAGCCAGGGAACGGCCCATCCCGCCGCAACCTTGCCCGCGAGGGCGAGGAGCGTCAGCACTCCAGCGACGAGCAACAGGCCCCCGGCGCCCGGCGCCCGGGGATCGAGAAGCGTGAAGTCCGCAGCCGCTCCCACCTTGACGAAGAAGATGGGGGCGAGCAGGGCGGCCACGGGCCTGACTTCGGCGTCGACCGCGTGATGCAGCGGGGTTCCCCTGAGGATAAGGCCGGCGGCGAAGGCCCCGATGATGAGGGCGGAGCCGGCCATCGAGGCAAACGCCGCCAGCGCCAGCGCGAAGGCGAGGGACATCCCGACCACGACCCCCCGGACCCGCATGCGGATGACCCGGTCGGCGATCCGGGGGATGAGGAGTCCACCTCCGACCACCGTAGCCACCAGAAAGCCGACGGCAATCCCGAAGGTGGCGGAGATGCCTCCGAGGCTGAGCTCCCCGCCCGCGGCGAGGCCGGATACGACACTCAGGATCACCAGCCCGATAATGTCATCGAGCACGGCGGCTCCGAGGATGATCCGCCCTTCTGTGGTCTCCATCTTGCCCAAGTCGGTCAGGACCCTGGCCGTGATTCCCACCGAGGTGGCGGTCAGCGTCGCCCCGATGAAGATGGCGACGGTACCGAGGTCTGCGCCGTCTCCCATCATCGGGTGCGGCACGCCTGCCCAATAGGTGTAGCCGAGGGCGAAGGGCAGCACGACGCCGACCAGCGCGACGAGGGCGGCCGCCGAGCCGACCCTGAAGAGGGCCTTGAGATCGGTTTCGAGCCCAACCTCGAAGAGCAGGAGAATGACGCCCAGTTCCGACAGGAACCGGATGATCTCCGCCCCGGGCATGGTCCCGCTCGGAATGAGGTCGAGCAGGCTCGGTCCCAGGACGACTCCCGCGGCAAGCTCTCCCAAGACGGCCGGGGCGCCCAATCGTTCGGCTACTTCGCCAAAGAGCTTGGCGGCCGCGAGCATGGCGGCGACGACGAGCAGGAGATCGGGAAGTCCGGCCTCGCCCCCTTCGGCGCCCCACAGCACGGCGGGCGCGGCGAGGGCCAGCAGCAGCAAGAGATGCCACGGACGCGGGCGGCCGAGACGGCCCAGCGTCACAGCGGCTCTTCCGTGGTGGGCATGAAGGTGAAGGTGTGACTGAAGAGCGGGACTTCGACGGTTTCGCTGTACTGGGTACTAATGACGATCTTCCGCGGATTGCCGGAGCGGGAGATCTGGAACTTCCGAGCCTCCTCGGGCAAGCCAAGATCGTCGACCTTCTGCTCGAGGCGCCGGCGAATCACGCCGTCGCTCAAGGTGGGCGCGAGGCGGGCCGACACCCGCATCTCGTCGAGCAGCTGGTAGTACCGGAGCCAGGGCTCCCCGAAGTGAATCCCGTAGTAGAGCGCGGCGACGAAGATGGCGAGCGAGAGCAGGCACCCCGATCGCCCCGCGCCTCTCCGAGAGTGCCACACCGAGGTCACCATTGTGACTGCGCTCCGTCCACGATGTTGGTGACGAGCTTGCTGAGGGCCCGCCCGCGGGCCAGGGCCTCGGTTTCGGAGCCTGGCACGTAATCCCCTTCGAGCGTCATGCCGCTCTGCTGCCAGAGCGTCTTCCCATCCTTGCTTTGAATCTGCACGCTCACCGTCACCTGCACCAACCGCCGGGTCACGGTGACCGTCGCGTTGGTGCCTCCGGTGAAGGCGACCGGCACGTCGGGCTCATAGCGCGTCACGGTGCCGTGGACCACAGCGTCGGCCGTGGCTTCTCCGGCCTGGCGCAGGCCGAGCCGGCCCTGCAAGGCGGCGCGCACCGAGTCCGTCACCTCCTGTGTCAGCGAGGGCTCCGTCGTCAGATTGTCGAACGGCAGGATGGCGACGGTCTTGATCTCGGGGGGGAACCCGCCACCCTTGAAGCTGTAGAGGCAGCCCGCCAGGACGAGCGCGCTAAGGCTCGGGAGGACGAGTCCAGGTCTCAGGCGGGAAGGCCGAATGAGGAACCGAAGCGTAGTACGTGATCTCCAGTTTGGACGGGACCGTGGGGACCGTAAGCCTGGCCTCGATCGGTGTTCCGTCGGCTCGACTCGTCATCTCGGAGCGGCCCAGCACCTTCCCAGCCCGCCGCACCTCGGCATAGAGTGTCACCGGGTCGCCGTTCACGAGCAGGTACTCCACGGTGTCCGCGCCAACGGCATAGCGCCAAGCGGTGCGTCCGGCCTCTTCGAGGCCAGCCAGTTGCGCGCCGGGATCCGGGGGCCGGGCCACTCCCAGCACCGACCACAGCAGAGCGATCCCGGGTACCAGTTCGTCCACCGAGCGGTCCGGGACGACCCAGAGCGCCGAGTCGCCCACCACCATTGCGGAGCCCTTCCCCACCCCAAGCGAGCCCGCAAAGTCGAACCGCAGGGTGTCAGGCGGCACGATGCGCGCGCTGCCCCGGCCCCCCTTGCTGGCCTTTTCGTCCTCATAGAGCCAGCGAAACCGGTCCAACTCACCTGACTTGGGGATCGTCCTGGCCACCCAGCCCGCGACTCGGGCGGAATCAACCGTCGCGACCCCCTTCGGAATCAGGACCGGCGCGCTGGAGTGGCACGCCGCTAATCCGAGCGCAAGATAGGAGAGGCCCACGAGGTGGTCAAGCCGAAACCATTGCGGCATCAGTAGTTATACCCGAAGAAGAACTGGACGAAGCTACGAGTGGTCTGGTCGGGGGCCAGACCGTACGATCCCACGGAGCCACTATGGTAACGGCGCCCCCAATCCAAGCGAAGCACCAGCCCTTCGAGGAGCGGCATTCGGAAGCTAACCCCCGAACTGCCGAGCAGGGCGGCGTTGTCCCCGCTGATCAGCCAGGCGCGCCCCAAGTCGGAAAAGAACGCACCTTGGATCTCGGGGAACCTGACCGGCCCCAGGGGAGTGCCGAGCGTAAAGTAATTGAGAAGCGGGAAGCGCAGTTCGGCGTTGAGGAGCCAGGCCCGCGACCCGATGATGTATCCGTAATTCGGGTAGCCTCGGATTCCGAGGGTGCCGCCGATGTTGACCAGTGCCGGCCGGTCACCACCACTCAGGTACCCCATGGCTCGCACGGCGACGGCGCTCTGGCGGCCCAGGCGGAAGTATTGCCGGGCGTCCACCAGACCCGTGTAGCTGTCGAACCGGGCGTTGCTGAAGTCGTTCGCCACGCCGGCAGTGAGGGCCAGAAAATGGCCCGCAATGGGTCCGGTCGAGTTCCAGAGAGCGTTGTCGTGCACGTAGGTGACGTACTGCGACCCGATCCAGCCGATGCGCTCGGGGTTCGCGACCGGGAGCACGAAGTCCACGCGGTCGGAATGCTCCAGTGAGAACTGCCCTTCGACCCGCGCGAAGCGCGACAGCGGGTAGCGCAGCAGGCCGAACCCCCCGATGCTGTTTTCGGTGTATGCCGGCGTGAGCTCGCCTTCGTACTGGTATCCCTTGAATCGATAGAGCCCTACCCCCCAATTGACGCGGCGCGTCTGGTTGATGTAGAGGCCCAGGAGACTCACGTTGTCGAACAGGCTCTGGACGCCGGTGCTCTGGAAGGTCTGCACATTAAAGTAGAAGAGATTGTCGCTCAGGATGTCGCTCAGCAGGAAGGTCGCCCCCTGACCCGTTCCGAAGTGGGGGATGTAGGCGAACTCGCCCGCGGCAAAGTCCAGCGTGTACTTGCGGTGATAGGGCTGGCCCTTGAGGACCACGACGCTGCCGCTGTCTCCCTTGGGCCAGGACCACTCGCTGTGGGGCGGCGCGGCGGCGGGCTCGAAGGTCTCCAGGCGCGCGGCGGAGTCGCCGGGGTAGAGGTAGATGCCAAGGGACAGGTCGTGGAAGCCTCCGACCAGCAAGGCGTCCCGATCGCCCGCCGGCGCGGCATCAAAGACACCCGTCCAGGCGGCGGTCTCGCGGCGGCCCCGCCCCAGCGTGTCGACCGAGAACGCGTTGAGTACGCCGTCCCGGCTGGAGCTGAAGAGGATCCGGTCCGTGGCCACCCAGCGTGGCGTCTCGTCAACCCAGTCACCGTAGGTGAGCTGGCGAATCGCGCCGCCCTTGAGGTCGAGGATGAACAGGTTGACCGCACCATCCAGCCCTTCGGCCGTGCGATCCGAGGCAAAAACGACGCGCGTGCCGTCCGGGCTCAGGCTGGGATCGAGGTCCTGGTACTGGTCATCGGTGAGGTGCTCCAGGGTGCCGTCGGGGAGGGAAACCCGGTACAGATCGGAGATCCCGCTTTCGGCGAGGCCGCTGAAGATGATCGACGTCCCTCCCGGCCCCCAGGTCGGGGAGAGGATCGAGATCAACGCGGGAAACTGATAGCGGCCGACGATCCGCCGATGGACCTTGTCGAAGACGACGATGGCGTCCCGGTCCCGATAGCGTGTGCTGAAGAGCAGGAGGCCGGGCCGCGACGCGTCCAGCCGCGAATCGAACTCGTGGAGATTCTCGAAGGCCGAACTCTGGCCGGCGGTCACCAGGGTTGTGGCGTCGCCGCCGTCAATGGTTCGCTCCCGGATGGTGACGAGCCCGTTCCCGCCAGCCAGGTAGACCACATCGCCCCCGCCCTCGTCCGGGGCGTAGCTCGGCTTGATAGCCTGCGACGCGAGGAGCGGCGCTACGGCCGGGAGCGAGGTCCTTCCCTCCGCCGCCGGGTAGTAGTCTCGCCGCATCGCCACCTGGAACTCCTCGTTGAGCTCCGAAAGCGGGCGGCCATACACGCCCTGGATTGCGGCCTCGAAGGTCTCGTACTTCCACATCTCATGATAGAACTCGGCGACCCGCCAGTCGCCGTAGGTCTGACCCAGCCAGCGGTGGATCCGCTCCCCCAGCGGATAGACGATGCCGCCGGTGACGTAGTCCAGATCCTGGAGGCGAGGCAGGTGCCCCCCGAGGACCAGATCTCTCAGGATCATGTTGTCGCGCGCGTCCGCTCCCGCGGACCAGTGCTCCGCGAGTCCCTCTGTCCACCACAGCGGGATGGGGATCTGGGTGGAGCGCGGAGACTTGTCGTATCGATCGTGCAGCAGGCTGATCTGGAAGACGTGCACCATCTCATGCCGCAGGGTGTGCCGGAACTCCGCCATGTTGCCGCGGAAGGGCAGCGTCACTCTGCCCTTCAGGTAGTCGGTGACGCCAAGGAGTCCCTCGGGGGGAGTGAACGGGAGGATGTTGGTCTGCTCGAAGTCGGAGTGCGAGGCGTAGACGATGACCGGCACCCGCGCGGTGACGGTGTGCCCGAACTTGAGCGCAAGGACGTCGTAGGTCTGTTCGGCGTACTGGAGCGCGACCGGGGCCAGTCCGGCTTCATCGGGATAGTAGTAGATATCCACGCGCGGGCCGCGCAACACCTGCCAGTCCAGGCGTCGGTACTGGATCTTGTTCTGGTTGAGGAGGTAGTACTGCGCGGCCAGCGGCGCGGTCGCTCCGACCAGCAATGCAAGACAGAGCGCTGCGCGGGGGCACCGCATCAGCGGCGAATGGACCGGATGACGTCACCCTGAGTCACCCGGAGCAGGGTCGGGACGCCATCGGTGACCTGGCCGAAGATGGTGTAGATCCCGTCCAGATTCGGAGCGGGGCTCAGGGTGATGAACCATTGGCTGTCGCCCGTGTCCGGCCCGGACAGTGCCATCCCGACATAATAGGCCCCGTAGCGCCGCCGGTTGAGCTCGTCGCGGATCGGGGTCCCCGGGCCGCCCCATCCGTCGCCGCGCGGATCGCCGGCCTGCACTACGAAATCGGGCACGACCCGGAAGAACCGCTGGCCATCAAAGAAGTGCCGATCCACCAGTCGGAGGAAGTTCGCCACCGTGAGCGGGGCCTCGGGCCCGAAGAGCTGGACCACGATCGTCCCGACCTGCTCGACGTCGATCGCGACGGTAGGCGATCGCACGGAATCAACCCCGTAATCGAACCGGCGCACGATGTCGCGATAGTCGTCCATGCTCCGCCGGGTGACTATCGGATACGCCGCGCCCCAGCGGGTCGCGGCCTCCGGCCAGTTCTGCTCGGCCCAACGGCGGACGATGTAGTCCCCCGGTGGCGGGTCCGGCAGTTGGGCCAGCAGCCGGTTGCTGGCCGCCGCGAGGCCATCTGGCGCGGCCTTGGCAATCGCCAGCAGTGCCGCGGTGGCAGAGAGACGTGCATCAGGGAAGGAGTCCAGGCTGGACGCCTGGTAGCTCGCCACCACCAGCGGCGCATCCGCGGCGCTCGCCCCCCGGGCGATCCCGTCCGCGGCGATGCTCCGCACCGCGGCGTCGGGGTACGTGGCAAGCCGGCGGCAGGCGGCCACGAACGCCGTGTCGGGACCCGTCACCCGCTGGCTCCAGGCCTCGAGCGCGGCCGCGACCACGCGGGGGTCCCGGTCTGCAAGGTAGGGAGACACCGCCGACGGGCGTACCCACGCCCATCCCGCGGCCGCCGTGGCGCGACGGCGCCAATCGCTTGCGCCGGACCAGGGGCCGACCTGCGCCTCGAAAGCGCTGGTGTCAACCCGCGCGAGCGCGAGCAGCGACTCCCGGAGCCGGGCGTACCCGCCCTTGCCGGTTCCAACGACTCGGGCCAGCTCGGCTCCGGCCGCGCCTCCCCCCAGCTCGCCCAGCGTCATCGCGGCCTGCACCTGCACGTTCGGCGCCGGGTCATCGAGGAGGGGGGCGACCTTCGCGGCCAGCTCGGGATCGTGGTACGTCGCGAGCGCACGCAGTGCCTGGGTCCGGACGCCGACATCGCCGTCCCGGGAGGCGCGGAGCAGCGCATCGGCCACCGACCCGTGCGCCAGGCCGGCGGAGTCGGCGAAGCTCCGGCTCAGCCCCCTGACCGCGGCGGACCGGACCGTGGGAGAGGCGTCCGCCAGAGCGCCCAGGAGCGCGGGCCCGGCCACGCGCGCCCGCAGGCGGCCGAGCGAATAGATGGCGCCGAATCGCGTATCGTCGAGCTGGTCGGTGGTGAGCCCGAGCAGGCTGTTGATCGGCGCCAGGGCGCCCAGTCTCCAGGCTTCGATGGCGCCGCGCTGCACCAGGTAGGGCGCGTCGGGCCGTGATGCCCAGAACGAATGATCCAGTACCGCGGCGATGAAGCCCGCGGCCTGCTCGCCACCGAGTCGCGCGAGGGCGGTGAGGAGTTCCTGCCCCGAGGGAAGCGAGAGGGGGGCCGGGTTCTGCGCGCGATCGATGAGGAGAGGAACGGCCGCGGGGTCCCCCAGGAGCCCCATCGCGAAGATGGTCGTGGCCTCTACCAGTGAATCGGGATCGAGCAACAGCGGCTTGAGCAGGGGCAGCCCTGCCGGGTCCCGGAGCCGGCCCAGGCCAAGCGCGGCGCGGCGGCGGACCGAGCTGTCGGGATCGGCGAGGGCCCGGCGGAAGAGCGCCTCGTCGAAGCGACGAGCATCGTCGGCGGCCATTACGGCCGCGAGCGTCTCGATGTTCGCCTCGTACTGCGCCGCCGCCATGGTCGGCCGTGCGAGGACCAGCACGGCTCCGGCCAGCGCTACGCCCAGTGGCCTCATCGTGTGGCGGCGCCTCCCAGCGCTCGCACGACTGCGTCCGGCAGCCGAGATGGTCGGTGGGTATGATCGAGGCACCAGAGGGTGGTTTCCGCCTCTCCTACCAGGGCCCCGGAGTCCGCCCGCTCGAGCCGGTAGGCGAAGACGACGCGGCGGGGAGCGACATCGCGGACCCGGCACCGGATCCGCACGATCTCATCGAAGCGCAGCGCCTGACGATAGCGAACCGACAGTTCCGTCACGACGAGCCGCACCCCCGCTGCTTCCAGCTCGCGGTAGGAATAGCCAGCCTGTCGGAGGTGCTCCGTGCGTGCGACGTCGAGCCAGACGATGTGACGGGCATGATAGACCACGCCCATCTGGTCGGTCTCGGAATAGTTCACTCGGTGAGTGGTGACGGTTTCGGTGATCGGCTGGTGCACAGGGGTCCGCTGGCGAGGGAGAAGATTGGCTCGAACGTTCCACCACGCGCCCCGAAAGTCAAAGTCCGGCTGCTTGCTGGGCCTCTGGCCCCGGCCTATCTTGGCCCGGTGCGTTGCCAGCGCCTCGTGCTGGTCGGGGATGCCCACCTGGGGCGCGGCGCTCCGGAAGCCGAACCGGCCTTCATCAGCTTTCTCGATCGCGTGCCCGACCTCGGGGACGGGCTCGTCGTCGTCGGCGATCTCTTCGAGTTCTGGTTCGCGTACCGGCGGGTCGTGCCCCGCCGCTGTGCCCGCGTCGTCGCGGCGCTGGCCCAGCTTCGCCGCCGCGTCCCCGTTCTCATGGTCGGAGGGAATCACGATCGCTGGGCCGGCGACTTCTGGGCCGGTGAGTTCGGCATCGAATTCCAGCCGGTCGAGGCCCGGTTCGACGTTGGCGGCCGCCCTGCCGCGGTCATTCATGGGGACGGCCTCACCGAAACCCACTGGACGGCGCGCGTGCTGCATCGGATTCTGCGTCGGGAGGCCTCGGTGCGACTGTTCAGCGCTGTGCATCCCGACGCGGGGCTCTGGCTGGTGGACCGGCTGAGCGGATTTCTGGGAGACCGCGAACGCACTCCGATGGAGATCGCCGCATCGGCGGCCCGGCAGCGCGCCTGGGCGGAGGCGCGGCTCCGGCAGGAGCCTGACCTCGCGCTGCTGGCGATGGGACACACCCATCGCGCCGCGGCGCTCACGGTCGAGCCCGGCCGCCTGTACGTCAACCCCGGGGCCTGGTTCGACGGCTACCGGTATGCCGTGGTCGCGAACGGCCACGCTTCCCTGATGCAGTTCTCGCCCTGAGAGATGCCCGACACTCAGCCCGACGATTCCATCGTCCGTGAACTCACCGCGGCCCTCGGCGACCGCTACGCGCTGGAGCGGGAACTGGGTCGCGGCGGGATGGGGGCGGTCTTTCTGGCCCGCGACCTCCGTCTGGACCGCCCGGTCGCGGTCAAGGTGCTGCCCCCCGAGCTCGCCGTCCGCCCCGAGCTGCGCGAGCGCTTCCTGCGCGAGACGCGGGTGGCGGCGTCGTTCTCCCATCCCAACATCGTACCGGTCTACAGCGTGGAGGAGTCGCCGGGCCTGCTGTACTTCGTCATGGCCTACGTCGAGGGGGAAACGCTGACCCAGCGCGTTCGACGTCAGGGCCCGCTCACGGCGACCGACGCGGTGCGCCTCATGCAGGAGGTAGCCTGGGCGCTCTCCTATGCGCACGGACGGGGAGTGATTCACCGGGACGTGAAGCCGGACAACATCCTGCTGGAACGGGCGACCGGCCGGGCCCTGGTCATGGATTTCGGAATCGCCAGGTCGGCTGCTGCGTCGGGCCTCACCCAACTGGGCGAAGCGGTGGGCACTCCTCACTTCATGAGCCCCGAGCAGGCGGCAGGAGACCGGGTCGACGCACGGAGCGACCTGTACTCGCTCGGTGTTGTTGGCTATTTCGCCGTGACCGCCCGCCTCCCGTTTGACGGCGAAAGCGCCCAGGCCATCATGGTGGCGCACATCAGCGCCACGCTTCCCTCGGTGGCGAGCTACCGGCCCGACCTCCCCGCACCACTGACCCAGGCGATCGACCGGTGTCTCGCCAAGGTCCCCGAGCAGCGCTACGCCTCCGGCGAGGAACTGGTCGCGGCTCTCGAAGGCGCGCGCGGCCGGCAGGTCGAAGTGCCCCCCGCGATCCGGCTGTGGGTCGCCCGGTCGGATCAGTGGTTCCGCAATGGTCTCATCCTGGCTCTCCTCACGCCGACGATCGTGGGCCGGTTTCAAGCGGATGGCGATCAGCTGATCTTCGGCGCGGTGTTCGCCGTCGCCACCCTGTCCCTGTGGGCCCAGGTCCCGATCGCGATGCGGTCGCTGGCTCGGCAGGGCTTCACCTTCCAGGACGTCCGGACGGGCGTGGGGGTCGTTGACGAGGAACGCGTCGCCGTGCTTCAGGCAATGCGGGCCGATCCGTCCTACGGGCGGCGGCGGAGGAACCAGTTGCTGCTGTGCCTGGCGGGGATCGTGGCGAGCGTCGTCGTGATCTCCCTGGCTCTTGCCTCGCGCGTCCCCCTGTCGGAGCCCAACAGCTATCGCATGGGACTCGGCTGGGCGGCGGCCGCGTTCGCGGCCGCAAGCGTGGGAATGGCGTCCTTCGTCTTCTTCATGGCCATTGTGGCGGGATCGGGACGGATGGATCGCCGGCTCCATCGACTGTGGAGGGGGCGGATCGGAGCGGCGCTATTCCGCCTCGGATGTATCGGCCTCCGGGGCCGGTCGGAACTGGCGATCGGATCGCCCACGCGACTGGGGCCGCTGGCGCTCCTCGACACGATCGACCCGGAGTCCCGGCGGGGCCTGGGCCGGGTACGGGGAACTCTGGAGCAACTGGAAGGCGAGGTGGAGCGACTGGCGCGTCGTGAGCGCGAGCTCGATGCGGCGGCCGCAGAGGCCCGCAGCAGCCTCCCCTCCCTCGGCGCCGGACCTGGCAACGAGCAGCAGCGCCTGCTCGACGATCTGGAGCGAGCCCGGAGCGAGGCTACGGAACGCCGGGTGGCCGTACTGGCATGCCTGGAGCGTATACGTCTCGGCCTGGTGCGCGTGAAGACGCGCATCGGAGCGCCGGATGAGGTGGCGCGAACCGTCGCGGATGCCGCGCAGGTGCTCAAACAGCCGTCAGCCGTCGGCCGACAAACCTGAGACGCGCCGACCCATCACTTTCTAGCCGCCGAGGGCCACCACCTCGGCCGGTCCCAGCTTCCCGCCGAGAAACCGGGCGGCGACCTGCCTGAAACGCGGCTCGTCGTCACTCACCACATAACGGTGCGAGACCACTTTTCCCAGCGGTGCGGCGAGGGCGTGGCTCTGAAGCGTCTGCTCCACCGCCCGTGCGGTCTCCTCCGCGCTGTCGATCAATCGCACCGCGGGGCCCATGACCCGGCCGAGCAGCGGCTTGAGCAGCGGGTAGTGGGTGCAGCCGAGGACCAGGACGTCGATCCCCGTACGGCGAAGCGGCTCCAGGTACTCCTTCGCGATCAGTTCCGCCGCGGGATGATCGAACCAGCCTTCCTCGACGAGCGGCACAAAGAGCGGACAGGGCACCTGCTCCACCCGAAGCGCTGGTGCGAGCGCGTGAATCGCCTTCGGGTACGCCTCACTCGCCACCGTTCCGGCCGTCCCGATCACCCCTACCGCTCCGCCCCGCGTGTTCGCCACAGCGGCCCGCGCGCCGGGCTCGATCACGCCGATGACCGGAACGGGCGACTCGGCCTGTAGGATCCCCAGGGCGTGGGCGGTGCTCGTGTTACAGGCCACGACCACGAGCTTCACCCCCTGGCCCAGGAGCCAGTGCAGGATCTCCCGGCTGTAGCGACGAACGGTGTCCGGGCTCTTGGGGCCGTAGGGGACTCGGGCGGTGTCGCCGAAATAGAGGGTTGACTCCCCCGGGAGTCGGCCATAGATGGCTCGGGCGACGGTGAGTCCACCAATCCCCGAGTCGAAGATGCCGATGGGGGCGTCGCTCACCGGAGCCGGAAGGGGACCTGAATGTTAGCGCCGAAGCCGCCACCGGGGAGCGGCGCTGCGTTGATCTCAAGGTCGGTCGGAAAATCCCAGAGGTGGGCGGAAACGTAGGCTTCGATGCCGGCAAAGAGGTGGTTGAACCCCAGCAGGACCAGCCAGTCCTGCTGCTCCTGGGCCTTGGCGTGGACGCTGGCCGAGCCGGTTTCGCGGAGGTAGGCGAGCTCGTGAGTGGTCTTGATGCTCATGCCGAGGGTGACCCCTTCCCACATCACAAAGATGGCCCCGGTCAACTTGCGGTGCAGCTTGGCCTGTCCCCAGCCTGGCAGCAGCATCGATCGCCACAACGCCCCCATGGGCGAGACCGGCGCCTTGGGATAGGTGGTATCCGTGGCCTGGCTCCCAGCGGCCGTTTCCCGGGCACTGTCGGATGCCGTCGGCGGCGGAAGCGAGTCTCGCCGCGCCCCCGCCGCAGTCGTGTCCTGGGCCTCAAGTGGCAGCGTCGAGGCGCAGGCCAGCACGGCGGTGGCGACGATGGTGCGCCGCCATTTCCCGGGCCAGCTCACCGCACCATCTCCCGCACACTGCGGGCGAAGCTCTCGACGTCTTCCTCGGTCGTGTCCCACGACATCATCCACCGGACCTCATGCGTGGCTGGATCCCACACGTGGAAATCGCAGATCGCCTGCAAGGCCGCAATATGGCCGTGTGGCACCCGTGCGAACACCCCGTTGGCCTCCACCGGCTGGGTGAGAGTGATGCCCCGCACGTCGCTGATCCGCTCGGCCAGCAGGCGCGCCATCCGGTTCGCGTGGGCAGCGTTCCGCTGCCACAGGTCGGTCTCGAGCAGAGCGACGAACTGCGCCGCCAGGAAGCGCATCTTGCTCATCAGCTGCATTCCCTGCTTGCGGATGAAAGGCATGTCGCGGGGGTTCTGCCCGTTGAGAAAGACGATCGCTTCGGCGCCGAGCAGGCCGTTCTTGGTTCCACCGAAAGACAGCACGTCCACTCCGGCGTCGGTGGTGAACGCCCGGAACGGCACGCCCGCGCTCACCGCGGCATTCGCGATTCGCGCCCCGTCCATATGCAGCACCAAGCCGGCCGCGTGGCTCGCCTCCGCCAGGGCCCGGACCTCGGCGGCCGAATAGACGGTTCCGAGCTCCGTGGCCTGGGTGATCGATAGCACCCGCGGCTGGACTCGATGCTCGTCGTTGGGCGGTGGAAGGCGGCCGGCCAGGTCGCCGGGGCGGAGCTTGCCATCGGGAGTCGGGATGGGAATCAACTTGCAGCCGGTGAAGCGTTCCGGCGCGCCACATTCGTCAACATTAATGTGCGCCCCGGCGGCGCAGAGCACCGCGTGATAGGGCTGGGTCACCGCCTGGATACCGAGGACGTTGGCGGCCGTGCCATTTGCCACGAGCCACACCTGGGCATCCTCGCCGAAGTGACGTCGAAACGCCGCGACCGCGGCCTCCGTGTACTCGTCGTGGCCGTAGGCCCGGGCGTGCCCAGTGTTGCAGGCCGCGATGGCGGCGAGCACCTCCGGGTGCACTCCGGCGTTGTTATCGCTCGCGAAGTGACGCCGGCCGCTCATGAGGCGCAGAGAACCGGGAGAGCCGAGGGCACTACCTGCACGTCCAGTGGCTCGTGACTGGTCCGGATCTCGCCATCGAACTGGGCGCGGAGGGCACCGGAGGGACTCACAACGCGAAGCCGACTGGTCCGGAAATGACGAACCTGCGGCAGGTGGAGGTGACGGCCCAGCATCACCAGCGGAAGCCGGAGCAGCAGCAGCGGCAATGGCATATCCTGGATCGCGCAGATGTCGAGCAGGCCATCGTCGGGCTGCGCCCCCGGCGTGATGCGAAAGCCGCCCCCGACGACGGGGCCGTTCCCGATCTCGAGCAGCAGCAGGCAGTCCTCGAAGCTGTGGGTGTCGGCCTCTACCCGGACCTCGAAGGTGGCTCGGCTGGCGAGGGTCCGCAGGGTGGTGACGAGGTATGCCGGGAGGCCCCGGCCGTGCTTGAGGCGGGTGAGCCGGTCGGCCACCTCCGCGTCGAATCCGATCCCGATCGAATTCAGAAAGAACTCCCCCCATCCTTGACCGACGTCGAGGTGCCGCACCGAACCGCGCGCCAGGCACTGCACCGCGCCACCCGGGGAGAGCCGCGCCGTGCCGCACAGCTTCGCGAAGTCGTTGCCCGTGCCGGCGGGGATGACGCCGAGCGGCGGTCGGTTCGCGCGGGGGCCCCGAAGCAGACCGTTGGCCGCCTCGTGAACGGTGCCATCGCCGCCCAACACCATCACGCGCTCCACGCCCTGCCCGACCGAGTCCTGCACGATCTGAACGGCCGCGCCTGGAGCGGGAGATTCGACCACGCGGACCTCGCCGAAGGCGCCGGCCAACGCGTCCTGGGCGGCCGCGGCCAGATGCCGGGCCCGCCCGTGACCCGCGACCGGGTTGACCAGAAGCAGGGTGGTCACGACCGAGGGGAATGAATCGCTGTCATGGGGTGTCGAGAGAAGCGGAGGTCGCTCGCGGTGGCCCACCGGCGGGAGCGTGTGGGAATCGAACCCACCGAAGCCGCCGAAGGCGACTCCGTCGCGGTTTTGAAGACCGGCTCCGACACCAGTCGGAATCCGCCCCCTTGGTCGGGTTCGATACTGCCCTCCCACGTGTACCTGACGTCGCGCGCTGGGCCTTATCGCGCGCCAAACGTGCCGGGGACGGGCCCGGCGCACAAGGCCGGCGTCAGGGGTGGGGACAGGTGGCGACTGGCAGCCGGCCGGGGGTGGGAGGACACTCGGGCGGGCGGCTCATATCGCTGCGATCAGGTCGATTTCCACGCGCGCCCCTCGCGGGAGCCCGGCCACCCCCACCGTGGAGCGAGCGGGCTTGTGGTCGCCGAAGGCGGCTGCGTACACCTCATTCATGGCCGGAAAGTCGGCCATATCGACCAGATAGACGGTGGTCTTGAGCACCTTGGGGAGTCCCGATCCTGCCGCCTCCAGGACTGCCTTCAGGTTGGCCAGTACCCGCTCGGTCTGCTCACGAATGCCGCCGCTCACCAGCTCCATCGTCGCCGGGTCCAGCGCGATTTGGCCGGCGGTGTAGATGCGGCCATCGAGCAGCGTGGCCTGGCTGTACGGACCGATCGCCTTCGGGGCACGGTCGGTCGCGGTGAACTTCATTGGCATGCGATCTTCTCCCTCGACGTGATGCTAGAACAGGCCCTCGATCCTGCCGTCAGGGTGTACCCGGATGGCCTCGGCGGAAGGCGTCTTGCTCAGCCCTGGCATGGTCATGATCTCGCCGGCCAAAGCGACCACGAATCCGGCGCCGGCGCAGGGATAGACGTCACGAATGTTGATCTTGAATCCCTTGGGCCGCCCCAGCTTGGTCGGATCGTCGCTGAACGAGTACTGCGTCTTCGCCACGCAGATCGGCGTGTTGCCGAGGCCCATCTCCTCGCACTGGGCGATGGACTTGTCGGCCGTCGCGGAGAAGTTGGCACCGTCGGCGCCATAGATCTGGGTGGCGATGGTCTCGATCTTCTGCTTGACGGGGAGCTCGGCGTCGTAGATCGGCTTGAAGCGGGCGGTACCCTCTGCCAGCGCAGCAAGCACCTCGTTACCCACCTCGATCCCTCCCTCGCCGCCCCGGGCCCAGACGTCCGACAGCGCGGCCCGCGCCCCCCACTCGCGCGCGGATTGCAGCACGAACTCCTGCTCTTCCTTGCTGTCCGAGAGGAATCGGTTGAGGGCGACGATGACCGGTACCCCGAACTTCTGCACGTTCTTGACATGCGCCTCGAGGTTCACGATGCCGCGCTGCAGCGCGTGCACGTCAGGCGTGCTGAGGCTGTCCTTCTTGACGCCCCCGTGCATCTTGAGGGCCCGCACCGTGGCTACGACCACCGCCGCTTCCGGCTTGAGCCCGCCGAAGCGGCACTTGATGTCGAAGAACTTCTCGGCCCCCAGGTCCGCCCCGAACCCCGCTTCCGTGAGGACGATGTCTCCCAACGAGAGTCCCAGCCGGGTCGCCGCGATCGAGTTGCAGCCGTGGGCGATGTTGCCAAACGGGCCGCCGTGCACCAGCGCGGGGCCTCCTTCCAGCGTCTGGACCAGGTTCGGAAGCAGGGCATCCTTGAGCAGCAGGGTCATCGCGCCGCTGGCCTTGAGCTCGCTGGCGCGGACCGCCTTCTTGTCCCGGGTCAGACCGACGATGATCCGGCCGAGGCGCGCCTCGAGATCCGCCAGCCCGGTGGCGAGGCAGAGGATGGCCATGATCTCGCTGCCGGGCACGATTACGAACCGCTCCTCCCGGGTGGGGCCGCCGTTCATGCCCCCCAGTCCGATGACGATCGACCGGAGGGCACGGTCGTTCATGTCGATGGTTCTGGGCCAGGTGATGCGACGGCTGTCGAGCCCAAGCGCATTGCCGTGGTGGATATGATTGTCCAGCATGGCGGACAGCAGATTGTGCGCCGAGGTGATGGCATGGAAGTCTCCCGTGAAGTGAAGGTTGATCTCGTCCATGGGCACCACCTGGGCGTAGCCGCCGCCGGCCGCGCCACCCTTTACCCCGAAGACCGGCCCGAGCGACGGTTCGCGGATCGCCAGGACCACCTTCTTCCCCAGCTTGCGCAGCGCCTGGGCGACTCCCACCGTCACGGTGGACTTCCCTTCGCCTGCGGGGGTGGGATTGATGCCGGTCACCAGCACCAGCCGTCCCTTGGGAGAGCGGCGAGCGATCGCTTCCGGGGTGATCTTGGCCTTGTAGCGGCCGTACGGCAGAATCTCGTCCGGACCAAGGCCGACCTCGGCCGCTACCTCCGTGATCGGCCGAAGCTTCGCCGCCTGGGCGATTTCAATGTCCGACGGGACGGTTGACATGGCGACAATCTTCCCCATCGAGAGAGGTGAACCGCGTTGTGGAGCCCGGTTCCCCGCCGCGGGGCCCGGTCACGACTAATCTGCATTCCCGATGTGAACCGGTCGTGAAGCGCGTCTAAGGACGCTGGCCGACCCGCACCCCGAAGACTCGCCGGGCATTCTCGGCGGTCCGGGCCACGAGCTCGTCGATCGGCTCGCCCCGCACCAGCGCCACCCGGTCCGCGGTGTGCCGCACGAAGCCCGGTTCGCAGCGCCGGCCCCGGTGAGGGACCGGGGCCAGGTACGGGGCGTCGGTCTCGAGCAGCAGGCGTTCGCGGGGGACGGCACGCACCGCGTCATCCCGTCCCCAGTTCCCGAAGGTCACCATCCCGCTGAACGACACATAGTAGCCGTGGTCGAGCGCCGCGCTCAGCAGCGTCGGGCCGCCGGAGAAGCTGTGCAGCACGATGGTGGCGCCAGAATGGTTGGCCAGGATGGCGGCGACGTCCTGGTCGGCCTCACGCGCGTGTATGACGGCGGCTTTCCCGGCCTCGGCTGCCAGCGCCAGCTGGCGGTCGAACGCCTCCCGTTGCCGGTCACGGGGCGAGTGGTCGTAGTGATAATCGAGCCCCATCTCGCCGGCGGCGACGACGCGCTCATCTGCGAGGGCGCGGCGGAGCCAGAGTTCGCTGTCGGGCGTCCAGGTAGCGGCGTCATGGGGGTGGATCCCGGCCGTCGCTGACAGGCGCGGTTCATCCGCGGCGAGGCGCAAGGCCTCCGCCGCCGCTCCGGGTGACTCCCCGATCACGACGATGTGCCCGAGCCCGGCCGCCCACGCGCGTTCCAGCACCGCGGCGCGATCTCCGGCGAACTGCTCCGCCGTCAGGTGGCAATGCGAATCGACTAGCACGCGCGCCGCGCCACCATGCGCCGCCGCATTACCCCACCGGCTGGGCTTGGCCTCGCGCCGGAGCCTTCGCGGGTTTGACCCCCGGCTTGCTCGGAGGGGGCCAGCGCCGCCGGATCAGCATCAGCGCCGAAGGGGCGATGTACATCGACGAGAAGATGCCGGTGAAGACTCCGAAAAACATGACCAGGGCGAACGGCCGAATCACTTCCCCGCCGAAGATGATCAGCGTGAGCATGGTGGAGAGCGAGGTGCCGTGGGTAAGTACGGTCCGGGGCAGTGTCTCGTTGATCGAAAGGTTCAGCACCTGCGGCAGCGTTCCGGGGACACGCTTCTTCTCGTTCTCCCGGACCCGGTCGAAGATGATGATCGTTTCGTTGAGCGAAAGGCCGAGCACCGACAAGACGCCGCCGACCACGAAGAGGCTCACTTCGAAGTGCATGAGACTGATGAACATGATCGTGCCGAGCACGTCGTGCGCCGTGGCGCAGATCGCGGCCAGCCCGAACCGCCATTCAAACCGGTAGGCCAGGTACACCAGTACGGCGAGGAAGCTGTAGAAGATCGCGAGCAGGGCCTTGGTCCGAAGCTCGCCGCCTACCTTGGGCCCCACGGCCTCGGTCCGTTCGATCGTGTACTTGCCGGCACCGATCACGCGGTCGAGCGCGGTGCCCACAGCAGCCGCGGTGGCCTGGGTATTGTCCGCGTCGGTGCCCACCTTGGCGGTTCGGGCGCGAACCACGAATTCGTTGGGAGCCCCGAAGGACTGGATCTCCGCCCCGTGGACTCCTTCGGCATCGAGCCCGTTACGCACCGCACCGGCATCGACGGGGACCTGGCTCCGGACCTGGACCAGGGTGCCGCCGGTGAACTCGATGCTGTAGTTGAGTCCCCGGGTGAGGAGCAGGATCAACCCGGGAATGAACAGCATCCCGGTCAGGCCGAACGCGTAGCGGCGGACCCCGACGAAGTCGATCGACGTGTTGGTGAAGAGTTTGCGCATATCAGATGCTCAGCGGGGCTGCCGCGGGTCGCTTGGACAGCCAGATCAGGAAGAAGGTGCGGGTGACGAAGATGGCCGTCACCATCGAGGCCAATGTGCCGATGATCAGCGTCACCGCGAAGCCACGGACCGGTCCCGTCCCGAATTCGTAGAGAAAGAGCGCCGTGACCACGGCGCAGACGTTGGAGTCCACGATGGCATTCATGGCCCGCTTGAAGCCCTCGTCGGAGGCAAGGCGCGTGGTCTTCCCCAAGGCGAGCTCCTCGCGGATCCGTTCGAAGATCAGCACATTCGCATCCACCGCGATGCCGACCGAGAGCACCAGGCCGGCCAGCCCGGGAAGGGTCAGGGTGGCGTCGAGCATCGCGAGGGCGCCCAGCGTGAAGAGGAAGTAGAGAAACAACCCGACCACCGCCAGTAGACCACTGAAGGCGTAGTAGCCGATCATGATGAGAACCACCAGAACCGTCCCCACCACGCCCGCCGTGATTCCCTTGCGGATCGAGTCCGCCCCCAGGCTGGCTCCCACCTGCCGTTCCTCGACAATCTTGAGCGGGACCGGCAACGCGCCGGCCTTCAACGTCAGCGCCAGGTCCCGGGCCTCTTGGATGGTGCGACCGGTCAGCGTGATCTGGCCGCGCCGCTCGATGCGCTCCTGAATGACCGGCGGACGCCCCTGCACCCGGTCATCGAGAACGATCGCCATGTAGTTCCCGACGTTCCTCCCCGTTCCCTCCCCGAAGTCCCGGGCTCCCTTGCGGTCCAGCTCGAAGGTGACGATCGGGCCGTTAGTGAGCGGGTCGATCTCCTCCTTCGCATCGACCAGGCTGCTCCCCGTCACGATGGGGCGGTCCTCCAGCACGTAGCCCGGGCGATAGCTCTTGGCGCCCACCGAGATCGGCACATTGCCCCACCGCCAGTCATAGTGGCGCGGGAAGAGGGACTTGATCTCGGGGAGGTTGAGGAGACTGTCGACCCGCGGCACCGCGCCTTCCTCGACCAGGTACTCTCCGGGCACGAGACCGTAGCCGGCCGAGGCGGAGGTGAGTATCAGACTCGACAGCGGCCCCCCGACGACCACCCCGGTGTCCGCGGTGGTGGTGTCCTTCTTCTTCCCCGTGTCGCTCTTGAGCAGCTCGGTCACAGGACTCGGAGTGGCCGGCGCCCCGCCCGCCGCCGCCACGCCGACCGCCTTGACCCCCATGCGCTGCAGCGCCCGGTCCATCGCGGGCAGCGCCTTCTCCAAGGCCTGGCTGTGATCGGTCATGCGGAATTCCAGGAAGGCGCTGCGCTGGACGATCTGACGGGCCCGGCCCGGATCGTCGATGCCGGCCAGCTCGACCACGATACGGTCGTCCCCTTGCTTCTGGATCAATGGCTCGGTCACCCCGAACTCGTCGATCCGCTTGCGCAGCACCGTCAGGGCCAGATCGATGTCCTTGGCGGGGTCGGCGGACACCTTCTTGGACTGATCCAGCTCGAGGGCCAGGTGCATGCCGCCCTTGAGGTCGAGTCCCAACTTGAGCGGGTCCCGCTTGACGGTGGTGTCGTGGATGATGCCGTCGGGCTCCCGTTCCCGCAGCGTGACGTCGCGCGGGATGAGAGAGATGATCGAGGTGATGATCAGCGCCGCGATGATCGCAAGTCGCTGCTTGAGAGACGTGATGATCATGGTGATTCAGGCATGGGACGCGCGGCTCTGGTCCATGGGGGCTGCGTGCCGGGCAAGCGCGTCGATCGCCATGGCACGGTCCCGCTGCAGTTGCTGCACGAGTTCATCCACCGAGGCAAACCGCTGCACGTCGCGGAGCCGTTCGACCCACTCCACCCGGACCCACTGCCCGTACAGGTCGGCGTCGACTCCGAACAGGTGAACCTCGACGCTCCGACGCACCTCGCCGAAGGTGGGTCGCGGCCCCTGGTTGAGCATGCCGGGGCTCCGTCCCCCGGCCCATTCCACGTAAGCCGCGTACACCCCATCGGGCGGGAGCAGTTTCCGCTCGCTGTACTCCCCCACGTTGATGGTGGGGATGCCGAGCGTGCGGCCGCGCCCCTGGCCGGGAAGGACCCGCCCACTCAGCGTGTAGGGCCGGCCCAGCAGACGGGCCGCCGTCCGCAGGTCCCCGCCGGCTACCGCCCGCCGGATCGCGGTGCTCGACACGGGGTGCCCGTCCATCCCCACCACGCCGACCACGTCGACCTGGAACCCGTCGCTCACTCCCAGGCGGCGCAGGGTCTCGACGTCCCCACTGCGGCCGCGCCCGAAGCCGTGGTCGTGGCCGATCACCAGTTCAGTCATTCCACATCGCCCGATCAGGACCTCCCGCACGAACTGCTCGGGCGAGTACGCCGCGAGGCGACGATCGAACCGCAGGAACACCACGTAGTCGAGCGCTGTCAACGCCAGGATCTCGCGCCGCTCCGGCCCGGTGGTGAGGAGGTGCGGGGCCGCCTCCGGATTCACGACCTCCAGCGGGTGCGGTTCGAAGGTCACCAGCACGCTCTTGCGACCGGTCGCCTCCGCCCGCTTGGCGATTTCCCGCAGCACCGCCATGTGCCCGCGATGGACGCCGTCGAAGGTGCCGACGGTCACCACCATTCCCCCCGGCTGGGACGGGAGGAGACGCATCAGCCGCGGGCCTCCAGCACCACCTCCGGCTGGAAGGCGCCGTCCCGCAGCTCCCCCACGGCAACCAGGCGCCCGTCGGGGGCCGTCGCGGCGACGGGGCCTTGGCCGTGGGCACCAAGCGCAACCGCCTTCCCCACCGCGAGTTGCTCTGCCTCGGCATCGGACACCTCCACTCGGAAGAGATGCCCGAGCACCTCCAGGGGTGGCCGAAGCGCACCGCGATCGACTTCATCGAGAGCGACCGCGTCGCTGAGTGACAACGCGCCGATTGCCTCCCGGCGAAGCGCTCTCAGGTGTGCCGCGCTGCCGAGCCGCTCCCCCAGGTCACGGGCCAGCGCCCGGAGGTAGGTCCCCGCGCTGACGGTGGCCCGAAACCGGAGATCGGGGTACGCGTACTCGAGCAGCTCTACCTGCCGCACGACAATGTCCACGTCGGCGAGGGCCACCGGATCTCCGCGTCGCGCCCGTGCGTAGCTGCGCTCCCCGCCCACGTGCTTGGCCGAGTACACCGGTGGGCGCTGCCGCGAGGCGCCCTGCAACGCACTGAGCGCGGCCTCGACTTCTTCCCGCGGGGGGACCCGACTCCCCGGCGGTCTCTCGCTGGGGAGCGGCTCACCGGTCAGGTCGTCCGTGGTGGTCGCGACCCCGAGGCGTGCCGTTGCATCGTACGTCTTCTCCTGACGCTCGATGTATCGAGCAAGCCGGGTGGCTCTGCCCACGAGCACCACCAGCAGTCCGGTGGCAAACGGGTCCAGCGTTCCGGTATGACCGACGCTCCGGGTCCCCAGCGCGCGGCGCACTCGCGCAACGACGTCATGGCTGGTGAGACCGGCGGGCTTGTCCACCAGCAGGGCGCCGATCAGGACGGCTTCTCCGATCGGAGGTCTCCTAGGATCGCGTTGATCCGCGCGGCGTGCTCCAGCCCGCGATCCAGTTCGAACCGGAGCTCCGGAACGATCCGGGAAGTCAGGGTCCGAGCGACCCGCGCCCGCAGGAAGCCGGCGGCGCTGGCGAGCCCCCGCAGCGCCTCCTCGCGGTCGACGCCCTCTCCCATGACGCTCACGAAGACCCGCGCCACCGAGAGGTCGTTGGAGACCTCGACCCTGGTCACGGTGACGAACCCGATTCGCGGGTCGCGGAGCTCGGTGAGCAGCAGGTCGCCGATGACCTGGCGGATCGATTCCGCCACCTGATCCGGCCGGTGCCGCGGGCCTCTCATCGCGCCGTCACCACCGTGTCGATGATCCGCACCCCGACGGTCTCCTCCACCATCCGGTCGGCCGCACGCAGCGTCTCCTCCGCCACGCGCCGGTCACTGGCGACGGTCGCGCATGCGATGCCGGCGCGCTGCCACAGGTCCTGATGGTCCACTTCGGCCACCGCTACGTTGGCGCGCCGGCGCAATTCGGCCTTGAGGCGCTGCATGATGGCCCGCTTGTCCTTGAGGGAGTGGCATCCCTCGAGATGCAGATCCCAGGTCTGCGTCATGGTCAGCACCGGCCGGCTTCCTCACCGATCCCGGAACCGGGCCGTCACCGCGCCCTGGCTCACGCCGCTCCGGTGCCCACCGGGGCGCCGAGGGTACGCTTCACCTCTTCGACGCGATAGGACTCGATCACATCGCCGACCTTGAGGTCGTTGAAGTTCTCCACGCCGATACCGCACTCCAGCCCTTCCTTGACCTCGCGCACGTCGTCCTTGAACCGCTTGAGGCTGGCGAGAGTTCCATCGTAGACCTGCACTCCGTCCCGCAGGACCCGGGCCTTGCCGGTGCGCAAGATGACCCCGTTCTTCACCTGGCAGCCGGCGATGGTCCCGACTCGGCTTACCTTGAACAGCTGGAGCACCACCGCATCGCCCAGCACGGTCTCCTTCGACTCGGGCTTGAGGAGTCCCTCGAGGGCGGCACGGACCTCATCGACGGCCTCGTAGATCACCCGGTAGCTGCGCACATCCACCTGCTCCCGCTCGGCCGCCGCCCGCGCGCCCGCATCGGGCCGGACGTGGAAGCCGATGATGATCGCGCCCGACGCCTTGGCGAGGAGGACGTCACTCTCGCTGATGGAGCCGACGCCCCGGTGCACGATGTCCACCCGGACCTCGGCGGTCGACAGCTGTCCGAGCGCGTCGGCGAGCGCCTCCGCGGGCCCGCCCTGGTCCGCCTTGATGATCAGGCGCAGGGCGCCCATCTGCCCCTGGGCCAGGGCCCGCGAGATATCCTCGAGCGAGCCACCTCGCGCGGTGCGGCGGTTCTGGGCTTCCCGTTCGAGACGCTGACGCTTCTGGGCGATCTCGCGGGCCTCCACCGCGTCGGAGGTAACGAGGAAGTTGTCGCCCGGGGACGGCGTGCCCTCGAAGCCGAGGATCTGCACGGGGATCGACGGGCCGGCCTCCTTGACGCTCTTGCCGCGCTCGTCGAACAGGGCCCGCACCCGGCCTGAGAACTTGCCGCAGATGAAGTTGTCGCCCACGTGCAGGGTGCCCTTCTGCACCAGGATCGTGGCGACGGGACCCTTCCCGGGGTCCAGGGTCGCCTCGATGACGGTACCGCTCGCCGCCCGATCCGGATTGGCCTTGAGGTCGAGGATCTCCGCCTGCAGCAGGATCTGCTCGAGCAGCTTGTCGACGCCGGTCCCCTTCTTGGCGGAGATGGGCGTCGACAGCACTTGGCCGCCGAACTCCTCCAGCACGACGTTGTGCGCCAGGAGGTCCTGTTTCACCTTCTGAATGTTGGCGGTGGGGAGATCGATCTTGTTGATCGCCACGATGATAGGCACGCCGGCGTTCTTGGCGTGGCTGATCGCCTCGACTGTCTGGGGCATGACCGCGTCCTCGGCCGACACCACGAGGACCACGATGTCTGTGACCTGGGCGCCCCGGGCTCGCATCGCGGTAAAGGCCTGGTGCCCGGGCGTATCGAGGAAGGTGATCTTCTTGCCGTTGGGGAGCGTGACGTGGTACGCGCCGATGTGCTGGGTGATGCCACCCGCTTCCCCTGCCACGACGTTGGACTTGCGGATGTAGTCGAGCAGCGAAGTCTTGCCGTGGTCCACGTGGCCCATGATGGTGACCACCGGCGGGCGCGGCGCCAGCTTCTCTTCGACTTCGGTTTCCTCCGCCAGGGCCGTCGGGGCCGCGTACTCCTCCTCCTTCATCGCCTGGTAGCCGAATTCGGAGGCGATCAGCTCGATCTGGTCGAAGTCGAGTCGTTGATTGACCGTCACCATGAGCCCCAGTTCCTTGAACGCGAGCTGCACGATCTGGGTGGCCGGCACCTTCATCAAGTCGGCCAGTTCGGAGACGGAGATGAACTCATTGACCCGGACCCGGGTCTTCTCCGCTTCGCGCTCCTCCTTGGCGCGGGCCAAGGCTTCCTGATAGCCGCTCGACTCGCGGCGCACACCCTTCTTGACCGAGCCGCGGTGCATGCCCGCGAGCGTCTTTTCGATGTTGGCCAGCACTGCTTCCTGGTCCACCGAGGACTTGCGTCCCTTCTTTCCCTTTCGGCGGCCGGCGCCCTTCTCAGCGTCGGGCCCGAAGGTGCGGGCGCGCTCGCCCGTAGCCGGCCCGACCGGCGTCGCCGGCCCACCGCTGCGCGGTCCCCCAGGGCGCGGCCCGCCGCCAGAGCGAGTTCCCGGCCCGGCGGGCGAGCTGGAGCTGAAGACCGGCTTGGGGCGCTGAAACCGCGGAACCTCGCCGCCGGGCCGCTCCACCGGACGGGGAATGCGCGTGGGAATGCGGGGCAGGCCGCTCGGGCCCAAGGGGATGCTGGGACGCGCCGGCACGGCTGGCGCTTCCGTCCCGGCGGAGCCGGCGGGTCGCTCCTCGCGCGGCCCCGAGGGGAGGGTCGGGGCTTCCTCGACCGGCAGCGGGGGCAGGTCCTTGAACAGGGCCCGGGCCCGTTCCTCGAGGGAGGCGGATACCATGGACTCCTCGCGCCGCTCCGCCGGGCGCGCCAGCTCGAGCGCCTCGGCGCGCAGCGCCTCCGCGGCCCGCTCCGCCTCTGCCTGCGCTTCGGCCTGCGCCACCTCGGCTGCGGTGCGCCGGCGACGGACCGGCTTTCCGCCCTCCGCTGCGGGCTCGACCTCGGGTGCCGGCTTGGCCGCCTTCTTGGTGCGCTTGCGGGCTGGCGCCTCTGCGGCCCCCTGGGCCGCCTTCCGCTTCTCCCGCTCCCAGCGCACCCGGATGGCGGACACCTGACTATCCTCGAGCGGAGACATGTGGCTCCGCACGAAGATGTTCATGTCCTTGAGCATGCTCATGAGCTGCTCGGCCGGAACGCCAAACTCCGCTGCCAGATCGTGGACTCGGGTCTTGACCACTCACGCCTCCAATGGGGCGCCGGTTCGGCTCGCTTGGGCGAGCCCCTGAGCCAGCGCCCGGTCCAACACACCGGCGACCATGATAGCCGGCCGTCCGAGCCGGGCCCCGATCGCCTCTGCCGACGGTCCGGGCAGGAGCGGGACGCCCCTGCCACTCGCCAGCCGTAACACTTTTTCCCGCGCCCGCGGACTTACATCCGCGGCTACCACCACACACCGCACCCGACCGGCTTGGAGCTGAGCCCGGACCTGATCGACTCCCACGACCACCTGCCGGGCGCGGAGCCCGAGCCCCAACAGTCGCAGCAGCGCCTCAGACCGTGGATCCGGCGTCTTCGCTCCCTTCCTCGGTCAGCTCCGCCAGGAACGATACCAGCTGCTCGCTCCGTTCCGGCGTCATCCCGGGAATGCGTTCGATGTCCTCGCGCTCGAGATCGAGCACGTCCTTGAGTTTCTCATACCCCGCGCCGTTCAGGATGGCCAGCAGTTCCGGCGAGAGCCCCTTGAGCTCCGACAGGGGAAGCTGCATGACCGCTTCATCCTCCGGGGGGAGGGGCGCGAAGAGGGGGCCTTCCCCACCGCGTTCCAGCCACTCCCGGCTGGAATAGAGGTCGATCTTCCACCCGGTCAGCTCGGAGGCGAGCCGGACGTTCTGCCCGTTCCGCCCGATTGCCAGGGAGAGCTGGTCCTCGTCGACAACGGCCTGGATGGTCTTGTTGGCGGGGTCGGAGAACACCTTCGCGACTCGCGCGGGGGCCAGGGCCAGTCGGGCGAAGCGCTCCGGATCGGGCGACCAGGGCACGATGTCGATCCGCTCGCCCCCAAGCTCATTGACCACGGCTTGGACCCGCGACCCCTTGAGGCCGACACAGGCCCCCACCGGGTCGATCGCATCGTCCCGGGAGATCACGGCGATCTTGGTGCGGCTGCCCACCTCCCGGGCCCAGGCCCGGATATCCACGATGGCCTGCTGGATCTCCGGCACCTCGAGCTTGAAGAGCGCCTTCACGAAGAGCGGATCCGCCCGGGACAGGATCAGCCGCGGACCCTTGGGCGTCTCCTCGAGGCGCTTGAGCACCGCGCGGATGGTATCGCCCTGGTGGAACTTCTCCCGGTGATTCTGCTCGCGATACGGAATGATCGCCTCCGCCTCGCGGAACTTGTTCAGCATGATGACCAGCTTGCCGCGCTCGATCTGCTGCACCTCGCCGGACAGCAGTTCCCCGACCTTGTTCGCGAACTCGTCGCGAATGCGGGTGCGCTCCCCTTCCCGGACCCGCTGGATGATCCGCTGTTTCGCGGCCTGCACCGCCAGCCGCCCAAACTCCGCGAAGGGGACCTCCTCCTCCAGCATGTCGCCCACGGCGAACTCGGGGTCCTCGTACTGGGCCTCTTCGAGGGAGATCTGGGAGCTCGGGTCCTCCACGGCCTCCACAACCTGACGCAGGCGGATGATCCGGATCGCCCCCTTGAGCTCGTCGAACTCCAGCTCGAAGCGCACGTTGGGGCCGTACCGCCGGGCCAGTGCCGCTTGGATCCCGTCGCGGAGCAGCTCCAGCAGCTCGTTGCGATCGAGTTGTTTGCTGGTGGTGAGCTCTCGAATCGCGCTCAACACCTCGGCGGAACCGGACATCCTTCGCTCTCCTGCGCGTTTATGGCCTGCGGCCCGGGTGGGCCGCCGGTGGTTCGGTCTCCTGCAAGAGCGCCTCGCGGATCGCGTCCAGGGCCAGCGTCGTCTCGGAGCCGTCGGGCAGCCGGAAGGTGACGTGAAAGTCGTCCGGCACCCCCAGAATCACGACCCGGGGATGGCCCGCGAGGTCCCGCGCGGACACCCGCACCGTCCGGCCCACGTA
>Ga0335081_10001521_pt1 | contig 36947 bp, 30 predicted proteins | sample Lox_Sample_35_FD_206713 | JGI IMG/M metagenome (GOLD analysis project Ga0335081, IMG submission 206713) | Soil microbial communities from Loxahatchee National Wildlife Refuge, Florida, United States - Lox_Sample_3.5 | ecosystem: Environmental > Terrestrial > Soil > Wetlands | place: USA...
ATCGGCCGGCGCGGCGTCATCTTTGGGCGGAGGGGCCGGTTGCGCGACACCGAAGTAAAGACGCGAGCCATCGCGCGAGAACGTCAGGTTGCCCTTGTCGCTGATCGCCATGCCGGTGTGCAGCCCAGGCGTCTGGCCAGAGACCAGTTCCGCAGCGGTTGACCCCTGGCGGTCCCAGCGGTAGATCTTCCATTTCGGCTGTTTGGCAGCCGCGTCGTCGCGATCGCTCAGGAAAACCAGCTGGGTCTGATTTTCGTCGAAAGTCAGCTTGGAATACTTGCCTTTGCCGTCCAGCAGCGTCACAGGCGCGTCGGATGATCCCGGCTTCGCCACGAACACGCCGTTCTTCGCCGTGTCGTGCGCTGAGACGGCATAGACCAACTGCTTCCCGTCATCCGTGAAGTGGAACTCGGCCACGTCCGTGAACGTGCGCTCGCTGCTATCCGCCAGGTTACGCAGCACGAGGTCGGTGCCGAATTCCGGGCGGCCGGCGCCGCGTCCCGCTCCACCGGCCGCGCCGCCCCGGCCCCCGCGGCCGCCTTGTTGATCGCCGACTCCCGCGGCAGGTTTGCTGTCTGATGGTGCAGCCGCGGGTTTCTCCGGCGCCTCGCGCTGGTAGACCAGGTAACCCGCTGCCTTCTCCGGCATCGCAAAGCGCCTCACACGGTCGATGGTTGTGGCCTTCGTGGAGGCTAGTTCCACAATCACCATCCCGTCCTTGGGCATCTGATCCGCCGGCTTCTTGTCCTTCTTCGCTTTGTCGGTGTCGGCTTTGGCGGGGAACGTCGAAAACACCACGTATCTGCTGTCCGACGAGAACGCGATGGTTGTGCTGCGGGCCTCCGGAGGCGGCCCTTCTTCAGGAACGGCCGTGGCGGGAGGTTGTGGCCGGGCGCCGGCGGGGAAATGGCTTTCTTTGCCCGTTACCAGGTTGCGGACAATGACTTCGCCATCGCCTTCCTGCGGAAAGACGCCGTACGCCAGGAACTTGCCGTCAGCCGAGAGGCGCTGGCCGGCGATGCTGTGCCAACCGTCGTAATCCTTGTGGTTTAAGGGCCGCTTGCCGGTCTGGGCAAACGACACCGAAAGCAACGCGGCCACAGCGAGTAGCCATTTGGAGGCGCGAAGCGCTAGGCGAGTTAAAGACATAATGCTGCTATTGTATTCTCCTGGTGGCCGGCCTGCGCCGCCTGCCGAGCCATCCGTACGCCACCGCTGCCAGCATCGCGCCCGCGCTCATCGCACGAGCGACTATCCTCTCGATGCCGCCCGTGTACCACAGTGAGATGTCGCACTGCCCGGCGCAATTCGGCTCAATTACCATCTGTCCGATCGCGTCTCCGCGTACGGACTGGGGCTTGCCATTCACGTAGGCTCGCCAGCCTCGTTCGTAGGTGACTTGGACGGCGACCACCTGCCCAGGCGCGACCGTCGCATGGATCAACGCTTCGCTCATCCCTCTCCAGTGAAATGTAGCGAGCGGAAACCGTGGATCCTCCAGGGCCGACACATACGGCTCCACGGGCGCGATGTCCAATCCGTGAATCGGTCTCCGGGTGACGACGGCGGAGGCGGGAATCACGTGCGCGAGAGATGAGGAGCGGCTGGGCACTTCATAGATGGAATCGTCCCCGTCGCGCCATAGCAGGGGGAGAATGCCGTCGAACTTGCGGGGATGAGCGAAGGGCTTGTAGAAATCCGTGCTGCCGGGGCCGGGCACGGAAATGAGGTGCGCGCCGAAGGCTTTCAGCCAGAAGATGGAGTAGTCGGCGTCGAGGTCGCCCGCATTCATGCCGCTGTAGATGGTGAAGGCGACGATGGGAAGAAACGTGTTGACGGTGTGCTGATTGTGGCCGCCTTCCAACTGCGGGTTGTCGGTGAAGGCATTGTACAGAAAGGTGGCCGATCCCGAGACGAAGGCCAATTCGCCGGGCCGGTTCTGATCCAGCCATTTTGCCACTTTGTACTCGCTCAGCCGGCTTGGTTCGGCAGCGCGAATCAAGTTTCGCGCAAAGAGCGCCGAATGGACAGCCTGCAAACCCAGGCCGGCGGCCACGAGGGCTGCGAAAGCCACTCGCGCATGCGCCGGCAACCGGTCTGCCAACGCCCCTCCGATGAATACCACGGCCAGCGTGAGCGTCATGTCCATCTCCATCTCGTACCGAGCCGGCTGAGCGATTAACGGAGTCTTCCACACGTACCAGGCCAACAGGAGCGCGGCGGGGATATACGCGAAGAGCGCAAAGAACTGTAGATGCGGCGGCGTTTTGAGCCTGCGCAGAATGGCCCACAACAACAAGAAGCCCGCGCCGGCGATTGCCATCGCCAGCCATGACGCCGCGGTGTATCGATAGTCGCCACCGGTGGTCGGAGCGTTGGCGCGAATCGCGCGGATCATGCTCGGACTCAACCAGGGAGCAACCCAGCAGCAGGTTGCTGCGCCGATGGCGAGAACTGTCGCCGGTGCTCTCCACCATGGCTCGGACCGGAACGCCAGCAGCCAGCATATGAGCGCCAGTGCAAGACCGACAACACCAAACGCGTTGCTCAAGACTACACAAGCTGCCGCGATTCCGGCGAGGATCTTCCATTTGGCGGTATTCGTGGTGAGGGCTCGCGAAAAACAAACGACAGCGACGGGCAGTAACGCGAACGCGATGGTGTGGGGAGACTCTCCGTAAAAGACCAGGTTGTACAGCCGGCGGAGATTCCGTGCACTGCCCACGTCAACCGCAATGGCATGCACCAGCAGAGCGGAAGGCGAAAGACACGAGTAGGCCAGCGCCGCGACGAAACTCGTGAAGAGTCTCCGGCTCAATGTGAGCGCCATCCAAAACACAGCCGGCGCGCTGAGCGCATACACGGCAGCCGTCACGATGTGGAAGGATCGCGCCGCCGATAACTTTGTCAGAAGGATGAATGCGGCGACTATCCAATGGGTGAACGGAAGGTACGCATTCTCAAACGGCATCCCGCCGTTCCAGAACGGCCACCAGCTAAATTGGCCGGGATATTTGGCCATGATTCGAGGAATTGCGATGAACGTGCCTTCTATGGAGCCGGTGTAGGCCGAATATTCCACGCCAAACAGCCTCGCCACGATGGCGAGGTTGATTGCCAGCAAGACCAACGTGCAGAGCGGAGGGACGAACGGGCTACCGGTCTTGCCGCCGCTCACTTCCGCTCCGATTCTTCGTGATAGTCGGTCTCGGTATTCACTTCCCACAGCGCCGCCTTGTCGACGTTCCCCGCGATGATGCCGTCCACCGCCATCATGGCGGTCAGCATCGAGTGGTCCTGGTTGTTGTAGCGGTGCATGCCGTTGCGGCCGATGAGAAACAGATTGCCGTACTGGTCGAGATATTCCCGGATCTCGCCGAACCGGCCATACGTGCCGAAATACGCCGGGTAGGTTTTTTCCATCCGCAGCACCGTGGCATCAAGCACCTCGCTGGCGTCGATAATCCCGATCTTGACGAGCTCCTCCGTCGCGAGCGCAATCATGCGGTCGTCAGAGAGTGTCCAGATCTCGTCGGACTGGTTGCAGAAATATTCCAGGCCCAGCCACACCGTTTCCGGATCGGCCACCAGAAACGGGCTCCAGTTGTTGTAAACCTGAAGCCTGCCCAGCAGCACATCCGGTTCCTGTACGTAGATCCAATTGTCGCGGATCAGTTTCTTCCCCTGCGAAGTTTCGTCGTTGATTCGCAGCGAGCGCAGCAGAATGCCGACCGTGATGAAGTCCCTGTAAACCAGGCCGTCCGCCACTTCCAGAACGTTCTTGGGAGGCGTTACGTCGAGCGACCTCACGATCTCCCGCACCGGAGCTGTCGAAAAAAAACAGTCGCCCTCGAAAGTCTCCTTCCGGCCTGCCGCCACCCGAGTGGCTTCCACCGCCTTTACTTGCCGGCCATCCGTGATGATCCGTTCGACCCGGCAGTCCGTGTGGATCTCGCCGCCCATTTCCCGGATGCGGCGCGCCACCTCGTCCCACATCTGCCCTGGCCCGAACTTGGGGTAGAGAAACTGCTCGATCAGCGAAGTCTCGATGGTTTTCTGCCGGAGGTCCGTGTTGCTGCCATGGAACGCCTCTTTCCACGCGTGGATCAGCGCCCGCCAGCCGGATAGCCCCTTGATGCGCTGGGCCCCCCACTCGGCGCTGATCTCGCTGCACGGCACGCCCCAGACCTTTTCGGTGTAAGACTTGAAAAAAGTGCGATGCAGTTCCCGGCCGAAGCGGTTGATCAGGAATTGCTCCAGGGTACGCTCCGGCTTCAGCGGAAACAACGAGCTGCGTACGTAGCTCGCGCCGATAGCGGCCGTCCGCCGCAAGCCAAGCTTGCGCAGCGTGTCCCGGCTCAGCGCAAGCGGATATTCGAAGAAATGGCGCAGGTAATAAATGCGGGACTTGCGCGGCCGCAGCAACATCACGCAGTCCTCCGCGGGCGGCTCTGCTAGCGAACTGGTCGCCGCAACCGTTCGCTCCATTCCGTGGTATCGAATGGCGGCGGGACCATTCTCGGACGCTTCGAGCGGGAACAGCCCCAGCCACCACTCCATGACCCGGTCGGATTTCGAAAAGAAGCGGTGTCCTCCGATGTCCATGCGATTGCCTTTGTAGTTGACCGTGCGGCAGATCCCGCCCACGCCGCCGCTCTTCTCCAGGACGATCGGCTGGATATCGGAACGAGTGAGCAATTCATAGGCGGCCGTCAAGCCGGCCGGACCTGCCCCGATGATGATCGCCCGCTTCCGATCCACTGGAGTCCGTGAAGTATCGATGAAACTCAGATCCCAGCATCGGCAAACCAGGACTCCACGTCAAGCTCGTGCGCCTTCCCCGCTTTCTTGACAGACATTAGGGCGATGATACAATTAGGGCAGGCTCAGAGACGCGATAATTCCTTTGGTGTCACAAGCATGCGCTCCTTGCATCTTTGCGCCGCGGAATGAATCCAAGAAGGGAAGCATGGCTCAGGTCCTCCCCATCCCGCATTTGGCGCGCACCGAGGCCGAGCCCCTGTTGGCCACCATCGGCAACACGCCCCTGCTGCGTCTGGACAAGATCTCCGCGGCGTTCCCGGGCATCGAAATCTTCGGCAAGGCCGAATACTTCAATCCCGGCGGCTCCGTGAAGGATCGCGCGGCCTGCAACATGGTGCTCGATGGCGAGCGCTCCGGGAAACTCAACCACACGCGTACCATTCTCGACGCCACGAGTGGCAACACCGGCATTGCCTACGCCATGATCGGCGCCAACCGCGGATACAAGGTCAAGCTGGTGCTGCCGGCCAACGCTTCCGACGAGCGCAAGCGTATCCTCAAAGCCTACGGCGCCGAAACGGTCTTCAGCGACGCCGCTGAAGGCTCCGATGGCGCTATCCGCCTCTGCCGCCAGATTTACATGGCCGACCCTGACCGCTATTTCTACCCCGATCAGTACAACAATCCGGCCAACTGGAAAGCGCACTTCGAGCACACCGGCCCCGAGATCATCAAGCAGACCGGCGGACGCCTGACCCACTTCGTCGCCGCCATGGGCACCAGCGGCACTTTCACCGGCACGTCCCGCCGCTTGAAACGCGATCTGCCCGACGTGCAGTGCGTCTCCGCCCAGCCATCCAGCGGCTTCCACGGTCTAGAGGGCTTGAAACACATGCCCACCGCCATCGTGCCCGGTATCTACGACGACAAGCTGGCGGATAATAACCTCTGGATCGAAACCGAGGACGCGTACCGCATGGTCCGGCGCCTGGCGCGCGAAGAGGGGCTGCTGGTCGGCATCTCCTCGGGCTGCAATGTGCACGCCGCCACCTTGCTGGCCCGCGGCCTGGTTGGACGCAGCGAATCGGCCATGATTGTCACCGTGCTCTGCGATAGCGCCGAAAAGTACCTCAGCGAGCACTTCTGGGACGAGGCATGATCCGCATCGAATCCGAACCCTGGGCCGCCATGGTGGCGCACGCGCGCCATTCGTATCCCAACGAGTGCTGCGGCGCCATGTTGGGCTCGATCGTGGGGGACCACAAAACCGTTCGGGTTGCCATGCCCTTGGAGAACGCCTTCGAAGGCGCACAGGCCACCCGCTATGAACTGCGTCCCGAGGATCTGCTGGCCGCCGACAAGGCTGCCCGCAAACGCAACATGGACCTCGTCGGCATCTATCACTCGCATCCCGACTGCGATGCCTATTTCTCCAAAACCGACCTGGAGAATTCCTGCCCCTGGTATTCCTTCGTCGTGCTGTCCATTCACAAGGGTGCGTTCCACCACGCCAATAGCTGGCTGCCGAACCTCGACCAGACCGAAGCGGTGAAAGAGGAGTTGATCTATGGCCAAGATTCTGATCCCCACGCCCTTAAGGCAGTTCACGCGTAAGCAGGATTCCGTCACCGTTCATGGCGCCACGGTGGGCGAAGCATTGAACGCGCTCACGTCGCAATACCCCGATTTGCGCAAGCACATCTTCAACGACGAGGGCAAGGTTCGCAGCTTCGTGAACGTCTATCTCAACGATGAGGACATCCGGTATTTGAGCAAGGATGCCACCGCCGCCAAGGACGGCGATACTATTTCGCTGGTGCCCTCCATCGCCGGCGGGTCTGCCATGGTGAGCCCACTCACGGAACTCCCGGCCCTCTCCAACGACGAAATCCTCCGTTACAGCCGCCACCTGATCATTCCCGAAGTGGGTATCGAAGGCCAGCAGAAACTGAAAGCCGCGAAAGTCCTGCTGGTCGGCGCGGGCGGTCTGGGTGCGCCTCTGAGCCTGTATCTCACCGCTGCCGGCATCGGCCGCATCGGTATCGTGGATTTCGATGTCGTCGACTTCACCAACCTCCAGCGGCAGGTCATCCATTTCACCAGCGACGTCGGCCGCAAGAAACTGGACTCCGCCGCGGAGAAGATGAAGGCCATCAACCCGAACCTGGAGGTCGTGCGCCACGAGGTGGCCCTCTCCAGCGAAAACGCCCTGGACATCCTCAAGGACTACGACCTGGTGGTCGATGGCACCGACAACTTCCCCACCCGCTACCTGGTCAACGACGCTTGCGTGTTGCTCGGCAAACCTAACGTATACGGCTCCATCTTCCGTTTCGAAGGCCAGGCCACCGTGTTCGCGTACGACGGCGGTCCCTGCTACCGTTGCCTATACCCAGAGCCGCCACCTCCCGGTCTGGTCCCCAGTTGCGCCGAAGGCGGCGTGCTCGGCATTCTGCCCGGCACCATCGGCCTGATTCAGGCCACCGAAGCGGTCAAGCTCATCCTTGGAATCGGCGAGCCCCTCGTTGGCCGCTTACTGCTCTACGATGCCCTTACCATGCGTTTCCGCGAACTGAAGCTGCGCAAGAATCTCGATTGCCCCGTCTGCGGTCCTCGGCCCACCATCACTAAACTGATCGACTACCATCAATTCTGCGGCGTTCCCCAACCGGGCGCTGCAGCGCCTGTCCTGGAGACTAACGTGAACGAAATTGACGTCTTGGAATTGAAGCAGAAGATCGACCGCGGCGACGATTTCGTCCTGATCGACGTGCGCGAGCCTCACGAGTACAAGATTTGCAGCCTCCCCGGAGCCAGGCTGATCCCGCTTGGCGAATTCCCGAGGCACGTGGGCGAGTTCAACCCCGGCTCCGACATCGTGATCCACTGCCGCAGCGGCGTCCGCAGCGCCAAAGCCTGCGCCGTTCTGCGCCAGAACGGCTTCCAGCACGTCCGCAACGTGGCGGGCGGCATTTTGGCTTGGAGCGACAAAGTCGATCCGAGCGTGCCGAAGTATTGAGCAGCGATCAGGGTTCAGCGATCAGGTATCAGCTGTCGGCATTCAGCTAGTCGAGTCGTTCGGGCGTATGCCGCTGTGTTCGATCCGCCGCAGGGTGAGGGCGATCTCTTCCACAGTGCGAGCAATGCGGTTCAGCGCCGCAACGATTGACCATATGACGAGGATAACCAGGCCAACGTAGCCCACGAAAGCCAATGCTGAGAATACTGGCATGTTCACAGGTTAACATCGGCACAGACTAGCTCCTCTATTCCTGCCTGCCCCCGTCAGCGAGCGCTTTGGTCAGCAGTTCGCGGACACCGAGCTGCGTGGCCCATGCTTCGACGTAGGCACGATCTAGTCCCGGATTGAGGGCAACAATTCCAGTGATGTCGGCCCACTCGCGGTCGGAAGTTTCTCCTCCGTCCCGAAACCACTGCAACTTGGCCAGCAGAATATCCTCCGCCGTGGCAACCGGATACACTCCTGTTTCACCCAGAACCTCCAGTGTCTCCTGAGTCCCTCGTTTCAGTTGAGAAAGCTCGAACTCACCGATAGCAGGGAAAACATCGACTTTGAAGCTCGTGGGAATATGAATCAAATTGAACGCTCGTCCGGCGGAGATGGCATCGCCGATCTGGGCGGCGTCAGCGTACCAGTCGGGACCCAAAACGGCGCTCAAGCGCTCAGCCTGCCCGGGCTCGATCTGAGCCACGATATCGATGTCCATGGTGAACCGCGCCATTCCGCGGCAGGAAGAAGCAAGCGATCCCCCAACCACGTAGGGTATTCCGAGCCGCTCCAGTGTTGCGGCGATCAGCCTAAGCGCACTAGCCATCGCATGTTCTGTCATCTGGAATGACATCGCCATAGACTTTTCGGAACAGTTCACGGCCGAGATTCTGCCGGGCCATTCTCAGAAACAGCTCGCGGTCGTCAGCATTCGGGTACCGCCGCCGCATGCCCGCTTCCGCGAACGCCCGAACCATGTCGGAGAGTTCCATGGCGCGCCGCAACCTCCCCGACGGAGTCATGCGACGCTGCAACTCAACGAATACGCGCCAGGCCTCCGGCGATGTGTCCCTCGGGCACATAACTACATAATCGCCGTAGGCGGCGCGGGCTCGTCCGGGCGGCCGGCGTTGCGCAGCGGAAGGCGGATCATCAGGAGCGCGATCCCGATCAGCACCAGGATCGACAGCCACGCGGTGCCCGGCCAGGTGGCGTCGGGCAGGATGTGGTACTCCTTGACATGCAACGCCTCGGCCTTCGCCCTTTCGGCGGCGCGGAAACCCGCGACCAACAGGCCGCACAACGCCTCGCCCGCGATCAGGCCCGATGCGGTCAGCACCCCCGCGTTTTCGATCCGCGCTTTCTGCGCGTCGTTGAAGTTGCCCTTGTTGCGGAACTTGTCGGTGAGCCAGCGGAAAACGCCGCCCACAAAGATGGCGAAGGTCGTCTCCAGCGGCAGGTACATCCCGACCGAAAACAGCATCGGGCTGCGCACCTCGATCAGGATCAGACCAAACCCCATCATGATGCCGACTATGACCAGGGGCCAGGCCATATTGCCGCCTACGATTCCCTGCGCCAATGAGGCCATCAGGCCGGCCTGTGGAGCGGAGAGCTGCGGCGTTCCGAAAGTGTATACGCGGTGCAGCAACATCAGCGGGAAGAACAGCGCCATGCTGGCGACGGCGATGCCGAACAGGTCGCCAAGCTGCATCCGCCAGGGCGTGCCGCCGAGGATGTGTCCGGCCTTCAGGTCCTGCAGCATCTCACCGGCCACCGCGGAGGAGACACAGACGACGGCCGCTACTCCCAGCACCGCCGCAATCCCCGCATTGCCGCGCAACCCCATAGCCACCATCAGTAGAGCGGCGACCACGAGCGTACATAGAGTCAAGCCGGAGACAGGGTTGTTGGACGAGCCGATCATTCCGACCAGGTTCCCGGATACGGCTGCGAAAAAGAATCCGAGCACGATCATGACAACGGCTGCGACGGCGGCGGCGCTGATCACTCCGGCGAAGTAAGAGTACAGGGCAATCATGCAGATAAACACTACCGCCAGGCCGCCGAAAACCACCTTGCTGCTGAGGTCACGCTGGGTGCGGGCGGTAGTTTCCCGCACGCCGGCTGATTTGCGCAGATCGGCGACGGCGCGCTTCATGCCAAGGCCCAGGTTCTTGCGCATGCGGAAGAGGGTGAACGATGCCCCCACCATCATGCCGCCCACGGCGATGGGACGCACGATGTGGTACCAGATAGCGCCGGCTGTATCGGCCCAGCCCGATTCACCGCTGACGTTCGGCGCCAGTTGTGGGCCCATGAAGAATGCCAGCAGCGGCACCAGCAGTCCCCAGGCGAATACACCACCTGCGAAGTTCAGCGCGCCGAGTCTCGGCCCGATGATATAGCCGACGCCGAGATACGCGGGGCTGATGGCGGGCGCCGAAAAGGTCGTCATGGCGCCAGCGCTGACGGTCGGGGAGCCTGGCGCGCGAGTCAGCTTGACGATGCTGCGGCCCAGCTCGCCGACGCGCAGAACGAAATCCTTGCTCGCAGCGAACACCTTGATGGCGCCGAGGAAGTAGATCACCGCGCCGATGCCCATGTTGGCGAAGAGAATCTTGGCGGCTCTGGCGCCCTGCTGTCCGGCCTTATGAATCGCGGCCGCCGCGACCGATTCCGGGAACGGCAAATCCGGGTCTTCGACCATCACGCGCCGCAGCAGCGTGACAAACAGGATGCCGAGCGTGCCGCCGACCGCCATCAGCGCCACCGATTTCCAGTAGCCGTTGGCGATATCAAATTCCGGCCAGACGCCCGAAAGCACGAACGCCGGTATGGTGAATACCGCGCCCGCGGCCACCGATTCGCCGATGGAGCCGATGGTTCGGGCCATGTTCTCTTCCAGAATTGAGCCTCCCATTAGGCGCAGGAGGGCCATGCCGATGACCGCCGCGGGATAAGTGGCCGCGATGGTCATGCCGGCACGCAAGCCAAGATACAGATTTGCCGCGCCGAGGACCACGGTCATCACCAGGCCCAGCAGCACCGCGCGGAAGGTGAACTCCCGCATGTCGGTCTTGTCCGGCACGTACGACCGGAACTTTTTCTCAGCTTCGGTAGGGGTCATGTTAATCTCGACCTCACTTTATCACTCAGCGCTTTACCGTCAACCGTCTTCCCTTTGAGCTTGGCCTGCGCCGCTTTCATCACCACGCCCATCTGCTTCAGCGAAGTCACGCCGGTTTCGGCCATGGCTTCGGATATCGCAGCCTCCATCTCCTGATCGCTGGCGCCCGCCGGCAAATAGCTTTCGATCAGCTTCCGCTCGGCCTCTTCCTTCTCGGCCTGTTCCGTGCGGCCGCCCTTGCGAAACATCTCGGCGGCGTCGATCCGCTGCTTGATCAGCGATTTGAGAACCTGCATCTCGGCCGCTTCGTCGAGCGGCTTGGGCGAATCCACCTTCTGCTTCATGAGCGCGGCTTTGATCATGCGGAGCGCGCTCAACCGGGCCTCGTCGCGGCTCTTCATGGCTGCAACCATGTCCTGTTGCACCTGGTCGATGAGTGGCATGATGTCTGATATTCTAAAAGACTATCCCGTCCGATGCACATCCGTAAGCAACGTCTACTCACTCCGGGGCCGACGCCTCTCTATCCGCCGGCCCTCCAGGCCATGATGGCGTCGGATATCCACCATCGCACCGAGGATTTCCGCAAGGTCTACCGGGCCTGCCTTGCGGATCTCAAGGAAGTGATGGGCACCGCGAACGACCTCCTGATGTTCGCGGCTTCGGGCACCGGCGCCATGGAGGGCGCCGTCTCTAACCTGTTCTCGAAGGGCGACAAGGTCATCGTCTGTTCCGCCGGGAAATTCGGCGAGCGCTGGGTGGAGATTTCCAAAGCGTACGGCCTCGACGCCAGCGTTCTTACCGCGCCATACGGGGAAGCAGTCTCGCCGGCGCAAGTGGAAGCTGCGCTCGCAGCGCAGCCGGCTGCGAAGGGCGTGTTTGTACAGGCATCGGAGACATCAACGGGCGTCGCCCACGACGTGCGCGCCATGGGCGCAGCCGTGGCGAAGACCGGCGCGATCTTCGTCGTGGATGCCATCACCGGCCTGGGCACCATGCCGCTGGATATCGATGGCTGGGGCCTGGACGTGTTGATCGGCGGTTCGCAAAAGGCGTTCATGATTCCACCCGGGCTGGCATTCATGTCGGTCAGCCCGAAAGCATGGAAACTCGCCGAGACGGCTACGCTGCCCCATTACTACTTCAGCCTGAAAAAAGAAAAGAAGAGCGGTGACGCCGGCGAATCGAGTTGGACGCCCTCCACGGCTTTGATCCTCGCGTTGGCGGAAGCCCTGCGCTACGTGAAACAGATCGGAATGGCGAATCTCATCGAGAACGCGCAACTGCTGGCCCAGGCCACGCGCGCTGCCGTCCAGAAGATGGGGCTGGCGCTGTTCGCGCCTCATTCGCCGGGCTCCTCCGTGACCGCGGTGAAGGCGCCGGCCGGCATGGATTCCGGCGTGATCGTGAAAGAATTCCGCACCCGCTTCGGCGCCATCATCGCCAACGGACAGGGAACCATGAAAGGCCAGATCTTCCGCATCGCGCACCTCGGCTATTTCGATTTCGCGGATCTGTTCGCGGTCGCGGCGGGTTTGGAGATCATCCTGCGGGCTAACGGAGTCCCGGTGCAGCTTGGCTCCGGCGTGGCGGCCGTGCAGGAAGTGTATGAGAAAGCCGCTGCCCGCTGAGCCGCAAACTCTCTGAGCCGCGACCCTCAGAGCCGCGACCGTGAGGGAGCGGAAGGCTAACACGTATGAACATCCTCATCGCCGAACCACTTGCCGCCGCCGGAATCGAGCTGTTGCAGTCTCAACCGGGCTGGCGCGCCATCGTCTCCAATCCCACGGAATATGCCCAGCACCTGACGGAAGCCGATGCCCTGCTGGTTCGCAGCGCAGTGCAAGTGAATCGTTCCGTGCTGGAACGCGCCCCAAAGTTGCGCGTCATCGGGCGCGCGGGTGTGGGCGTCGACAACGTCGATCTGGAGGCCGCTACGGAGGCGGGCGTCCTGGTCATGAACACGCCGGGGGGCAACGCCATTTCCGTGGCGGAGCACACCTTCGCCCTGATGCTGGCTATGGCCCGGCGCATCCCGCAGGCCAATGCCTCCACGCGTAGCGGTAAATGGGAGAAGAAGAAATTCCTGGGCAGTGAGCTGCGCGGCAAAACCCTGGGCATAGTCGGGCTGGGTAGCATTGGTCGCGAAGTAGTAAAGCGGGCGCTTGCCTTCGAAATGCGCGTCATCGCCCACGATCCGTACGTGACCTCAAAGATCGCGGAGGATCTCAGCGTGGAACTGGTCAATCTTCCTGCCTTGTACGCCGCCAGCGATTACCTCACGCTCCACGTGGCCGCCACTCCGGAAACCGAAGGAATGCTCTCCCGCGAGGCCTTCCGCCAGATGAAGCCGGGCATCCGCATCGTGAACTGCGCGCGCGGAGAACTGGTAGATGAAGCGGCGCTCGAGGAGGCTATACAAGTCGGCTCAGTCGCCGGCGCAGCCATCGACGTCTTCTCCGTCGAGCCGCCGCCGCAGGGCTTCCCCCTCTTCACGTCGGACGCTGTCCTGGCCACCCCGCATATCGGCGGCTCCACGGAGGAGGCGCAGGAAATCGTCGGCGTGCGGATCGCCGAGCAGGTGGTGGCGTATCTGCAGAACGGTGTCGCGGTCAACGCCGTCAACATGCCCGCGCTGACACCCGAGCAGTACCGCGTTCTGGGACCTTTCGCTTCGCTCGCCGAACGGTTGGGCAATTTCGCGGCACACATCGCCTCCGGAAACCCGCGCTCGGTGCGGCTGGTGTACTGCGGCAAAATCGCCGACGGCAATACCAGCCTGCTGCGCAACGCGGGTCTGGCCGGTGTGTTGAGCCGTTCCACTTCGCGGAGGGTGAATCTGGTAAACGCCATGCAACTCGCCGAGCAGCGCGGCTGGCAGGTGGCCGAGGCGCACGAAAGAAGATCGGTGCACACCGATTCCATTCGCCTGGAACTCGAAACGGACAGGGGCATCACCACGGTGGAGGGCGCTGTATTCCTGGAGAAGCCGCGCCTGACGCGGGTGGACGGGATTTACTGCGAGGCGGCGCTGGCCGGCTGCATGATCTTCATGAAGAACCGCGACGTGCCCGGCGTCATCGGGCATGTCGGAACGGTGCTGGGCCGGAACCGCATCAACATCGCGAATTTTTCTCTGGGCCGGCGGGACGCTCCGGCCGTGCCGGGTGAGCCGCTGGAAGCGGTCGCCGTGGTTTCCACCGATGAACTGGTGCCGGAGGCGGTCCTGACGCAGTTACGCGAGAATCCCGCCGTCCAGTTCGCCAGGACCGTCGAGTTTCGGGACTAGATCGGGCAGGTTTCAGCGCAATCAATCACACGGAGGGGTGCCATGAAGAACCTTGAAGGTCTGGCCGTGATTTTTCTGGCGGCACTATGTTCGGCGTCGGCACAGCAGGGATCCGCTGCGCCACCGTCATCGGCGCCGATCGTGCCATCTGTCGAGCGGCCGAGCCAGACCTTTTTTCCGCGCCACTGGATCCGCGGATACACGGATTTTGAATACGCCCCGCCCACCAACGAGCCCGACCTCGGCCGCTGCTCGTCCTCCACGGGTCAGTTCGGCGGCCCGCAAGCACGTTGCGCGGCCTTCGCCAGGTACGTGCTGAGCGCCTACGTGGAGATGCAACCGATCGGCCGAACCGCGCTGCGCCATGTGTTCCTCTTCGCCCAGCCGCGTTCATTCTTCGGCAACAACGTGCCGCAGATCCACTACACCGAAGCCGCCACTCCCATTGCCTGGGAGCTTCTGATTGGTGCGGGCATCGAGCTTCCCAAGAATTTCGAAATCCGGGTGACGCGCCATGCTGTCTACTGGATGGGCCGTTACGGGGACAGCCTGGGCCCCGCGGACCTGAGCTTCAACGGCCCTTACGGCCGGTACGCCACCGCCGGTGTGCGCTGGTCCTTCGGTGGCTGGGGCCACGGGCCTTCCGAGTGATGTGGCGCAAGCTCTCAGCTTGCCGCATCGCGACTCATCGCGACGCTTGACGCCCGTCGACGCACAGCGAACAACTTCCAAAAGAGCGCCCAACTCGCAGGAGTTGGAGGTTCGTTGCGTAACTTAATCGAACGCTCCCTCACCTGTCGCGGCTCCGAAACAATCCTTCAGTGCCGCGACCGTTTGGGAGCGGTGGCTGACTCTCTATATATGAACTTCTGATTCAGGACTCTAGTCCAACTTCTTATGGAATCGCGCCGCGCTCAAACCTAGGATGGTCACTCCATACACGCCCAGGCACACCATCTTCGGCCACAGCACCTCTATCCCCGCGCCCTTGAGAAACACCCCGCGGACGATTTCCATGAAATAGCGCAGCGGGTTCAGATAGGACAGATACTGCACCGCAACCGGCATGTTCCGGATCGGGAACATGAAGCCGCTCAGCATGAATGCCGGCGTGGTGAAGAAGAACTGGCCCATATTCGCCTGCTGCTGGGTTTGCGAGATGGTCGAAAGGAAAAGGCCGGCGCCCAGGCTCGTCATCAGGAACAGCACCGCGCAAAACAGCAGCAGCAGGAAGTTGCCGCGGAACGGCACGTGGAAAATCAGCAGCGCGCCGGCCGTGATCACCAGCAGGTTCACAATGCCCACCATGGCAAAGGGAATGGTCTTGCCCAGCATCAGCTCGATCGGCCGCATGGGTGTGACCATCAACTGCTCGAGTGTGCCGATCTCCTTCTCGCGGATAATGGCCTGCGCGGTCAGCATCAGGGTCACCATCAGGAGAATGTTGGCGGCCACGCCGGGCACGAAGTAGTTGCGGCTGTGCAGGTCGGGATTGAACCAGACGCGGCTGTCGGGGCCCACCGGCGTGAGCATCGTCGCCGGAGCCACCGCCGGGCCGCGGATTTCCACTTTAATGGTCTGGCCGTTCTTGCTCTGGCTGGTCATTACGTCCGTCGCGAACCCGCCAATAACGCTGGCGGCGTATGAGGAGACCAGCGACGCGGTGTTGGAATTCGTGCCGTCCAGCAGCACCTGCACCTCAGTGCTCCGCCCGCGCGCCAGGTCGCGCGCGAACCCGGGAAGCACGCGCACCACGGCCTGCACCCGGCCGTAGTCCAGAACCGCCTGGGCCTGTTCTTCGTTGGCGGGCGTTTCGGTGACGTCGAACCGCCCCGACCCCTCGAAGCGGGCGCGCAGCGCGCGGCTTTCCGGGGTGCGATCCATGTCCATCCAGGCAATGCGCGTGTGATCCACGTCGAGCGTGACGGCGTAGCCGAAAATCACCAACTGCAGTAGCGGCGGCAGAAACAGCAGCACGCGCATGCGCGGCTCGCGCAGCGCCTGAATAAACTCTTTGCGCAAGATGACCCGTATCCGTTCCCGCATATCACGCCACCTTCTGGTTCATTTTCCGCACCGCCAGGCGGAAGATCATCGCGCCGTACACCAATAGAAACGCGAGCTCCAGCCACAGCACTCGAAATCCGATCCCTTTCAAGAACACTCCCTTCACGATCGTCACGTAATACCGCGAGGGGAAGAAGTAGCTGATTACCTGAATGAACTTCGGCATGGTGTCGATGGAATACACGAATCCCGAGAGCAGGAAGCCGGGCAGGAACGAGATCAGCATTCCCATCTGAAACGCCTGGACCTGGGTCCGCGCGCCCGCCGACACCCAGATCCCCGAGAAGAGCGCGCACCACAGGAACATGCAGGTCGAAACCGCCAGCACCACCAGGCTGCCGCGGAACGGCACCGTGAAAATGGTGAGGGCCACGACCACCGCGATGATGGTATCCACCAGGCCCACCAGGAAATACGCCAGCATCTTGCCGAGGACAATCTCCGCGGGACGCAGCGGCGTCGAAAGCACCTGTTCCATGGTGCCCATCTCCCACTCGCGCGCCACGGTGAGCGAAGTCAACTGCGCCGCCAGGATCATCATGATCACCGCAACCAGCCCCGGCACGACGTAGTTCTTGGATTCGAGCGAGCTGTTGTACCACACGCGGATGCGTGCGTCGATGGCGCCAGGAGCCTTTACGCCGCGTCGGTTCAGGATGTCGGAGCGCACGGAAGCAGAAAAGCCTTGCACCACGCTTTCGGCGTAGCCCAGGGCGATCGAGGCGGTGTTGGAGTCGCTTCCATCCACCAGGAGCTGCACCCTGGCTTTGCCCGCCGCGACGTCGCCGCCGAATCCGCGCGGGATCGCCACGCCGATCAGCACACGGCTGGTGTCGATGGCGCGCTCGATGGTGTGGTAGTCGCTCACGAACCCGGTCACTTCGAAGAAGCGCGAGCCTTGAAACTGGCGGACCAGGTCGCGGCTGGCGGCCGTGCCGTCTCCGTCGTAAACCAAGGTCTGGATGTGATCCACGTCCAGGCTCAACGCGTAGCCGTAGAGCAGGAGCATCATCATCGGCATGGCGAGGGCCATGCCGAGGCTCCGCGCATCGCGGGTGACGTGGTGCAGCTCCTTCACAAACATGGCCCGCAGGCGTCGATAGCTCATGCCGGTCTCCTTTCTTCCGTCTCGATCAACGCCACGAAGACATCCTCCATGGAGGGATCGATCTGTTCCAGGCGCCTGACCTCGATTCCCTTGGCGGATAGTGCCGCGCGTATGCGCGCGCCGCCTGCCTCCACGTCTTCCACCGTCACGTGCAGTCCGCCGCCGAACACCGCCACGTCCAGCACGCCTTCCACGCGCTCCAGGGCTCGCATGGTTTCCAGAGGCTCCGTAGCTTCCAGGTTCAGCAGCTTGTGAGAAGTGAGACCGCGCTTCAGTTCGTCCGGCGCCCCCAACGCAATCACTTTCCCGCGATGCATCAGCGCCAACCTGTGACAATACTCCGCTTCATCCATGTAGTGCGTGCTGACGAAAATGGTGTGGCCGGTCTCGGCCATGTCGTGGATCAGGCGCCAGAACGCGCCGCGGGCGATAGGGTCCACGCCCGAAGTCGGTTCGTCCAGAAACAGGACGGGCGGGTCGTGCAGGATCGCGCAGCCCAATGCCAGCCGTTGTTTCCAGCCCCCCGAAAGCGTCCGCGTCAGCGCCAAACGGCGGTCGGTCAGGTTCGCCATCTCGAGCACGTATTGCTTCCGCGGGGCGCGCAGTTCCTTGGCCACTCCATACATACCGGTGAAGAAATCGATGTTCTCCTCCACCGTGAGATCGTCGTACAGCGAAAACTTCTGTGACATGTACCCGATGCTCCGCCGGATGTCCTCCGGCTGGGTAGCCGCGTCGAAGCCGTTGACCGATCCGCGCCCCGAGGTGGGGGTCAGCAGCCCGCACAGCATGCGGATCGTCGTCGACTTCCCCGCCCCGTTCGGCCCCAGGAACCCGAAGATTTCGCCCCTCGAGACCTTGAAGGAAACGTGATCCACCGCTACAAACGATCCAAACGCTTTCACCAGGTCATCGACTTCGACCGCCCAGCCGTTCCCGTTCATGACTGCGTCACTCCCTCCACCGTCTGAATCGTTTTCACGAACGCCCCTTCCAGATTCACCGATCCGGTTTCCTGTTTCATTACGTCCGGCGCCGAGCAGCGGATCAGCTTGCCTTTGTGCATCAGCCCCACGCGGTTGCACCGCTCCGCCTCATCCAGGTAAGCGGTGGTCATGAAAATCGTGATGCCTTCTTTGAGTAACTGGTACAGGATCGCCCAGAAGTCGCGCCGCGAAACCGGATCGACGCCGTTGGTCGGTTCGTCCAGGAACAGGATCTGCGGGCGATGCAGCAGGGTGCACATCAGGGCCAGTTTCTGTTTCATGCCGCCCGAGAGCCGGTTCGCCTGGCGCTTGCGAAAGGGCTCCATGCGGGTCATGTGCATCAGTTCCACGCTGAGGCGCGCGCGCTCCGCCCCCATGATGCCGAACAAATCCGCGTAGAAGTTCATGTTCTCCTGCACGGTCAGGTCGCCGTACAATCCGAAGCGCTGCGCCATGTACCCGATCTGATCCTTGACCGCCTGCGATTCACGGACCGTGTCGTGCCCTGCTACCCGCGCGCTGCCTTCGGTGGGGTCCATCAGGCCGCACAGCATGCGCAGCGTGGTGGTCTTGCCCGCTCCATCCGGCCCCACTAAGCCGAAGATCTCGCCCCGGGCGACCGTGAGGTTTAGGCGGTCCACCGCGGTCAGAGGGCCGAAGCGGCGCGTCAGGTCGCGCGTCTCTATGATGGCGTCCATCTTCAATCCAGTACGATCTGGGCGTCCGCCGGCATGTTGGATTTCAATTCGCGGCGCGGGTTGTCGACCTCGATCTTGACGCGGTACACCAGTTTCACCCGCTCCTGCGCGGTCTGAATCTGCTTAGGGGTGAACTCTGCTTCCGAGGAGATGAACGTCACGCGGCCGTCGTACACCTTTCCCGGATACGAATCGGTGGTCACTTTCACCTTCGATCCCAACTTCACCTTTCCCAGGTCCGTCTCGTTGACGTATCCCCGCAGCCACGGATGTTCAATGTCCCCAATGGTCACAACTGTAGTTCCCGCGGACAAGACTTCTCCCACGTCCGCCGATTTCACCAGCACCACGCCATCCACCGGCGAGACCGCGATGGTATCGGCAAGTTGCGCATCGATCAAGGCCAGGTTGGCCTTGGACCTCGCAATCTCGGCGCGCCGCGTCGCCAGTTCCTGCTCGCGCCGCTTCATTTCGAGCGTGTTGGCCTCAGCCATCTTCAACGCGCCGCGCACCCGTTCCACCTGCGCCTCCTGCGCGCTGATCACTTCCGTGCGCGGCCCGGCCAGCACCAGGGCCTGCCGCTCCTTGGCGGAATTCAGCGCCGCCGTGGCGCTCTCGAAGTGATTGCGGTACTGGTCGAACTGCGCCGTGGAAATGTCGTCGTTCTTATACAGCACCTGGGCGCGGTCCCAATCCCGTTTCGCCCTTTCCACTTCCGATTGCGCCGCGTCCACCGCGGCCTGCGCGTCCAGCTTTTCCTGCGGCCGCGAGCCGTTTTTCAACTCCGCCAGGCGCGCCTCGTTGGCAGACACATCCGCGCGGCGCTGCTCCAGGTCGCCCGCCAGCGTGGCCTTTTCCCATTCGAGCGACGTTTCCGCCTGCGCCAGTTGCGACTGGGCAGATTCCAGTCCCGCCGCCTCCCGCTCCCGCTGCGCCACCAACTGGTCCCGGTCCAGCCGCGCGATCAACTGGCCCTTCTTCACCGCGTCGCCCTCGTCGACGGTGCGCTCGATGAGCCGCCCAGCCGTCTTGAAAGCAATGTTCACTTCCGTCAGCTCCATGTTCCCGGAAACCACGATCCGGTTGTCGGGGGTTCGTCCATTGGCGCGGAAGGCGTAGACGGCCACTCCGGCGGCCGCCAGTATCAGTATCGGAATGATCACTTTCTTCATAAGTCGTCAGCTCCTGCGCGACAAACTCACTGCACCAGACTCCTCACTCTTCCCACGGCCTGCGCCAGGTCCAGGCGCGCCAGGTTGTAGCTGTATAGCGCCGTGGTCTGGTTGTCCCGGGCCTGCTCCAGGCGCGTCAGCGCATCGGTCACTTCCAGATTGATGGCCACTCCCGCGTCGTAGCGCCGGCGCGCCTGGGTCAGTTCGCTATCGGCCAGTTCGAACCCGTCCTTAGCGACCGCAACCTGGTCCTCGGCCGATTTCAGGCTGTCGATCGCCAGCCGCACATCCAGCTCGATCTGTTCCCGCAGGTCGTTGGTCTGCACTTTTGCGGCGCGGTATAGCGACTCGGATTCCTCCCGCCGGGCGTCCCGGCGGCCGCCGTCGAAAATCGGCACGCGCACCTGGATTCCAACCGCCCGCGTGGGCAGCGAGTTGTTAAACCCCGTGCCGTTGGCGCCGTAATCGCCGAACGCCGCAACCGAGGGCAACCGCTCCATCTTCGTGGCGCTGGCCGACATCTGTGCGTTCAATTCCCGCTGTTGCTGTGCTTTGAAATCCGGCCGCTGCTTTAGCGCCTGCGCCTTGGCATCCTCCAGCGTCACCGCGTCCACGGGCACATATTGCAGCTTGTCGGTGAGTTCCACTTCCGTGTCCAGGCGCATGCCCATCGCCCGCAGAAGCTGCAGGTGCGCCCCGTGCCGCGCATTCTCCGCCACCACCAGCCGCTGGCGGTCGCTCGCCAGTTGCACCTTGGCGCGAGTTATCTCGATGCCCGTCCCGGTTCCAGCCTCTTTCTGCCTTTCCGCTTGCTTGAGCAAGGCCTCGGAAAGCGACACATTGGCTTTCGCCGATTCCACATCCGCGTCCGCTTTGACCGCCGCCAGGTACGCTCGCGCGGTCTGCGCCGCCACCTGTTCTTCAGCAGTGTCCACGTCGGATTTTGCGGCCGAGATCCCGACTTTCGAGGCCTGATACCGGCGGATGGAGCTGAAATCGAAAACGCTCTGCGACCCGGACACCCGCGCATCCATGGTGCTGAACGGCCCCACAAATGTGGAGAACGTGAAATTGGGAATCGGGATCTTGATGTTGAACCCCTGCGCGGCCAAGTTCACGGTGCGGCTCTGGTCGCTGAACGCGGCCTCCACATCCGGCAGCAGCGCCGCGCGCGATTCCAGCGACCTCATCCGCGCCTGCTTCAGCGCCTCGTCCGAAAGCTGGACCTTCGCGTTGCCCTCCGGGGCGATGGCGATGTCCACCGCGCGCTTCATGCTCAACTGCAACGGCCCCTGGGCCAGAACCAGCCGCGCCGCCAATAGTAATACCCCAGCAATTCTCATTCAGTTCTCCTCGTTCTTATTCGGCCGAACGGCCGGCGCCCGCAATCCGGCGCTCAGAAACGCCACCAGTTCCCGCACAAGAATGGTGGGATCGAGCGGCGCTATGGTTCCACTGATGGCTTTCAGAGCCGGCGCCGCGAACATGGCGTGCGCCATGGCCCCCACCATGAACTGCGCGCGCAACGCCAACTGCTCGGGAGTCAGGTGCGGGAGGGCCCTTGCCATGGCCGCAAAGAAACGGGTGACCACTGGCTGAAAATGCTTCTCGACGATGACCGGCATCAACCCCTCGCCGTAGAGCCGACCCATCAGCTTGACGATCTCGGGGTTCTTGCCGGCCCTGGCCAAAGGCGGTCCCAGAAACGCCTCGAGCACCTTTTCCACAGGCAGTGGCCCGGATCCGGCCTCGGCTTCGGCGCGGTCGAGAAGCGCGAGCCGCTCGTCGTTCACGGGTCCCGCTTTGCGCATAACTAGCTGATCTAAAAGGTCTTCCTTAGATCCGAAGTGGTAGTGGATCGCCGCCAGATTAACGCCTGCTTCGGCAATGATATGGCGCAGAGACGTGGCGCCATATCCCTGTTCCCCGAAGAGCCGCTCTGCCGTGTCCAGGATCTTTTGCTTTGTTTCAATCATTCGTTCGATTCAACCATTCGATTGATTGAATCATACGTTTAAACTGGACTCGTGTCAAGGGAAAAACAGCGGGAGCTTGCCCTCGGCTGACAGACTGAAGAAACACCCGAATGCGCCGGCATCGGAGCGAATCGGGCAGGAGGGAAGGGGTAGCTGCCTATTCCATGCGCAGCGCAACCATCGGATCAACTCGTGTCGCGCGACGCGCCGGCACGTAGCAGGCGATACAGCCGGTCGCGAGCAGCACCAGCGCGACTGCGCCGTACGTGATCGCGTCGTCGCTTCGGACGCCGAACAGCAGGGTCTGCATGACGCGCGTCAGCATGACGGTGCCGGCCATTCCCGCCGCGAGTCCGGTTGCGACGAGCCCCAAGCCCTGCCGCATCACGTTGCCGAGCACCTGCGATTGCCGCGCTCCCAGCGCCATGCGAACTCCGATATCGCGCGTGCGCTGCGTCACGATGTGCGACAACAACCCGTAAAGCCCAATGGCGGCGAGCAAGAGCGCGAGAACCGCGAACGAGCCCAGAAGCCAGAATTGCGCCCGCGACGCGGCGAGATCCTGCCCCACGAGCCGATCGAGAGGCTGCACATCGGCGATCGTCTGGTTGCGGTCCACCGACCAGATGGCTTGCCGCACGGCCGCGGAGTAGGCGAGCGGGTCGCCTTTCACCTTCACGGCAAGGTCGCGCGGTTGAAAGAAACCCTGGCCGCCGAATTCCTGCGTGCTGGGGAAATACATCTCGGCGCGCCCCGCGATGTCGAGTCCCATCTGGCGCGCGCTGGCCACCACACCCACCACCGTCGCCCATGGCTGGCCGTCGTCGTCGTCCAGGCGGAAGCGGCGGCCGAGTGGATTTTGCCCCGGCCATAACTGCCGCGCCATCGCTTCGTTGATGATGGCAACGGGCGTGGAACCACTGCGGTCGAAGTCGTTGAAGAAGCGGCCGGCGAGAAGAGGCGTGCCGATCGCGCGGAAATAGCCGGGGCTCACGGAGCGATGATTGGCGTCGTTATTGTCGCCGGGACGCGCCGGCACTGCGCCTTCCACGATCACGCCACTGGTCCCACCCCGATTCGTCAAGGGCAGAAAGGTGGTATAGCCCGCCGCGATCACGCCGGGGATCGCCTGAACCTTCGCCAACACTTGCTGGTAGAACAAGTCGCGTGTGGAAAACCGGCCGTAAATGTTGCGATTCAGGTTGGTGCGCAGCGTGAGCACGCCTTCAGGCTGGAAACCGAGTTCGACATGCGCCAGCCGCCAGACGGTCCGCAGCATCAGCCCCGCGCCGACGCAAAGGACGACCGCCAGAGCTACTTCGGAAGCGACCAGTATCCGGCGTAGTCTGCCACGGCCTCCAATCCCGGCACGGCCACCCTGCTGCAGGGCGCCGGCAAGATCCACGCCTGTAGCCGCAAGGGCCGGGACGCTCCCGAAAACCGCGGCCGTGGCGATGGAGAGGATGGAGGCGAACGCCAGGAGGCGAAAATCGACGCGCGGCTGGGCCCATCCGGCGATGGAAGGCGGCACGAGTTGACCGAGCCACGGCACAACCTCAGAGGCGAAGAGCAAGCCGAGGAGGGTTCCGGCGCAGGCGATCAGCAGGCTTTCGACCAGCCCCAGCCGCGTCAACCGCCAGCGGCTCGCGCCCAGCGCCGCACGCATCGCCATCTCGCGGCCGCGGCCGGCGGCGCGCGCCAGCATCAGTCCGGCGATGTTCGCGCAGCACATCAGCAGCACGATTCCCACGCCTGCGGCCAGCACGCGCAACCCGAGATCGAGTTTGCCGAGCACCTGGTCACGGAGCGGGATGACCACGGCGCCGACCTGGGCGTTCGTATCCGGATACTCGCGCGCCAACTGCGCCGCGATCTCCGACATGTCGCGCTGCGCTTGGGCGACTGTCACACCGGGCCGCACGCGCCCGAAGACCTGTAAATAGTGGCTGCCGCGCTGCGCCCAGGCGGCAGGCGAGAGCGCCATCGGAATCCATATGTCACAACGGTCGGGGAACTGGAAGCCACGCGGCATCACGCCGACCACGTGGAATTTCGCGTTGTCCAAGAGCAACTGGCGGCCGAGGATGGCGCGGTCGCCGCCGTACCGCTGTTGCCACAGGCGATAGCTGATGAGCGCCACCTGGTCGCCGCCGGGACGATCTTCGCCGGAAGAGAAGTTGCGGCCAAGCAGCGGCGCAGTACCCAGCAGGGGCAGCAAATTGTGCGTGATCGGACTGCCTTCTACCTGCTCCGGCTCGCCGTCGCCGGCGATCGCGAACAGGTCGCCGCGCAAGGCCGCCAAGTCGGTGAAAACGTGGTTCCGTGTCTTCCAGTCGAGGAAGTTGGCGGGAGCGGGAGTATCCCGCGGGAATCCGATGTGCGAGGAGTCCTCCCACACCTCGACGATGCGCTCGGGCTGCGCCAACGGGAAAGGCCGGATGAGCACCGCGTCCACGAGGCTGAAGATGGCGACGTTGGCTCCAATTCCGGCAGCCAGCGCCAGAACGGCCGACGCAGCAAACGCTGGCGACTTCCGCAGCGAACGGATGGCGTACCAGATCTCGTCGCGAGACATAACCGGAACGGCGGTGCACGCGCGGGGCCAACCCAGGTCATTGGTTCCTGGGCCAGTTCTGTGAATCTGACGTCCGTTTTCGGGACACGCGGGACAGACCGGTGATGCTGCGCACCTTTCTCCCGGCAACATAATCCGGGAAGTGTGAGATCATGGCTGCAAAGGTCATTACCAGGAGGGCTCAATCAGTGTCTGCATCCGCTTATGCTTATCCAACTTCGGCGATTGAAGATACCGGAGGGCCGCAACGGCTGCATCCCGACCTCACGGACGATGCCGGGAAGCTATGCATGTACAAGGCCATGGCCGGCGCAACGACCGGTGACATCAGCAACTACAACGTGATTGTGGAGGCCACCAAGCCGCTCCGCCGCACTTTCATGGTGCCTTTCGACGATGACGTCTGGGCGCTGGTTCTCGCCTACCTCTACGAGTTCAAGCCGATGGGCACGTACGACACCTATGCCGATGCCACGGAGGCCTGCGACGGGACGAGTGCGGGCGACATCCTGTATATTTCCATTGGAGCGTCGGACCCGAAAAAGTCCGGGCACGCTATTTACGCGGTGGTTAGCGACGACGACGTCAAGTACTATGACAACGAGCATTCCAACACCAGCAAGATCGACCAGAAATTTAAGAGTGGTTTCAGTTTTCTCATTTTTTCGCGCAAGGGAGGCAGTGCGCCCAGCCACGGAACCATCGCCTACAAAATCGCCAATATGCCGAAATCGATGGTCGAGAGCCTGGTGCAGGCCCACGAAGCATATGGCGAAATGACCGTTGGATTGCAACGCGCGAACACCAACAAGAGGGAGGATATCGCCAAACTCTACGCCAAACGGTCCGCCAAGGCGAAGCTCGCGCTCAAGACCAACGAGGCGCTCGACAAGCAGATTACCGCCTGGGACAAGGCCATGCCCAAGACGTCCTGAGTCCACCGTACTCTGTTCCTCTTCCCGATTCGATAGACTGTGCGGTGAGGTCGCGTGTGTCAATCGAACCGGACAGTCGCAGAACGTTTCTCCAACGCGCGGGCACGGGCGTTGCCCTTGCTGGTCTGGCTGCTCGGGGCGTGGGCCGGGCAGCCGATGAGCCTGGCGTCCGGGACGTCCGGTCGATGGGAGCAACCGGCGACGGCAAAACACTGGATACCCTAGCAATCAACAAAGCCATCGAAGCCGCCGCCGCTGCCGGCGGAGGAACCGTGCGCTTTCCCGCCGGAAGCTACCTGTGCTACTCCATCCACCTGAAGAGCAATGTGGCGCTGTACCTCGATCAAGGCGCCAAGATCGTCGCGGCAGAAACGCTGGGCGCAAATGGCGCCGGCGCGTACGATGCCGCCGAGCCGAACGAGTGGAAGGACTACCAGGACTTCGGCCACAGCCATTGGCACAACAGCCTGATCTGGGGCGAGGGTGTCGAGAACGTGTCCATCCTGGGGCCGGGACTCATTTGGGGCAAAGGGTTGAGCAGAGGATCCGGCCCCGGGCCGCGCGCGGAAGATCCGGGCGTGGGCAACAAGGCCATCGCGCTGAAGAACTGCCACAACATCACCCTGCGCGATTTTTCGATCTTGCACGGCGGCCACTTCGGAATCCTCGCCACCGGCGCGGACAACCTCACCATCGACAATCTGAAGATCGACACCAACCGCGACGGCATCGACATCGACTGCTGCCGCAACGTGCGCGTGTCCAACTGCCTGGTCAACTCGCCCTGGGACGACGGAATCTGCCTGAAGAGTTCCTATGGCCTCGGATCCGCCAAGCCCACCGAGTTCGTCACCATTACGAACTGCTATGTGACCGGCTCATTCCAGGAAGGCACAGCGCTCGACGCGACCTACAAGCCTTTCGATCCCGGAGTGCGCGTTTCCCACACTGGCAGGATCAAGTTCGGCACCGAATCGAACGGCGGCTTCCGCAACATCACCATTTCCAACTGCGTGTTCGAGGCCTGCCAGGGACTGGCGCTGGAGACTGTCGACGGCGCCCTGCTGGAAGACGTCACCATCACCAACATCTCCATGCGGGACATCGTCAACGTGCCGATCTTCCTGCGTCTCGGCAGCCGCATGCGCGGGCCGGCGGACACGCCGGTCGGCAAGCTGCGGCGCGTCATCATCAGCAATATCGTCTGTTCCAACTCGGCCTCACGAGCCAGTTGCATTCTCAGCGGCATTCCCGGCCACTACATTGAAAACGTAAAGCTGAGCAACATCCTGATCGAGCACCGGGGCGGCGGAACCGCGGCCGACGCCGCAATTCAGCCTCCTGAGATGGAGAACCGTTACCCCGAGCCGACCATGTTTGGCGCAATGCCATCGCACGGCTTCTATCTCCGCCACGTGAAAGACATCGAGATGAGCAACGTGGAGGTGGTCGCAATGAAGGACGACGCCCGCGCGCCTTTCGTTCTCGACGACGTGCGGGGCGCCGACTTTGATCACATCGAGACACCCGCCTTCAAAGACGTGCCGACGTTTGTGCTCAACAATGTGGAGGACTTCAACCTCCACCAGTGCAAGACCGCGCCCGACACCAGGATCGAAAAAGCCGATCACAAGCAGATCTGAGCGGGTGGGCACAAGCTTGAGCTCGTGCCCTGGCGCCAGTGGTGCGACCGCGTGTATTCGCGCATTTCAACAACCACTCGCTCACGCTCGTGGCTCGGATCGGAGCCGCGACCGTCAGGGAGCGCTTTTCCAGAGAGCGCAACGAATCTGGCGGTCAAAGACCCAGCCAATTAGATTAGTGCATCTTCTCCAGAAAATCTCCCGTCGTCGCATCCACGTAGACCGAATAGGCGGAGGTGCCGACCGACTCGCCCCAGACGATGCGCCACGTTGGGCTCGCGAACTTGGGAGTCTTCTCCAGCATGACGGAAATCGTCATGCCGGGGTTCTTCTTGTCGTAATCGGCCGAGTTCTCGAGCGCGGTCTTGTAAGCCGCGTCGCTTTCGATCTGCACCGCTGCAATCAGGAAACTGGTGTTAACACCTTGCTTGCCCGTCCAGGCGCCTTCCTGTCCGGCAAATGCACCTTTGTGCAGGTTTCCCTGCGATTCGACCACGGAATAGGTATAGGTGCGCGAGCGCCCCAGTCGGTCCGAAGTGAAAATCGCCTGCCAGGCGCCGGCCTTGCCGGGGATCGGTGGGACCTCGGGAAGATGAATGCTGTTCAGCGTCAGAACCTGGGCGTCGGCAGACCAGCCGGACCGCGCCATCTGGTACATCTTGTAGAGAGCGCTTTGTCCGCCAATCGCTTCAGCCGCTTTTTCCGGCTCTTTCTGGGGAGCCGGCTCCGAGCAGCCCACCAGGATCAGGGACAAGGAACACGCCATTATGAGCGAGAGCTTCTTCATATTCGTCTGCGTGCCATTTTAGCAGCCCACATCCGCCGCACAACGCAGTGCGAGTACGCACAACAGAATTTCCGCAATCGCAGCCTTGTGCATCAGATCACGAAGTTTTAACGCATCAAGACTCGTCCCCTGTGCCATAATAGTTATCACCGGGAGGGTGATATGTCTCGATCCGGGGTTCGGATGGTTTATCTGGCGGCAGCGGCCACTCTGTTATCGCCGTTTGCTTTCGGTCAAGGCAGAGGCAGCGGGACCTCTTCCGGTTCTTCGTCCGGTTCATCGTCCGCGGGTTCAGGAACGGTAACCAGCACAGGGCCGAGCACTGGAACTGCCCCGAGCGTGGGGCGAACGCTGCCAACGAATCCCGGCACCAATCCCACCAGTACCCCGGGTTCCGGAGCGATACCTGCTCCAATCACCATTAGTGGGCGCGTGGTGCTGGAGGACGGCGGTCCGCTGCCAGGCGTCGCGACCATTGAGCGGGTGTGCAATGGGAACCCTCACGCGGAAGGCTTCACCGACAGCAAGGGCTACTTCGTCGTCCAGTTGGGCCAACCCAACAACGGCGTGATCCAGGACGCCAGCGAGGCTTCCGGTTTAGGCCGATCTTCGGGGCAGTTCCCTGGCATGGGAACCGACGGTTTCGGCTCGGGAACCGGACCAGGCGGAGGACGCGGTCTCATGGACAATCGCTTCTCCAATTGCGACCTGCGCGCCCGGCTCTCCGGCTTTCGCTCCCAGAATGTCAGCTTGATCGACCGCCGCGCACTGGATAACCCGGACATCGGCGTGATTCTTTTGCATCGCTTGGGAGCCGGCGAGGGAACCACGGTCAGCGTGAGCTCTCTGACAGCTCCCAAGGACGCCCACAAGGCCTTTGCGAAGGGGATGGACTTGGCCAAGAAGAAGAACTCTGACGAGGCGATGAAGAGCTATCAGAAAGCTGTCGAACTCTACCCGAAGTACGCCGACGCCTGGTGCGCGCTGGGAAAACTCCAGGCCGACAAGGGCAACCTGGATGATGCCCACAAATCTTTCCAGGCCGCCGCTGACGCCGAGCCGCGCATGCCGGCGCCGTTTCTCGAACTGGCGCTGCTCGATGCCCACAACCATCGGTGGGCCGAAGTGGCGCTGGAGACCGACCACGTGCTGCGGCTGAATTCCTTCGACTATCCGCAAGCGTTCTTCTATAACGCAGTCGCGAATTACAACCTGAAGCATCTGGACGCCGCGGAAAAGAGCGCCCGTTCAGCCGAACGGCTCGACACGCGCCACGTGTACCCGCAGGTGGCGCACCTGCTGGGGGTCATCCTGCTAAGCCGCCGTGACTACAATGGCGCCGCGGACGAGTTCCGCAACTACCTGGTGATGGCGCCTCAAGCTTCCGACGCGCCCGCGGTTCGCAAGCAGTTGGACGAAGTCGAGAAACTGGCCGTCACCGCCGCGAACTTGCAGAAGGATCAGCAGTAGCGTTTTCCGGTCCGCCCTCTTCGCCCCCGACATCGGGAGAACAAATCGGGCTGGAGTTTGCTTTCAACGTACCGAGGCGTCCTTCCTGTGCCGTCATCTGCTCCGCGGTTGGGTCATATCACCCACCAAGCCCCCCGAATTTTCTCGCTAACCTACTGAAAAGAATAGGAGAATCTTTGGCTGAACGGGTGCATAGTAGTATTGGTTCTAAGCGCTATCCATGTTTCGATTCGATCAGTTGATCCGCCGCGACATGATCATCCGTGATGTGAAGCAACGTCATCCTGAAACCGTTCCCATTTTTGAGCAGTTGCATTTTCGCGCGGTCTGCGACGACTGCGATATCGAGACGGTGGCGCGCAAGAACGGACTCAAAGTTCCGGACGTCGTCGATACACTCAATCAGGCCGCGTTCGGACCAAAGGCGGACACCGATCATGCAAGCGACGAAAACTCCTCGTAACAAACTGCGCCGTCAGGGCAACCGGCCTCTTGACGTTTTCTTCTCCCCAAAAACCGTGGCGGTCGTGGGCGCTACTGAGAACGTGAACAGCGTCGGGCGAACCGTGCTCTGGAACCTGGTCACCAGCCCGTTCGGCGGAACGGTCTTCCCCGTGAATCCCAAGCGGCCCAGCGTCCTGGGCGTGAAGGCGTATCCCACCGTTTCCGACATTCCCGAGCAGGTCGACCTGGCGGTGGTCGTCACTCCACCGCCCAGCATCCCGGGAATCATCAGGGAATGCGGCGAGAATGGCGTTCGCGGCGCGGTGGTAATTTCGGCTGGTTTCAAAGAGATCGGACCCGAAGGGGCGGAACTCGAGCGCCAGTTGCTGCAGGCCGCGCAGGAGGCCAACATCCGCGTGATCGGACCCAACTGCCTGGGCGTGATGAGCCCTCTCAGCGGCCTCAATGCCACCTTCGCCACCACCATTGCGCGGCCCGGTTCGGTCGCCTTCATCAGCCAGAGCGGCGCGCTGTGCACGGCGGTGCTCGATTGGAGCCTCAAAGAGATGGTGGGCTTCAGCGCGTTCGTCTCCATCGGTTCCATGGTGGACGTGGGTTGGGGTGACCTCATCTATCACCTGGGAAACGACCCCAAGACCCGGTCCATCGTGATCTACATGGAAAGCATCGGCAACGCCCGATCATTCCTTTCCGCGGCGCGCGAGGTGGCGCTGAACAAGCCCATCATCGTCATCAAGCCCGGCCGCACCGCGGCAGCCGCCAAAGCCGCCGCGTCGCACACCGGCTCGCTCACCGGCAGCGATGAAGTGCTGGAAGCCGCCTTCCGGCGTAGCGGCGTGCTACGCGTCAACAACATCGCCGACCTGTTTTACATGGCCGAGGTGCTCTCCAGGCAGCCGAGCCCGCGGGGGCCGCGGCTGACCATCGTAACCAATGCGGGCGGCCCGGGAGTGCTGGCAACCGACGCCCTGATTACCGGGGGCGGCGAACTGGCCGAGCTGACTCAGGCCACCATGGAGGCGTACAACGCCGTGCTTCCCACCACCTGGAGCCACAACAACCCGGTCGACATCATCGGCGACGCTTCTCCTGAACGGTACGCCAAGGCTCTGGAAATCGCCGCCAATGATCCCAACAGCGACGGCATGCTGGTGATCCTCACGCCGCAAGCCATGACCGACCCCACCAGCATCGCCGAAAAGCTCAAGCCGCTGGCCAGGCAGGAAGGCAAGCCGGTGCTGGCAAGCTGGATGGGCGGTGTCGACGTGGCGCAAGGCGAACAGATTCTGAACCAAGCCAACATTCCCACGTTCCCGTATCCCGATACGGCTGCGCGCGCCTTCAACTACATGTGGCACTACAGCTACAACCTCAAGAGCCTGTACGAAACTCCTGCCATGCCGGAAGACTCCGCCGACTGGACACCGGATCGCAAGCTCGTGGAGGAAATCATCCACAGGTCGCGCGGCGAAGGCCGCGCCATTCTGACGGAATTCGAATCCAAACAAGTCCTGAGCGCCTACGGCATCCCGACGGCCCAGACGATCATCGCCACCAACGCCGCCGCGGCGGTGAAGGCCGCCGGCCAGATCGGCTATCCGGTGGTCCTGAAGCTCTACTCCGAAACCATCACCCACAAGACCGATGTCGGCGGAGTGCAGTTGAACCTGGGCAGTGCAGAAGCCGTGCAAAGGGCTTTCGGCGCCATCCAGACGTCGGTCAGCGACAAGGCCGGGGCGCAGCACTTCCAGGGTGTCACGGTGCAGCCCATGATCAAGCTCAAGGATGCCTACGAGCTGATCGTCGGCTCCAGCCTCGATCCGCAGTTCGGTCCCGTCCTGTTGTTCGGCACCGGCGGCCAGCTCGTCGAGGTGTTCAAGGACCGCTCGCTTGGGCTGCCGCCCCTTAACACCACGCTGGCGCGGCGCATGATGGAACAGACCAAAATCTACAAAGCTCTTAAAGGCGTGCGCGGCCGCAAGCCGGTGGACCTGGCGGCCCTGGAAGTGCTCATGGTGCGGTTCAGCGCGCTGGTGGCGGAACAGCGGTGGATCAAGGAGATCGACATCAATCCGCTGCTCGCGTCGCCCGATGGCCTCATCGCCCTGGATGCGCGCGTGGTGGTGCACGGTCCCGAGGTGAAGAGCGAAGACATCCCGAAAACCGCGATTCGCGCGTATCCCACCCGGTACGTATCTCCGTGGACGGCAAAAGATGGTACCCAGCTGACCATCCGGCCGATCCGTCCCGAGGATGAGCCGGCCATGGTGCGGTTCCACGAGACGCTGTCCGAACGCAGCGTGTACCTGCGCTATTTCCACCTCATCAACCTGGAGCAGCGCACCACGCACGAACGGCTGACCCGTATTTGCTTCATCGACTACGACCGCGAAATGGCGCTGGTCGCCGTGCGGCGCAATCCCGAGACCGGCGAGCCGGAGATCCTCGGGGTGGGCCGGCTGATGAAGGTCCACGGCACGCAAGAGGCCGAGATCGCCGCGCTGGTGAGCGACAGTTGGCAGGGCCGGGGCTTGGGGAAGGAACTGCTCTCCCGCCTGTTACTGGTGGCAGCCAACGAAAAACTTGCCCGGGTGACCGCCGACATTCTCCCCGACAATCGCGGCGTGATGCGAATCTGCGAGAAGCTCGGTTTTTCCCTGAAGCATCTGCCGGAAGAAGAAATCGTCAGAGCTGAATTCACTCTGTAGCTGCAGCGCCGCGCGGGAGGGTTTCCGCCTTACTCCCTCCCGGCGTACAACTCCGCGATATCTTCCTTGAAGTTCTCGAGCGCGCGTGCGCGCCGTACTTTCATGGTCGCCGTCAGCTCGCCCGCTTCGATCGAGAAATCGCGTCCCAGGACGCGGTACTTGCGCACCTGCTCGAATGGCGCCAGTTGCTTGTTGACACGCTGCACTGCTTTTTGAATCTCGGCGAGCACGGGCGGGGCGGCAGCCAGTTCGGAGGGAGGATGGCCTTGCCACAGCTCCATCCCTTTGAGCGCCTCCGCCGCCGTAGGGTTGATCGTGAACAGAGCCGTCAGAAACGGCAGGCGATCGCCGATCAGAAGCACCTGGCTGATGAGCGGCTCCATTTTGAACAGGTTCTCGACGCGCGACGGATAGATCTTCTTTCCGGTAGAAGAGACGATGAGCTCCTTCTTGCGGCCGGTAATGAAGATGTAACCCTGGTCATCGGCATAGGCGATGTCGCCGGTATGCAGCCAGCCGTCCTCCAGCACCTCGGCGGTGGTAAGCGGGTCGTTCCAATAGCGGGAGAACAGGCTCGGGCTTTTCAGCAGCATCTCGCCATCATCCGCAAATCGCGCTTCGACGCCCGGCAGCGGCTTGCCGATGCTGCCGGCCTTGGGCCGGTCCAGCGGATTCAGCGTGGCCACGCCGCCCTCGGTCAAACCGTAGCCTTCAACCAATGGCATGCCGATGGCATCGTAGAACTCCGCCAACTCTTTGCTCAACGGAGCGGCGCCGGAAGCCGCGATGCGGATCCTCCCGCCGAGGCGCGCCCGCACCTTCCGGAATAGCAGCCGGTCGGCCACAGCCAGCGGCGCACGGATGCGCATGGGCACGGGTTTTCCCAGGCTGCGATAGCGCGCTGCGGCGAGAGCCAGCGCGAGTCCGCCGTAGAAAGCCTTGCGAGCCGCGGCCGGCCGTTTGCGCAACTCCGTGCAGATGGTGGAATAGATGCGCTCCCATAGGCGCGGTGGCGCCAGCAGGATGGTGGGGCGCACTCTTCGGATATCCTGCGGTAGTTTAAGGAGGCTTTCTGTGAATGTCACCGGCATGCCGGAGCGGATCGGCAGAAGTTCGATCACCACGCGCTGGGCGATGTGGGCCGAGGGCAGGAAGGCCACGGTGGAATCCTTTGGCCCTAGAGGCAGCACGTAGGGTCCCATGTCGATGTTGGCGACGATGGCCTGGTGAGTCACCAGCGCCATTTTCGGTTCGCCGGTGGCGCCGGAGGTCAGATAGAGAATGGCAGGATCGGTGGGCTGCACCTCCTCGCGGATCCGAGCCGCCGATTCGGGATCTCGCGCCAGCGTCTCGCGGCCCATCTTGCGGAGATCGTCCAAGGTTAGCGCGCCTTCGGCCGAACCGGTAAGCAAAATCCAGAGGCCGACGCGCGCGCCGCGGAGCGTCTCCAGCATCTTCGCGTCTTCCACGAAGACGGCACGCGCGGCGGCGGATTCGATGGTGCGCACCAGATCCGGAAGCGGATAGCTCGGATAGAGCGCGGCCGCGATCGAGCCATTGGCCATGATACCGAGGTCGGCAAGATAGAATTCCAGGCGTGTTTCCGAGTTGAGCGCGACCACGTCGCCCTTTGCTATCCCCAGCGACCGTAACCCGGCAGCGATTTCCTGCGTCGCTTGCAGGTACTGGGCCCAGGAAAGAGTGAAGTAACCCTCACCGGCAGGCTGGTGGAGGGCCGGCGCATCGCCGTAAAGAAGCGTGGTTTCTTCCAGCACCCGGTATATGGTACGAGCGGACACCCTTTGCAATTTAACACGGAGCATCAAGCGCTACACGTCGGTGGTGAGCGCCCGATGTTAGTGACGGCAGTTGTCTCAGACCGCGCTTAACCGAGGGCCTCCGACAGAGCTTCGACCACCCTGGCCACGTCCGTGCCTTGCATGTCCGGAAAATGCGGCAGGCCCAGCACACGCGTCCCCAGATCCTCGGTCAGCGGAAGCGGATTGCGCGGGTAACCCTCAAAGGCGGGCTGGACATGACACCCATTTCCCCACCATGACCTCGTGTCGATGCCCCGTTCGCGCAGGTGGCGGGAAACGCGAGCCATGACGCCCGGTGGCAAGACGACGTTGGTGGTGCCGCTCACCCAACCAGTTCCGTAACCTGGCTGAAGAGAGACCCCCTCCAGCCGCGCAATCTCCTGGCTATACCACTCGGCAATCCGGGCATGCTGAGACCGTATAGCGGGCCAACACGCCAAGCCGGCCAGCGCGACGGCAGCGTGATACTCGCTCATTTTGGCATTCAGGGCCGGCACTAAAGCGGAGCGCGATCCGCGGAAGCCGAAATTTGAACACCCCACCGCACGGTCACGCAGTTGCCGATCGCCGGTAAGGATGAAACCACCTTCACCGGCGCCGAGTATTTTGGTCGCGTGCAGGCTCACCACCGTGGGTATGGAGAAGGCACGTGCCGTGTCGAAGCCCGCAGCCGCATCGATGACCACTGGGACGCCGGTGCGGTCTTCGAAGGCCTGCCAGGCTTCCATATCGAGTGGCGCTCCGAACGGCGATACCACCATGACTGCGCCGACGGGAGCGGGGATGCGGTTCAGCGTTTCCTGCACTTTGTCAGGATTCAAGGCCCAAGTCTGCCGGTCGACATCATGGAACCAGGGTTTCATTCCGGCGCAGCGCGCGGCGTGGGGCGAGGCGACAAAGGTCCAGGAAGGCATCACGCAGATGGAACCTGCGGAAACTCCGCGAGCTAATAGCGCTGCGGTAAGCCCGGCGGTGGCATTGGCGGTGGCGACTACACCGCGGTCGGAGAGTCCGAAGTGATGGCTGAGCTGTTCTTCCAGGCGCGTAGCCAGGGGCCCGAGATTGGAGTACCAGCGTGCATCGTCAATGCATCGGAGGTACGGCAGGATCTCGTCGGCCGAGGGGAGTTTCGGCCGTGACACCGGTAGCAGGATCGTGGGATCTGCGGCCGGCGCTGGCGCCCTGAGTCCCGCCACATCGGGCTGCGCAACTGGGGTTTCCACGTGCGCGAGTTTCACTTACCGCTAGCTTAACAGCATTGCTGTTGGAGTCCCACCAGGACTACACGCTGACCACAGGACACGGCGATTGGCGGATGATGGCGTAGGCGTTCGTGCGCAGGCGCCCATAGACCCCGGCGGCGGATCCGCGGCCGATCACCAACACATCGGCCTGCATTCGTGCGGCGGCGGAGCAGATTGCTGGCGCCGGTTCACCGGTTTCGATGGCCAGCTCGGCGGTGGCGCCTACGGAGGTCCGCAGGCGGTGCAATTCGTCTCCTGCTGATGACCGGAGGCTGGGCTCGCACGGGGTGGAGTGGAACAGGGTCAGGCGGGCGTTGAATTCCCGGGCCAGAAAAGCGGCCCAGCAGAGGGTCTTGGAGCTTTGCGGGCCCAGGTCGACGGCGCACAGAATGTGCTGAAAGGAGGTGAGAGAAGCGGCCGGCGCCTGTTCGAGATGGGCGCCGGTCCAGACGGGGCAGTCTGCGTCGTGCAGGACCTTGGCCGTATTGGAGCCCAGGATGAAGCGGCGGAAAGTCCCGTAACCGTGGGTTGGCATCACGATGAGATCGGTGCGCTCTTTGTGGGCGAATTCGACGATCGTGGCAGCCGGGTCGCCATCGAGCACGATCCGGCGGACGTTCAAGCCGGCGAGGTCGGCAGCCAGAAAGTCCGCGAGGTCGCGATTGGCCTGCGCGGCCTGATCGCGGCAGAGTTCGGCGAGCATGGAGCCGGCGATGTCAGCGGAGCCGAACTCGCGTTGCGGTGGTATCAGGACGTGCAGGAGCGTCAGCTCAGAACCGAAGTGGCTGGCCAGCGTTCGAGCGTAGTGGGCAGCTCCGACCGAGCGTTGGGAAAAATCCACCGGCAGCAGGATACGGGAGAGAGCTTCCATCAACACCTCCTGAAGTGTGGCCGGCAGTGCGCAGCCAGCCCACTTACAGGATAAAACGGTTGAAATGGTGGAAACTTGATCCTAGGCCCACTAGACGGTAACCTCGAGGGAATAGCCGCCACGCACGATCGCGATCCGACCGATGATCCATAAATCAGCTTCGAAAACGATCCGCAGGAAGATCCCTGGTGTAATCTGCCTTGTCCTTTTGTGCGGCCTTCTGGTCGCG
>Ga0335081_10001522_pt1 | contig 36933 bp, 27 predicted proteins | sample Lox_Sample_35_FD_206713 | JGI IMG/M metagenome (GOLD analysis project Ga0335081, IMG submission 206713) | Soil microbial communities from Loxahatchee National Wildlife Refuge, Florida, United States - Lox_Sample_3.5 | ecosystem: Environmental > Terrestrial > Soil > Wetlands | place: USA...
TGGACCCGTCCGGCGCCGTGGTTCCGGGCGTGGAAATCACCCTCACCCAAACCGACACCGGCGTGAAGCGAACGGCGACTACTGACGCCGCCGGCCTCTATATCATTCCCAACCTGCCCCTCGGCCCCTATCGTCTCGAGGCCGTGAAGATGGGGTTCCGCACCTTTGTGCAGACGGGAATCGTTTTGCAAGTCGGAAGCAACCCCACCATTCCCATAACACTTGCGGTCGGCAATGTCACCGAACAAGTCCTGGTGCAGGCGGATACCAGCCAGGTGGAGACGCGCAGCGCCGGCGTCGGCACGACTGTGATGCAGTCTCAACAGATTCTCGATCTGCCCTTGAACGGCCGCCAGGCCACAGACCTGATTCCCCTTTCCGGCTTGGCCGTTCAGACCGGCGCGGCGCCCACCTACACCATGTACACAGGTGTAAATATCTCGGTTGCCGGGAGTACGAGTTGGAGCGTGCAATACAACCTCGATGGCGCTCCCAATGTGGACGCGTACGTGGGCACCAATATGCCGATTCCCTTCCCGGACGCGCTGCAGGAATTCCGATTGTCCACTAGCGCGCAGGACCCGGCCACCGGCGGTCACTCCGGAGCCAGCGTCGATACCGTCACCAAGTCCGGCACCAACGGGTTTCACGGTGATGTTTTCGAATTTTTCCGCAATTCCAGCTTGAATGCCCGCGACTTCTTCGCGGCCGGCTCCGATGGGCTGAAGCGCAACCAGTTCGGCGGCGTCCTCGGCGGTCCGATCAAGAAGGACAAGCTTTTCTTCTTCCTCGGGTACCAGGAAACCATGATTCGGCAAAACCTCGTGAACAGCAGCGCATATGTTCCGACGGCGCCAGAACTCACGGGAAACTTCTCGCAATATGTTGCCGCGGGATGTCCTGGCGCTGCGGGTATCGCGCATTCGTTTTTGGTTGCTAACGGCCATCTGGTCTTGCCGCTGAGTCCCGCGGCTCTCAAAATATCGTCTCATCTCCCGCAGACCACCGATCCCTGCGGCCACGTGCTGTACGGAATTCCGTTGCACCAGAACCAGCTTCAGGCGCCCGCGCGCATTGACTATCAGCTCAGCTCGAAACAAAGCTTGTTTGCACGATACATGGCCACCCGGATCGAGACCGCCCAACCTTACGACATCTCACATAACGCACTCTCCACCAACGGCATCGGCCAAGACGATATGGCCCAGCAATTGGCGCTGGGAGATACGTACGTAGCCAGCCCAACACTGATCAATTCGTTCCGCCTTTCGGGAACCCGCGTGGGCGCCGGCACGCTCGGCGCCAAGACCTTCACTCCGCAAGACGTGGGCATGAATTTCTACAGCTATTACGGCTTCGTTCCCCTCTTCATGGTGGGCGCCGGGTTCAGCACGGACTTTCCCGCCAATTTCTCGGTCGGCACCGACACCGTCACCAGCTTCGGAGCTAACGATGACGTCACTTTGATTCGCGGATCCCATCAGTTCAGTTTTGGCGCCCAGGTCTCGCGCTCGCTGCTCAACGCGCACTCCTACGCCTGGTCGGAAGGCTTCTTCTTATTTGTCGGATTGACGGGCTTGGCCGGTTCGCCCCTGGTCGACTTTCTGACCGGAAACCCACTCCAGGTCCACCAGGCGAATCCCAATCCCGATAACCTCGCCCAGAACTATTTTGGGCTTTACGCCTCGGATACCTGGAAAGCCACATCGCGGCTGACGTTGACCTACGGTGTGCGGTGGAACCCGTTCCTCCCGGCCGTCTTCAAGAATGGCGACGATTACAACTTCAGCCTGACCAACTTCTACAACAACGTGCGTAGCAAAGTGATTCCGGCCGCGCCCCCCGGCCTGCTCTACCCCGGTGACCCCGGCTTCAACGACAAGTCAGGAATGAACAATCAGTGGAACCATATCGAGCCGCGCATCGGAATTGCCTGGGATCCATTCGGCGACGGCAAAACCGCGATCCGCGCCGGCGGCGGCATCGCTTATGACTATATCCGCATGGACATCCACGAGAATACTTCCTCGGTTGCCCCCTTCCGTATAACCGTCGTGCAGAACAACCCCAACCCCGTGGTACCGGGCGGCCTGAGCCTCGACAATCCCTACGCCAATTTCCCGGGCGGGAATCCGTTTCCTTACAATTTCAATCCCCAAGTATTTCCGAACCTGCCCTATCAAGGCTTTCTCCCCATCGACCCGAATCTGAAGACTACGGCGCAGTATTCGTGGAATTTCGGAATCCAGCGCCAAATCACGCCTCGCTTCTTCGTTTCCGGAACGTATGTAGGAACGGAATTGGCTCACTTGTGGACGGGCGTGGATTTGAATCCACCGATTATGCTTCCGGGATTGCCGGTCATTGCCAGTGCGTCCACACCCGCTCAGATTGCGCAGTGTGCCACGCTCCAAGCCAACTGCTCCAGCAATGAAAACCAACGCCGCCTCCTCGAGCTGGCGAATCCGTCGGCCGGCAACATCTACGGCTCCATCACCGATCTGGATTCCAGCGGCACGCAGCATTACAACGGCCTGCTGCTCAACACGCGCTGGCGCCTGGCGGACAATGTCAACCTGTTAGCGAACTGGACGTGGTCGCATTGTATCGGCCTTCCCGCCAGCAATATTGCCAATCTCGAGGCTGTGTATCCGCACCAGCCCTATCAAACCAACGGCCCTCAGAACCGGCATCTGGACATGGGCGACTGCAACGGCAATTCTCTGGATATCCGCCACATCGTGAATGTCACCGCAGTGGTAAGCACGCCCCGGTTTTCGGGCACATGGGCACGCCGCCTCGGCACGGGTTGGACTCTCTCGACCATCGTGAACTGGCGCTCGGGCCCACCGCTCACCACCGCCCTGGGCACCGACAACGCACTCAACGGCTTCAACCCGGCCGGAGCCAATCCGGTTCCCCAACGCGCCAATCAGATCCTGCCCGACGTCAATGCGGTCAACCAAGGCCAATCCTGCTCACCAGCCCCTTGCGTGAGCTATCTGAATCCCGGCGCTGTGGCCTTTCCGGCAGCGGGAACGTATGGAAACATGGGCGTGGGAGACATCCGGGGTCCGTCCTTCTGGGAGTGGGATCAAGCCATCAGCCGGCAGTTCCCGATCCATGAAATGACACGCCTGGAATTTCGCGCGGAGGCTTTTAACGTGACGAACTCCGTGCGATTGGGCCCGCCGGTGGTCACTTTGGGCGGCACCTTCGGCCAAATTACCAGCGACCAACCGACCACCGGATCCGGCCTTGGCGGCGGCGGTATCACTAGCGGCACAGGCGCCCGGGTCATCCAGTTCGCGCTGAAATTCGTCTTCTGAGCTCGGTGGCGCATGATCAGCCACCAAATGGAACCGGGACCAATCGAATCAGACACTTCGGACAAAACCCGTGGCTGATGATGCGCCACGCGCTCGGCTTTCACAGCAGGCTGCTGAAAAAGCCAAGAACCGCTTGCTAACGCGCGCGGCTCGGAAACGCGGCATCGAGTTTGATATTTCAGCGTTGCGCATTGCGTCCCTCAAGAGCGGTGGCGACGGCTAGAGCCCCTTCCGCCGGGCGATATTCACCTCGGTGCAGGCCGACATCACGTCCACGAATTTCTGATAGTTCGCCTGCCCGAGCACGAACGGATTCGGCTCGCCCTTTTTCCGGTCCTTCAGTTTGTCCAGCTTCGCTTGAATTGGGTCCATTAAGGGATGGTTCTGAAGCTCGACCGCCACCTTCGCCTTTTTCGTTTCTTCTTTGAAGTGCGCGACCGATTTGAAATAGGTATTTAATCCTTCATCCGAGACGATGCCCGGAGTCAGGATCGTTCCACCGTACATAGCGGCAACATAGGTCTTGTCATTGTCCTTAACCGGAAAAATAAAGCCCATCGATCCGGGCGTGTGTCCGGGCACGGCAACCGGCGTGATCTTGAAGTCTCCCAGAGTGATGGGCTGGCCCTCCGTAATCACCTGGTCATGCCTGGGCAGTGGCGTCGGAGGTCCCTTCTTAGGAGCGCCTCCCCCGCGTCCGGCCGGCGGATGCTCCATCAGGTCCCAATCCACCGCCGCGATGTAAATTTTCGATCCGAAGTGTTCCTGAAAATATGCGGTTCCTCCGAAATGATCCGCGTGACCGTGACCCACCACGATCATCTTTACCTTGGCCGGATCCAGTCCCAGCTTTTGAAATCCCGGCAGGAGCTGCGAGTCGGTCTGGTCAGCCGAGAGCGAATCGATCATCAGCAAACCATCGGAGGTGCTGATGACGTACGCCACCGTCCCCTGATTGCCGATTACGTAGACGTTATCGAAAATCTTGGTGGGCTCAATCGGCGGGTCGTTGGGGCTGTTGGGGCGCGGCGCCTCGCAAAAGAAATGCTCTTCGCCCGCCCACATCGGCCCCCCGGCCTTCTTCGCCTTCTCGATCAGAGCTTTCACGGCCTCCGAATCAGGCTTGGCGGGAGCGGCCGGAGCGGGCTGCCCGTAAACCGGGCCCAGCGCAGCCGCGCAAATGGAAAAAACCACGATCGCGTTTCTCAGCATATTAGCCTCTACTTGGACAATTCTAGTGCGCCCTTGCGCTCCCTGGTGGTCGTGCTTGCTTTCCCGCAAAAGAACGAGACGCCGGAACCGCCGTATCCCGTGTGAGGGCGCGGGCCTCACTGGTGGATTACGCCGCCCGCGGGGTCCCGCACCCGCTTGTTGAAAAGGTCCACCTCATCCGCCGGAGCGCAGAGATCCTCCATCAGCCCGGTCCATCCGTCCACGGTCTTGATCGCGTCCTTCGCCAACCTGCGGAATTTTTTGGGCTCGCTGACCCAGGGCCCCGTGTAAATCTTCGGATCGTTGATGGTCATCGACAGTTCCAGAACATCGTAGGCTGTGCGGCGATAGCGCTCCTCCAGGACCATGTCCTCGCTGTGCGGATAACCGAAATGATCCACCCAGGTTCTCTGGTCCACGCCGGTGGTAGTGACCACAAACGTGTCGCCGTCCCAACGGCTAGCCGAATACCCCCACCACCGCGGCTCATCCGGGTCCATCAGCGGCTTGCGCCCATCCGTCCAGATGGTGCGCGTGCCATATCCCCACTCGAATTGCTGAACGATTCTGTCAGGCAGGACCATCATCTCCATCGGGTCGGGATAGATCAGAGCGCGGGAAGGACCCATCGGATTGCAGTGCTGATACGGGTCACTGTCATTGGCAGGCGGAACCGCGCGCCGGCGTCCGATTGGTTCGTCCGGATGCGCCGCCGCATCCGCGCTCCCCAGGAGCCGGCCGTAGGATGGTTTGTTCGCGTCGAACATTTTCTGGCCAAGCGGTGTCAAGGACGGGACCTGGCTGCTGAATCCGCGATCGCCGCAGTCGCGGCACGTGCCTCCGCCGCCATATCCGCCCGGCGAGCCGTTGCGCGACCAGATGCCGGCCAGATCGTGTTTGTCATACGGCTTGTTGTCATTGGCTGGGTTGTGCGCCAGGATGCCGCCGCGCCCGCCTTGCGCCAATAGTGCGGGCGCAATGGCGAGCGAACCACATACTGCAATCGATACCGCAATCAACGTGGTTCTCATATGACGCGCTATTCCTTCTTCTCTTGCGGGGCGGGGGTCGGCGCGGCACCGCCTTGCGGCACTTCGCCGGGGCCGCCGCCGGCTACGCCCAGCAGCACTTCGCCTTTGTCATTCAGAAGCTTGAGAATCGCCCCAACCTGCGTGCCCGCCCGCGAAGGCGCCAGCGTAATCGTGATCTTCGTGCCCGCTGCTAATGCCGCCTCGGAACGTCTCTTGCCCCATCCGCCTTGCTGTAACTGCGAGGGATTCGGGTAAAACTCACCGCTCCAGTGCACCACCTCGCCCTTGTCATTGGTGACGTCGAAAAAAAGCTGCGGGTGCGGGTTCGCATAGTGAAATTCCGTCACCGTTGCTTCGAGCGTGATCGGTTTGGATAAATCGTAGGATGCGCCCGTTCCATGGTGCGCCACCGCCGGAATCGCCATCGATAACAGTGCGGCGCCGGTAATATACCACTTGGAAACTTTCATCTTATGTCCTCCCTAGCGCGCCACGGCCTTGGCCGGAGCCAGCACGGCCGGAGCGGGCTTGCGAAATTTTCCGGCGTCAATCGCGACGCCGCTCTGAAACTCGTTCACCTGGTAAGTCGATTGGCCATTCGTCCATGTCACGATCCAACGGAAAGGACGTTTGACCCCGTTCACATCGCGGTAATCAGCATAATCGATCTGAATCGGATTCGTGCCCACGGCGGTCGCGGAGTATCGCAATTGCCGGGTCAGAAGACCGGTCTTCTGATCGAAGTACAGCTTCACTCGTGTCTTTCCCGCACCCATCCCCTGGATCACTTGCACGTCGGCATCGCCGATCGACGTGATCGGAAACCCCGATCGCCACTGGCTCAGCGCCTGTTTGATCTGCGCCGGAAACCACAACTGCGCATCCAGGCGCGCCGCATCCACTTCCGAGCCTGGCGCCAGCGGGAGCAGCGGCACCGGATTGTTGGTCGATGCCACCCAACCGCCGTCCCCAGCGAAGACAGTGGTGCTATCGCCATTCTGCGCATGGATCACCGTGGTCATTTGCGCTGGCGCTTTGGCGTACAGCTCGAAGGGCACCTTTTCGTGATAGCTGTCGTACCCTTCGTAAGTACCTTTGGCGGTCAGGACGGTAACGCCGGACAGCCGCGCGGAACCGCCCAAAGCGGCGACAAATTGATCCAGAATCTGATCGGCGGTAGGCCCGCTCACGGCCTGCGGGGGAATCTCGATTTCGTTGGGGTCTTCTTCCGGCGTCCCGTACTGGATCGCCAGGCTGGGAACATCCTTTGGGCGCTCGTTACCGTGATGGCACGAGTAACACGTAATCACGCGCCGGCCGCCGAAATTACTCTTATTGATCGTGTTCACCATTTGGATCATGGTGCGCGCCATGCGCTTGCGCGGCACGTCCTCGGCGAATTTCTGCCAGTCCTGCAAGCTTTCCGCCACGTGGCAGTAGACGCAGTTCAAGCCCACCGAAGCGGAAAAGAATCCCATGGTCGCCATGAATTCACTTACCGGAATTCCCTTGAGCACCTGAACGTTTTTGAAAACATCCTCCGCCAGCGGCTGTTTGTCGAACGCGGCGGGCTGCGCGGGGACCTCTCGAAACCCGCCAGCCACTAATACGGCCGAAACCATGAGCGCCGCTCTCTTCGTAGTCATCGAATGTGTCTTCCTGCCCGACGAACGCCAAAGACAGTATATGATCGCGATCCAAAGCGGCAAAATCGATTGTGACGATTAGTCGTATCTCTACGGCAGATAGAGCTCTCGTATAGAATTGCTAGCCATGAATCCCAAACCTGCAACGGGTCGATCAGCCTCGGCCTCCTACCTGCATGGCTTCGCGCGGATAGTGACCGGCCTCCTCTTCTTTCAGCACGGAGCGGAGAAGCTGTGGGGATTCGCCGGCGGTCGAACCGACCATAACTTTGGCACGCTGCGGGGAGTCGCTGGTCCGTTGGAAGTTGTCGGAGGAACACTGATCGCCCTGGGACTGTTCACGCGCTTCTGGGCATTCATTCTCTGCGGCGAAATGGCCGTGGCGTATTTCCGTTCGTGGGCGCCCCGTGGGTTCTTCCCGATTCAGAACGGCGGTGAAGAGGCGGTACTCTTTAGCTACATCTACTTGTGGCTGGTGACTGCCGGAGCCGGCGCTTGGAGCCTGGACCGACTGATCGAAGAGAACCGTTCTTCTAAAACGGGCACAATCAAAACCTGGATCGCATCATGGGAAGGGTACGACCGCTCAATCCTCCGGATCATTTTCGCCTTCACGTTTTGTCTCCACGGAATCCGGCTTGCGTTCGGCCTGTTTCCCACCTTGGCCGGCCGTCGATTCGGGAATCCGATGGCACTCGATCTTCTGCCGCGGTTCCTAGGTTATTGGGAGATTGCGGGCGGCTGTCTGTTATTGGTTGGACTGTGGACCCGACCCGTAGCGATCGCGTCTTCCCTGGTTGCTCTGGGCGCCTACATTTACGCGGCCGCGCCGCGCGGGTTTTGGCCCATCCGAAACGGCGGCAACGAGGTGTTGTTATACGCCCTCGCGTTCGCCTGCCTGGCTGCCTACGGCGCGGGTGGTTGGAGTATGGACCAGATCATCGGAACTCTGCGCTTGAGACACAGGACAGAAGCCGAGACAGCGAAGAGCGCGACCTTGCTGGGGTCGCAGTAGCCAACACCCGGATCAATCCGGCGAAGCTGCATGAAGTTGCCGCTTCAGCTTCGCACGCCGAGTTCTGCGCCGTGGAGGATTGGCACCGAGAAAGATGTTATCGGCAGTCTGCAGCTGAACTTCTTATTAGGACGAGATTGTATCTTTCATTATCTTTCATGTGATCCGAACTCATCCTGTGAATTCTGTTATGTCAATGGGTGTGTGAGATAGAAGTGGGGAGACGCGGCCTCCAATCAGAGCCGCGACCGTTAGGGAGCGTCCCGCCCTGCTCGGCAACGCCGTACTGGATGGCCGCCGAGACATGCTGCGGTTTCCACAGCCATCGTGTGCTGCCATGGCGCGCCCATCCGATTCAGATGGCGGCTGGCGTAAGCCTTAAAATCGTTCCTCACTCACTCCGGCGGAACCTCCGCCTCCACGACTGTGTGCACGTGATTGTTTCGTATGTGGGCCGCCAGCAAATTCCAGCCACGATGTGCGCACACGCCCGGAATCGCCTCCAAAACGGCATCGCGAGACTGATCCATGCCTTGTTCCTCGAACGCGGCACGGGCAAGATCCTTTTCCAAAATCGGTGTCCCGAGCACATGCGAACGCGGCACCTCCTCGTTCGATGCCCGCAACCGCCTGGTGGTGTCCCCGCTATATGAGCTGCCGATTGGGAAGGGCAAGCAGCTGAACATCAACAATTCGGTGGCGGACGCAGTCATCGGCGGATGGCAAGTGGGCGGGCTCTTCACATTACAGAGCGGCACGCCGCAGACCATTCTCATCCCCGGCGTGGACAACTCCCTCACGCAAAACCTTGGATACGACCGGCCGAACTCGACCGGTATCAGTTCGAGGAGCCGCTCCAACCCGACCCCCAACGGGTGGTACAACCGGGCAGCCTTCGTCGAGGCTCCGCAAGGATTTTTCGGCAATGTTGGACGGGACACTGCCATTGCTCCCGGAGTTTTTGCGGTCAACGCCGAGGTTCACAAAAACTTCCGCATCAAGGAAACTCACCAGGTTCAGTTCCGGGCGGAGGCCTTCAATGTTCTGAACCACCCGAACTTCGGCGGACCTAACGCCTACCTGCTGGCGGGCGCGGCGGATCCAACGGCACCGAACCCGGCAACCGCGCCCCACTTGGGTTTCGGTGTGATCAGCACTCTTGCCGGCGGCCCCGTTCCGAGCATTCCCATGCGACAGATACAACTCGGCTTGAAGTATACGTTCTAGTTATGTGGCCGTATCAAGCCTGAAACGATCGGAGACAAGATTATGAAAGGCAAGAACACAAAGCTGATTTGCGTGGCCGCGTGCGCGTACCTGTCCGTCGCAGTCGCCACATCGGTAGCTCAAACACCGAAGCCGAAGCGGATCAATCGTGCCATCGAGCTGCTGGAGCAGGGCCAGCCCATCTACTATACCGGCTCCCATTCGGGGACTGCAGGCAGCTTCGAGCAAGGCAAACTGGATGCCCAAACATGGGCGGATTACATCAGCTATGACATGGAAGCGGCGCCGTATGATATCGCGGGCTTGGCTGCGTATATGCAAGGACTGGCAGCGGGCGGACCGACACGGACCGGCCATCGCACTCCAGCCGTCATCGCCAATCTTCCCGTCCGGGGCACCGATGAAGCTACCGTACGAGCGAATGCCTGGATGATCGAACAGGTACTGGCAACCGGGGTTCACGGAATCCTGCTGTGTCACGCGACCACAGCCGGCGCCGTACGAGCGATGGTTGAAGCGGTGCGCTACCCGAATCGCGAGCAAGGCGTAGGTCAACAAGGACTACAGGAAGGCCGGCGAGGGGCCCACGGAGCAGCGGTGGCGGCGAAGATCTGGGGAGTGTCCCCGGAAGAATATATGCAAAAGGCAGATGTGTGGCCGCTCAATCCGAACGGCGAGATCATGCTTGGCGTGAAGATCGAGGACAAATACGGCTTGGCGCATCTGGATGAGATAGTCCGGGTTCCGGGGATTGGGTTCGGAGAAGGCGGGCCGGGCGATATGGGGCTGTCGTTTGGGTTCAAGCCCGGCGATCCGAAGGCGAAAGAGGTTCAAGACAAAATTTTCGCCGCGGCCAAGGCACAACATCTGTATGGCTTGGAATCGGCGGGGCGGGTGCTAATAAGGAAGCGGCCATTGGGGCGGCTATCCAGGAAGGTCACATGGTCGGGTCTGGAGAGGAAACAGCTGCCATCGGGCGTAAGATTACCAAGAGGCCTCTGCCGTACTAACTCGAGTTCGAAACCGGGCTCCTGCCTCGGCCAGCGGAGCACAATATAGCAGCTCACAGAGCCGGCAAGCCGCTGGAGCGACATCGTCGCAAGCACGAGTCGAAGCCTTGGCCCGTAAGGCCGGGTGATGGGCTGATCGAGACTGGGGATCAGTCGGGTCGAGGGTTGCAGCGCCTTGCGGTCCTGAGTGTTTTGGGCTGGGGCATACCGTGCTGGAACTGGAGAGCTGCAATGGCGATGCCGTGACTGCGGCCTTTCGGGTCAGACCAGGAAAACACCGTTAACCTTCGAGAGCTTACAATCCGGCACCTTGGTAGCGAGATACATCCATCTTCTTCCCGTATAATGACTGCCAAGCATCACGCGAGACTTGGGTAAATGCGGCGACAAAGAGTCTTATTAATTGGTCTTGACGGTTACGAACAGTCTCTGGGCGACACACTGATGGCCGAGGGAGTGTTGCCCGGCCTGGCATCCTTACGCAGCAGAAGCGCGAGATTCCTGCTCGACCACGGTGCTGCGGCGCGCTCGGGGCTCGCCTGGGAGCAGGTCAGTTCGGGACAGTCGCCCGAGATCTCCGGCCGCATGTCCGCGGTCTATTTCGATACGGACTCATATCAAGTCTGGCAGGAGGGGACTTCGCTTGTTCCGTTCGCCGCTTCGCTGGATGCCCGCACCGTCGTTTTCGATCCTCCTCATTTCGACCTTCAACGCGCGCCCTCTGTTCGCGGAGTCACGAACTGGGGAGCGCACGATCCCGGGGTGCGATTCAGCGGACGCCCGGCGGAGCTGGCGGAGGAGATCCTTGCCCGCTTCGGCGCCTGCCCGGCGGCCGATTCCATGTACGACGTGGTCTGGCCATCGCAGGCGCGCATGCAAGAGTTCGGCGATCTACTCGTCCGTGCAACGGAAGTTCGCGCGCGCGCGGCTTGTTGGCTGCTCAAAGAGCGCTGCCCCGACTGGAACCTCGGATTCGTGGTGGCCGGTGAGATCCACTCGGCGATAGAAGCCATGTGGCACGGTATCGATCCCAGCCATCCGCTGCACTCCGTTCCGTCGGCTCCTGCTGCCGCCGAGGGACTTCGTAACATCTACCGCGCCACCGACGCGCTCGTCAGCGACCTGGTCTCCGCGTTTCCCGAAGCAACCGTGGTTGCGTTCGCGATGGGCGGCATGGGCCCGAACCGCTCCGATGTAGCGAGCATGGCGCTCCTTCCCGAACTCCTTTATCGAAATGCGTTTCGAAAGCCACTGCTGCGTGTACCCGAGAGCTGGTCAAACACTCCGCAAGGCATTCCGATGCTGGAGGAAGAGAGCGACTGGGCGCACGATATAAGGCCTCTGATCGTGCCGCACCGCACCGCACGCGATCTTGTGCGAAGCGCCGCGGTCCGGCTGGTTCCCCGAAATCTCAGAAGGGTTGTGCGACGTTACCGTCACAATAATTCGCCGAATTCGCAGGGAGTCCTGCGGCTTCCCCTCGATTGGATACCGGCCTCTCTGTATCAGCCATACTGGCAGGCGATGCGGTTCTTCGCATTGCCCTCGTTTTACGATGGCCGGGTCCGTATCAATCTCGCCGGACGCGAGCGCGAGGGGACCATCTTGGCCGGAGACTACGATGCGGTCTGTGATGAAATCGAATCGCTCGCGCGCGAATGCCGGGACGTTCAAACCGGCGAGGCCGTCGTTGATCACGTCGAGCGCTGCCGTGGTCGAGATCCTTTGAAGCTAGGGCCTACCGAATCCGATCTCGTCATCGTTTGGCGCGGTGCAGCGCTCGGATTCGAGCATCCCACCTTGGGCCGCATAGGGCCTCTGCCGTATCGGAGGACTGGCGGCCACACTGGCCCTTACGGCGTGGCATACCTTGCCGGTGACGGCATCGCCGCGGGCGACTACGGAGTAAGAAGCTCGTTTGATGTGGTCCCCACTGTAACTGAGCTGCTGGGTGAGAGTCCGTCCCGAGAGATGAGCGGCCGAAGCCTGCAAGTCACAACACAAGGCATGTTGATCTAGACCCCGATGAGCGGCCGAGCCTTATCGGTTGTGATTCCCACGTATGGCGACGCGACTCATCTTCCCAAGGTCCTCCAGGGCTTGGCGGACCAAACCTGTCAGTGCTTCGACGTGGTTGTCGTCGACAACAACGAAGACCCGCGCGCGCAGTCAGTTCATGAGGTCTTTGCGCCGCGAGTTCGATTCCTGCACTGTTCGCAGCAAGGTTTGAGTGCCGCTCGCAATGCCGGGATCACTGCCACTCAGAGCGAATATATCGCGTTTCTCGACGACGACAGCGTTCCAGAGCCTACTTGGGCAGCGGAATTAGAGTCGGGGCTCCGCCGCTACGAATGCGCTGCTGCGGGAGGCCGAGTCGAACTTGCCCTCGAGGGTGGCCTTCCGACTTGGTACCCGGAGCCGCTGCGGTCGCTGTTGTCGGAACTGCGCTACGACGCTGTGGATATTCCCGCGATTACCGGCTCGCAGTATGTTGTCGGTGCGAACTTCTGCGTTGGCCGGCGCTATATCGAGGCAGTGGGCGGATTTCGACTTGATTTTGGACGTGACGGCTCACGCCTGCGCTCATCGGACGAAGTGGAACTCTGCAAGCGGATCATGAAGGCCGGCGGGCGGGTCGCCTTTCTAGCTGCTCCTGTCGTCTGGCACCAGATTCCCAGGGAGCGGTGCACGCTCAGTTACATTCTGCGGCGATCGATCTGGCAGGGCCGATCAGACGCGTGCGTAGAGGCCCTGCACGGCCGCCCAGCAGTATTGGGAGCCCGTAACGATTTGCGCAACATTGTTACATTTGCGCGGCGCACGTTGTTGCTATGCAGAAATCGACGTGGGGCGGTGCTTGCGGCAGCCCACTTGGTTCGCCAATATGGCTACCTGATGGAGTATGCAAGAAAGCGGACCGCCAACGTCGCCAAAGAGAATTTGGCGGATTAAAGACCGGGGCAGGGGCTACGAAGCCGACTACTGCGCTCCTGGTGCGGCATCGACAAGCTCTTTGATGGCGCGCGTCATGGCGTGCAAGGCGTCGGATTCCAACCGGTGGAGTCAGCCTGCTTCTTGAAGTGCGTACTGGTAATAAACGGCCCCGTCAAATACGCCGGGTCTTCCACGATAGTCTTTACGATCAGCCAGGAATCGCCGTTTCGCTCATTCACGCGGTCGTAGTATTCCGTCATTTGGACGTTAGCGCTGTAGGGCACCCCGTTCTTGCGAAGGTATCCCGCCTTCACATGGGATGTCACAACGCGAAGCCCCGCGCCGGGCAGAGGTCCGCGCGCGCCGGCTTCGATATCCCAGTTGGCCACCGAAGCCCCCTGCCAGTCGCCGCCCGCCCCCGCTTTCGAAGCGTCGAAGTGAAATAGCCGCGATTGTGTACCGGCATCGGTCTCGATCTTCAGTGTGTAATCGTCTTGCCATGTAATGTGCAGGCGGCCCGGAATGCGCATCACCGCCGGCGCGCCGTACGCTTTGCAGAGGTTCCCCGACGCTGCATCTTTGGCCGCGTCCCAAGTGTCGGCGATCTTCCGGCCGGCCGGGTTCAGCGGAACGCTGGCGTAATCTCCCTTCGCCGGCGTTACCATCCGATAAAGCCAATCCTCCGTCACGATCGATACCCAGTAGCCGCTGAGATCTATGGTTGCCGCTGCTTTGGGTGTTTGCGGCTGGGCGTGAAGGCCGCAGGCCAGAAGGAAACCGCAAAGCAGCCATCGGAATGCTTTCATCGCCGCCTGCCTATTTCTTCCTGCTCAGCGTGTTGTACACGGCTTCCACAAATTGATCCGCGGTGCCGAAGCCAGATTTCGCGCTGTATCGTCCGTCATAGTCCTTGGTGAGACCCGCGGCCTTGACCCGCGCCAGGGACATCCCCTTCTTGATCGCTGCCTGAATGCGGTCGCGAATAATCGTCACCATGTCCCGGTATTCCAGCAGATCGGGCTGGTCGCAAATGCGACCATGGCCGGGAATGATGTAGGTGCCCCCTTCATCCTGCAGTCCTGGAATCGCAATCTCCATGATGTTATTGAGCGCGTCCACTTCGCCCTGGATCGTGCCGCCGCGGTCGACGTCGATGAAAGGGTAGCTGGTGGTCACAAATAGGTCGCCCGTCACCACAACATCGGAACGGCGGAAAATCACCAGGCTGTCGCCGTCGGTGTGCGCGGCCGGCTGGTGAATGATCTCGATGGGCTCGCCATTGAAGAAGAGCTGTTTCCTTCCCGAAAGAAAAGTCTCAGTAGGCCAGGAGCCAAATGGCGTCGGCGCTTGTTTGCCGGTCGGCGCGCTCATCCGCTTCAGAACGTTATCCTGAGCCAGGATCTGCGCTCCCACGCCAGCATCGGTAAGATTGCCCGTGACGTTCGCCCCCACATACGTCAGTCCTGCCTTGCGTACGGCGTCATTACCGCCCGTGTGATCCGGGTGCACATGCGTATTGATGATGTACTGGACGGGCTTATCGGAAAGCTTGCGGATCGCTGCCACCACTTTATCGCCCATCTCCGCGAGACCCGTGTCCACAACCAGAACGCCCTGATCCCCGGTTTGCACCGCGATATTGCCGCCTGCGCCCGTGATTAAGTAGACATTACCCTGGACTTTGAGGGTCACCAGGTCTCCAGAGGTTTGGGCCGAAGCCGCGACTGTTAAAAACGCGAGCGCCGCTCCAAAGACTTTCATTTCGCCCCTGCCTGCTTCAGCTTGGATTGGTATTCGGGATACGCCGTGGCCGCGCCGCCCAAGGCCGCATCCACCGGAATATGATACTGGTCCGCGAATTCGTGAAGAAACGGATTCTCACCGGGCAAATAATGCGGCACCGTGCCACGAGGCCGCTCAATCTCGACCACCGGCTCGCACGGATACAGCCACGTCTGGCCGTTCTGAACGCGCAGCACCAGATCCTGCGTCTTGATCAGCGGCTCGGTAAGCGTGATTGGATCGGTCAATATCGACACGTGGGTGAGATGATTCCCGTGCCGGATGAAATGTTCGGTAAGAGTTGCCTGATCGGTGTGGCGCAGTCCGTTACGCCGGATCCATCCCCATTTCAGATGGGTCGTATACACCGTGAGAATATTGCCTTCCCACTTTCCAGTCGAGAAGCCCATCCAGGTATGGGGCGCCGCCTCGGGAGGCTGAGGGTGGTCGTCCATCCAGATGGTGCGGGTCTGCTGGTAATTATCGATGTATTGCTTGATGGCGATCAGCTTTTGCGATACCGGATCGTGTTCTTCCCAGATTCGGAGGTTGTATGGCCCGCGATAGATATACGATACGATGTGCACTTCGCACTGGTGCTCGGGAATCGTGAACCGCGAGGCGTCCCAGGCGAGGCCATACATGCGCGCGCCATCGGTGATAGGCAGCCCGAGGTAATTCACCAGCTCGGGACCCGGGCCGCGTTCGTGCGCGTCTTCGTGAAATACCGGCCCCCAGTTGCCATCCAGGCTCACGCCCGGACCGATCGGATTATAGCCGCCTGGGCCCTGGCCCCAGCAGCCCATTGCCACGAGAAGAATTAAACCTGCCGCGCGAATCTTCATGGTTGTCCTAGCGATTGCGGCTGTGAAGAGGGAAGCACATTTTCGACTTCATTCCGCTGCGAATGCCAGCAGCACATTGCCCGCCATCACCGGCAGGCGCGAATAGCCGGCATTCACGAACACCATTCCGTCCGCGACCACCGGCCCGCTCCCGTTCATCGAACCACCGTGCGCCTTGATGCCGTTGATCGTTTGGAAGTCCTTCAGCGTATCAAAATCCCAGATGGTCGCGCCGTTACGCGCGTCATATGCGCGAACGTGTCCGTCGAGCGACCCGGCGAAGATGACTCCCGGAATGAGGGTCACCGGGGCCGGCTGCGCCGCGCTGCACCCGGCCGTGCCTGCGCAGGCGGGTTTCGCCGCAGGCGCCGACCATAACTTCTTCCCCGTCGCAATATCGATCGCGGCGATTCCCCCTCCGGCTTCCGGCTTCCCCGGATCCCAATCCGAAAGCGAGAAGTAAGCGATATGGTCATCAGCGGCCGCGCCCCACATGACGCCTCCCTGCGGGCCGCCGTTCGCCAGCCTGGTTTCCCAAACCACGGCGCCTTCGCGATCTGGGTCGAGCCCGTATACCATCCCCGATTTGGCGCCTACGATCAGCAGCCGCTTCCCGCCTCCAACCGACCGGAGAATGGGTGGCGCGCCAATGTCGGCGTCTGCCCCCGGCTTGGCGGGACAGTTCACGCGTTTATCCGTCGTACAGCCGAAGTTGAAGACATCGGCGGGCCGAAGCTGCCGGGACCACAGCAGCCGCCCACCCTCCATGTCAAAGGCCAGGATCGCATCGCTCGTCGCAGTAGGTGGATCGGAATAGTTCACACCGCTGCCCGCGTAGAGCGCCTTGCGCTGCAGGTCGATCGTGGGAGCCGACCACAAGGCGGCTCCCGAAGGTCCCGAGCCGTGTCCCGTTTGTTTCGCGGGCTCTGAGATGGTGTACGTCTTCCAGAGTTGCTGACCATTCGCGGCATCCAATGCGGCAAGACTGCCGCGAAAGGTGCAGCAGGCGAAAGCCGGATTCGCGGCGGCTACCTGTTCCGCGCCGCCCGACACTGGCACATAAAGCCGGCCCGCGTGGAGCTGCGGCGTCCCGGTGATCTCGGCATACAGGTGATCATCCACGCGCGTCTTCCATAGCAGCGCCCCCGTGCTAGCGTTGACGCCGTACACGTTTCCCTGAAGATCGCCGAAGTACGCGGAGAAGCCGTTATCGCTGACTACGATCGCGGTACGAACACCTTCGGCGGCGCGAAACGTCCAGTACACACACCCGGTCCGCGCGTTGAGCGAGTAGACCGTACCGTTCGCGCTGCCGGCAAACAGGCGTCCACCGGCAACCGTGGGAGAACCAAATGCCGTGGTTACACCCGGATATCCGAACGCCCATTTCATTTTGAGTTTCGGAACCGAATCGCGACCCAGACGCCCCGGCGCCTTCTGGAAGCGGCCGTTGGCCGCGTCGCCGCCCCATCCGTTCCAACCGGCTGCGTTCCGGAGCGTGGCGGGAGCGCCGCTGCAATTCGCGGACGCCGGCATCGTCTCGGCGCCCGCAGTACCCAGGGAATCGGCCACGAGTTTGCGCTCGCCGGGGCTCAGCAGCGCTCCCTGCGCCCTCATCTTTCCCGACTCGAGCGCGGCCAGAATTGTCTGCGCGGGAAGGCTCCGCAACGCATCCGGCAGCGGCGCCGAGGTGCTGCTCCCCGCCCGATGGCACGTCGAGCAGTGGTTGCGAAAGATCTCAGCGCCATCCTGCGCCACCAAGGAAACGCTACCCAGAAAAAGCCATAAGGCGATTTTCATCTTCGGCCCTCAGAACGGCTAGTATACAGGGAACGATGTTTTCCGATCGCGTGGCTTGCGTTCATCAGGAGAGCCGTCGTTACCGCACAGATGATCCTTTGGTAGCATGCCAGTTGGAGACAAAATGAACCGTACTTTGATCCTTGTGCCGGTCGTCCTGGCGGCCGCAGTTTCCGTTCCCGCACAGCCGCCCACACCGGGCGCCCCGCCGCCGGTCCCTCTCTTTTCCGCGGGCGTGATCAAATCGTTCACCCCGGCGGACAACCCGATCACGGATGCCAAAGCGAAGCTGGGCGACATGATCTTTGATGAGAAACGCGTTTCGGCTGACAACTCCGTGGCCTGCAATACCTGCCACTCGCCCCGCAACGGTTTCACGACTCACACCGAAACCTCCCGCGGCGTCGGCGATCAACTCGGAAAACGCAACGCTCCTTCGATCTTGAACGCGATGTTTTATAAGTCGATGTTCTGGGATGGGCGGGCCGAGACCCTCGAAGAGCAGGCCACCCTGCCCATTTTGAACCCGATCGAAATGGGCCAGAAGGACCCGAAAGATGTGGTCGCGAAATTGGCTGCCATTCCGGAGTTTGTCGAGGCTTTCCAACAGGTCTTCGGCCACCCGGTGAACTGGGAGGACATGAGCAAGGCGCTCGCCGCTTTTGAGCGAACCCGGCTTTCCACCGAAGCACCGTTCGACCGTTTTCTGCACGGTGACGAGAAAGCCTTGAACGCCTCGCAGCGCCGAGGGTGGGCCCTCTTTACAGGTAAGGCGCGGTGCGGAAGTTGCCACACGTACGATCCGGCGCTCCCGCTCTTTGGCGACAACCGATTCCACAACACCGGCGCCGGCGCCCACAAACAAGATCTGAATCAGATGGCGGGGCGGGCTGAAGCCAAAGCCGCCGCGAGCGATCGATCTGAAAAGGATAAGTTGGCGCTGGAAACCGATTACTCGGAGCTGGGCCGTTTTCTGACCACCCAAATAAAGCAGGATATTGGCGCTTTCAAAACGCCGTTCCTGCGCGACGTGCTTCTGACCTCGCCGTATATGCACGACGGGAGCCTGGAAACTCTGTGGGACGTTGTCGCGTTCTTCAATCAAGGGGGCGAGCGCAATCCGTTCCTCGATGCCGAGATGAAGCCGCTGGGGCTTAGCGAGAATGAGGTTGACGACCTGGTGAACTTTCTGGGCGCTCTCACGTCGGACCGGTTCGCGGAACTGCGTGCCGCAGAGCTCGATCGCCAGCGGACCACGTACTTGTATCGACGGGCTTTGCAGCAAGAAATCCACAGAGGTGCCCAGTAAAGTTACCGGCAGCTACTTCCCGATCATATGCTCCAGGCCGCGCGAATTCTCGCATACTGTTTCGATCAGGTCGGTGTCCGGCAGCAGGTGCATTTTTAGATTCGCCGACCAGGGCTTGGTGTAGGCCTTAGGATCGTCAATCGTGACGGCAATTTCCAAGTTCCCGACGTTGGGCCGCCGGAAGCGTTCGATGACGTGGAGCGCCTCGCTTTGGGGATGCGCCGCTCCGGTGTCAATCCAGCCCCGGTCCGTAAAGCCGACTGTGTCCACTTTCAACGTGTCGCCTTCCCACGTCCCAACCGAGTAACCCAGCCAAGTGGGCTGGGCGTCCTTGGGAAGCGGGCGTCCGTCGGTGAAGACCTGACGGAACGAGGAATTGGCACTAGTCTCGTAGAGAATGATGACCACGGGCGCGGTTTGCACAATCTTGAACGGGGCAATGGTGTCAATCCGCGGCACGCCTGGCGGCATGCACAGCGCCAAAGGGTCGTCTTTATGTTCGACCGCCCGATGTTTTTCAGAAAGCGCTTTCGCCCAAGGTTGCATGGGAGCTTCCTGGGGCCGCAAATCCACGGCCATGTCCATAAAGTGCGTGGTGTAGGCGCCGTATGCGTTCACCTGCTCACTGATCTCCCAAACTCCGGAGAGGTCCGGTTTGCCATCTGGCGTTTTCGGTGTCGGGGCCGAGAGATTCGGCTTCCCGTTGGCGGTCCTGGGAAGTCGGGCACTAGGGTAGCTCGACCATTGTGCCCAGACCGCAGCCGGGGTTGACGACAGAAGGGCCAGCCACACGCCGGCACGGATCGAAATGAGTAACAACGCTTTCATAAGGGCTAGCATAAGGGCAAATTCGCGGAGACACAGAACATTTTTGCTATTCTGAGAGCCTCCCCGCTGAGGCCCCCCAGCTCAGCATTCCTTGAAATTCTAATCACTTGCAAGCCGTTCGCTACGTAAACGTTCACAGGCACCCAGGCCGATTTGCTTGTATTCGTTGCCCTTGTCTTCTAAGTTATGACTCAACGCCGCAACCCGTGCCTTTTATCGGGGAGGGAGGTGCGCTTTGAGGATTTCGCTTCGGCTTTCGCTAACGGGACTGGTCCTGTTCCTGGTAGTTCCGATTTTCGCGCAATTGCCGACCGGAACGATTCTGGGAACGGTCAGGGACCCTTCGGGCGCGGTGGTGGCACGTGCCGTCGTCGCGGCTCGGAACGTGGACACCGGAGCAGCGCGCTCCGTTACGACCGACGAGACGGGCGTTTATCGTTTGTCGGCACTTCCTGTGGGTCACTATGACCTAAGGGTGGAAGCCTCTGGCTTCAAGCCAACCACGCAGCGAGGGCTGGTTCTCGACGTTGCCCAAGAAGAGGTCACGAACTTTTCCCTTGAGGTCGGCAGCACTTCCGAGGCGATCCTGGTCACCGGCGAAGCTCCGCTCGTGAACACCACCACAGCCTCGCTGGGCGGCCTGGTGAATGAACAGAGACTCGCCGAGCTGCCCCTAAATGGCCGCAACTTCCTGGACTTGACCCTGCTCCAGCCCGGCATCTTACAAGACACCGTAGTGGTCAATCTTGGCGGCGGCACACAGGGGGCTATCTATAGCAGCAACGGCGCGCCCATCATCTCGAACAACTTCCTGCTGGACGGAACACCCACTCAGACCATTTTCGGTTACAACGGCGCTTCGGCTGTGGGCACCACCCTCGGGCTGGACGGCATCCGCGAATACAAAGTCATCACCAACGCTTTCAGCGCCGAGTATGGCATGAACATGGGCAGCCAAATGACGATTGTCAGCAAGGGCGGAGCCAATCAGTTTCACGGCGATGTTTTCGAATACCTGCGCAACCGCGTCCTGGATGCCAGGAACTTTTTTGACGACTCCTACGGCCAGTGCCTGGCCAGCGGAGATCCCGGCTGCAAGCGAAGCCCGCAATATGAACGGAATAACTTCGGCGGTGCTTTCGGAGGACCGATCCAGAAAGACAAGACGTTTTTCTGGGGTGTTTACGAAACGGTGCGACAGGTCAAGGGTAACCCGGTGCTCACCAAAGGGATCCCCGGCCCGTGCGTGGCCAATGGGACCCGCACCGTCACTCAAGGCAACCCCAATGGGACCGACTACATGGTCAGCCCATCTGATTGCGGCGGCCTGATCAGCACTCCCATAGTAACGAACCCAACCATACGGCCCTTGCTGGCTCTCTACGACCCAGCGGACACCAACTACACGCAGGTCTCCACTGAGAACGTGAACTATGGGCAGATGCGGGTGGACCAAAATATCAGCAAGGATGACACCCTATTCGTCCGTTACACCATCGAGGACTCGAACGAGCTGGTGCCTGGGCCGGGTAACGGCGCCAGCGTTTACGGCTTCAAGGAATTCCAGGACGCTGAGACCAGCCGTAGCCAGTTCATCACGCTTTCCGAGAGTCACATAATTTCACCCCAGGTTCTCAATACGGCGCGGATCTCCTTTAGCCGGACAAACATCCCAACCACTTATGTTCTCAATGCCTCTCAGACCGGACAGGCGGTCATTGGCCCGAATGTTTCGTTCATCAATGGGCAACCCATGGGCTTGGTCGTCATCGGATCGAATGGCACCGGGAGTCCTTCCTTCACCACCATGGGGCCGGATTTCGCCAACCCCAACTACCACTTGCAGAACTACTGGAGTCTGAGCGACGACATCTTCTACACGAACGGAAAACACGCGTTTAAATTCGGGTTTTTAGGCAACCGCATTCAGATGATTATCGGCGAGCAGGTGTTGGGGCGCGGTGCGGTGGATTTTGCGGGAGGACTTGCTTCCTTTCTACAGAATCAGCCCTCGCAGGAACTCGCTGCCATACCGGGTGGAGTCGGGCGCCGGCATTTCCGGTACGAAACGTATGGGTTTTATGGGCAGGACGACTGGCGTGTGACTTCGCGGCTAACCCTCAATCTCGGCCTCCGGTACGAATTCAACACGGAGCCGTCTGAGTCGCAGGGCATTCAGACTACTTTGTTGAATCCGAGTGCCCAGGTTGACGTGGTGGGTGGCCCCAACTGGACCAACCCGCTCACGTCGCAGCCGTATTTGGGAAACCCGTCGCTCAAGAATTTCAGCCCCCGACTTGGCTTCGCTTATGACCCGACCGGAAAAGGGAAAACGGCCATTCGCGCGGCCTTCGGGATTTATTACGATATATCGACCATCGGCACGACCACGTTCCCATATGTTGTCGGCGACCCCCCGTATCGTGACGTGAATGCGGCTTTCCCCACAACCTGGGCGCCCGGCTTCATCTCGGCTACCCCCGGGAATTTTGAGCCACCCTTCGCCTTTCCCGGAGCGACCAGTACATTTCCGGGATTTTTCCCCTTGGCCCCGCTCAATCTGCCCGAGCATGACATCCAGCAGCCGTATCTGAAACAGTGGAACGTCACCATCGATCAGCAGTTGCCGGGCAACCTCGCCCTGACGGTGTCGTATGTGGGCACACGTGGAGTACATCTCTGGAGCCAAGGGGACGTCAATCCGTGCATCCCCACGGCTATCGTCGGCGGGATCCCCAACTGGACGAATACGCAGGGTCCTGGCGGTACGCCGATTGAATGTCCATCGGCGAACACGGCCTTCCCGACCGGGCATACCTGCACCGTCATTTCCCCCTTCGGATTCACTTTGCCGATCCCCAGCGGGCGAGCCAACTGCAATTTCAGCAACGATAACGCGATTCAGACCAATGCCCAGTCCTGGTATAACGGTCTCCAGGTGACCGTACAGAAGAGGGTGTCGCACGGTCTCGAATTCCAGAGCGCTTACACCTTCTCGAAAAACCTGGACACGCCGCAGGGGCGAATTTTCATCGATGGCGAGGTTGCCACGCCGGACGCGCCTGCGAGCTTCGACAGGGGCAGGTCGGTTTACGACGCCACTCACAATTGGCGATTCAGCAATATTTACAACCTGCCGACGCGGAGCGGCTCGGGTTTCGTGTCGAAGCTCGCCAACGGCTGGTCGCTACAGAATATCGTTTCCGCGCAGACCGGATTCGCCTTCACTCCCGCGGCGCCGGGCGACCCGTCGCTGAACACGCTCAACAGTATCAACGGCGCCTATGAGCGCCCTGATGCGGTGACCGCAGGCAGCTTGGCCGACGTCAGGACCTGCGTGGGCAGCACCGGCCTTACTCCCTTGGGCCGGCAGTGCAATCCCAATGCGGTGGTCTACAATCCTGCCGCAGTCATTACCGGGAACCCTAACGCATGGTTCAATCCAAACATGTTCACCACATCGCTTCCGGGTTACCTGGGGAGTGTGGGAAGAGGTACTCTAACCGGACCCGGGTTGCTCAACTGGGACTTCTCCGTCCACAAAAGCACTCCCATCGGGTTGCTGGGTGAAGCCGGGAATCTACAGTTTCGTGCGGAGTTTTTTAACATCCTGAACCGCGCGAATTTCGTCAATAACCCGCCTGCCGGCAATGGAATCGTAGGCCCTGGCGCAGGCGCCCTCACGGTTGCTCGGGATGGCCGCGACATCCAACTCGCGTTAAAGTTGAGCTTCTAACACATGCACGGCAAGATGGAGACTTGAAGCCAGACGTTTCCCGGTGTGTTAACAGTGCTCCCACGCCCTGGCGCATCACGCGAATGCGCTTGAATTTCGCCTCCTGCTCTGATATCCTTCCTGCCTAATTGCTCTAAGACGCCAAAGTTCCGATCATGAAGCATTTCGCGGATAGGGAGCATGATCGATCGAGAGTCAGCGCCAGGGAATAACGACAGCTCACGTCACCCGGTTCCCTCCAGGGAACTAATCCGGGAAGAACTGGAACGAGTCCTCAACAGCAACACCTTTCACGCCGCAGGGGGCCAGAGCAGGTTTCTTCGCTTTGCTGTGGAACATACGATTGCAGGCTGTCCGCACGAAGTGAAGGAATACACGGTGGGCGTAGAGGTGTTCGGGCGCGGCCCCTCCTTCGATCCACGTTTGGACAACATTGTGCGAGCGGAGGCAAGGAAACTACGCTCGCGCCTGGCAAAGTACTACGAAGGCGAAGGCCGGGATGATCTCATCCGGATAGAATTCCCAAATCGCGGCTATGTTCCAGCATTCCGGGGAGTCGATTTTGCTTGCCCGGCCTCGCCCGGCTTGACTTCGCCATCCATCACACCGAAATCCGCTGACCAGACGACTTGGCTTGACCGGCCTGCGCACGCACCGTCGCGAGCAGATGATTCATCAAATTCAATCCTCCCTGCCGTGACCCGTCAATTTGCGTCCCGGTGGGTTCGTATTGGGCTCCTGTCGATCGCCCTCCTGATTACCGGCGTAGCCATCTACGCAGCACGATTGGAATGGTCCAAGCGAGAGCAAGCTCCTGTGGGCGCTTCTATTGCCGTCCTGCCTTTCCGCAATCTGGGAGATGTCAAAGACGAGTCCTTCAGTGATGGTCTGACTGATGAACTGATCGATTCACTCGGGCGTGCTCAAGGATTGCATGTGGTAGCTCGCACCTCGGCATTCCAGTTTCGCAGCCCCACGCTCGACGTGAGGCAAATAGGAAGGAAACTGAACGTGGGCACAGTGCTGGAGGGTAGCGTCCGCATTTACGGGAGCAGGCTGCGGATCACTGCCGAGTTAGACGATGCCGCGAATGGTTACCGCGTGTGGTCTGACAGTTATGAACGGGACTTTAAGGACATCCTTTTCATTCAACGTGATATCTCTCAGGCGATCGTTGGTGCGCTCAGTGCGGAGTTCGCTTCGAGAGGCAGTCCCCAAAAGCTGACGTTCCCCCCCAGCAGGCCGGTCCCTGTCAATGCGGAAGCTTATAAGGATTATCTACGGGGCGTGTATTTTTGGAATAGGCAGACATCCGAATCTATTGAGACGGCGATCAGCTATTTTGACAGAGCCATTGCAACGGACCCAGCCTACGCCCTTCCCTACACGGGTCTGGCTCGGTGCTATGTCAACATCCCGGCTTTTACCAGGACTCAATGGCGCGAGGTGACTCCCAAGATTCGGGAGCTTGCTCTAAAGGCACTCGCCTTGGACAACGGTCTGGCGGAACCGCACATCGATCTGGCCTATGCGGCTTTTTTGAATTATGACCTGGCGGTCGCGGAAGCTGAGTTCAAGAAGGGTTTGGAACTCAGCCCCAACGACGCCATCGCGCACCGCTGGTACGCAGCCTATCTGTCGAACGTCGGCCGCGTTGACGAGGCTTTGAGGGAGAGCCGAATCTCACAGGAGCTGGATCCGGTGTCGACCTATGTTTTGGACGGCACGGCGCGAGCGCTTTACCTGTTGCGACGGTATGACGAAGCCATCGAACAATACAAGAGGACTTTGGCGTTGGACCCGGAACATGGTCCGGCTCACCGGGGTCTCGGCCGAACCTACCTTCAAAAGCATATGTATTCGGAAGCCATCGCGGAACTCCAGCGGGGCAACAAGGAGATGCGGAGCAATCCTGCGGCTGCGGCCGACCTGGCCTACGCTTACGGGATTTCGGGAAACACGGCGGACGCCCGCAAAACCCTACGCGAGCTGCTGGGCGAGTCCGCAGGGCGTCCTTTCCCGGCCAAGCCCATTGCACAAATCTATCTGGGCCTGGGCGAGAAGGATCTCGCATTGGAGTGGCTGGAAAAGGCAATCGAAGCGCAGGAAGTCAACTTATATTTGAAGGGCGATCCGATCTACGATTCGCTGCGGTCGGATCCTCGCTTTGCGCGGCTTCTGCATAAAGCATATCTGGATTGATCCCCGGCGAATCTGCTAACTGACTGATTTTATTCTGGCGGTGAGGGTGGGATTCGAACCCACGGAACCCGCAAAGGTTCAACGGTTTTCGAGACCGCCCGATTCAACCACTCTCGCACCTCACCGATTTGCTTCTATCTGATTTCCCAACTACTTGCGGGCACTGTCACCAGCTCATTCTACCGCGAAACTGGCAGTGTCACCAATTTGGCACCACTCCCCGCAATCAAGTCGACTGCGCGATTCTTGGCGTCATGGTTGGTATGGGCATAGCGCATCGTTACGGAAACCGATGAATGCCCGAGCAGTTCCTTCACTGTCACCAAGTCGGCGCCATTTCTGGTTAGCCGCGAGGCGAACGTATGTCGGAACGTGTGCCACGTGACGTCTTTTAGCCCCGCCTTTCGGCAAGCCTTTTTCAGCCCGAGCCACAGGTCCTTCCACTGTCCTCCGGTCTCAGGGTTGTAAAAGACGTATTCGCATCTGCGCATCCCAAGCCAGCCGTTCACGACCCTAAGAGCTGCATCGTTCAACGGTACTTCCAGCATGCGCCGATTCTTCCGCACCATCATTCTGATGACGGCGTGCTCCAGATCCACCTCCCCCCATTTCAGGTTTAGAATTTCTCCGTGCCGAAGCCCGGTATTGATCGCAAACACGACGAGGTCTTGCAGGTAGGGAGAACAACACTGGATTAGCTTCTCTTCTTCCGCTTCGGAAAGCGAGCGGATTTGCATGTTGTCCTCGTCCAGGAACTTCACCCCTTTCACAGGATTCCTGCCAAAGAACAATTTCCAGTGTTCAGCCAGATTGAACATGTGCTTCAGCAACGCCACTTCCCGATTGACCGTCGCTGGGCTCACCGACTCTTTGAGCCGGTCAAGCTTGTAACGCTCAATCTGCAATGCGCCGATATCCGACAAAATGGTAGTGCCAAGGGCCGCGTTCAGATGAGTCATGATTTGTTCATCTCTGATCCACGACCGCTTATTTGCCTTGGCATAGTCCATGTACTGCTGCCCGAACTGTGCCAGCGTCACCCTTGCCGATTGAGCATACTCGCCCCGTTCGATTTCGGATAAACGCCGCGCGTAGAATTTCTCCGCTTTCCTGCGGTCGGCGGTGCCGGTGCTCTCCTGCACCCGCCTTCCTCGATCGTAAAACGTCAAATACCAGATCCGGCCTCGCTGGTAGAGTTTCATTAAATGATCCTTCTACCGCTTGCCGATGTGTCGATTATAGGGTATTCACGGAGGGTTTCCAAAACCTGTCTATAGTCAAAACGCAGGCAGCGTCCAGCTTTTAAAAACGGAATGCGGCGCAGGTATACCCAGTTGTAGAGTGTGCCCTTGGCGACAGTGAGACGACGGGAAAGCTCATTGATATCGATTAACGTAGGCTCGTCCTTCCGGACCGAACCACCGTCCCCCGGAGGGAACTCTCTACCGTGGGAGGAATTGACTATAGATGTTGCGTGGCTCATATTTGTTGCCGAGATTCAGGAAGCCGAAACGGTGGCGCGAAGCAGGTTCTCCCGAGCGGGGACCTGTCAATCAGCTCTGCAGTGCTTATCGGCGTTGGCGGCATAAATCAGGGGATATCGGTGGGCTGGTTTCTGCGCAGATCCTGCTGTTGTGTTTCTCGACGATCCTTCATTGATTTTCAATTGGAATCGGAAGACGCAAAGTTGACCGTGTATGCGTTAATGACCCGGTTCTCATCGACCTTCCAAAGGGCGGCTTCGACGTGCTCTTCGAAGAGAGGCCGACGGCAGAGGCGGAGAGTTCAGTTGCACTTGCGGAGGCTGTCCCGCAACTTGTACCTCGCAGACACCTGCGTGTGATGGCGTGGGCTGCGGGTGTTGTTACTGCCATTCTGCTCACGTGGTATCTGGCCGTGCACCCGGCACGGGCTCAGCGGGAAGCAGCGGGTGTTCCTGTTCCGTTAACCGCCGAGTTGCAACAGCTCTGGTCGCCGATTCTCGATTCGAGCCGGCCGCTGGCAGTGTGCATCGCGACTCCTTCGACAAGTTCCTCAAGCGCGGGGACGGCGAGCGGTGCGTTTCTTCTGGGGCAATTCCTGGCATCGCGCAAACAACATCTGCTTCTAACGCGCGGCGACCTGCTCTCAATGCCCGAAATCATGATGGACAACGTTGTCTTTGTCGGGCCCGTTGCGGGAAATCACCAGATCGAGGCCGTTCCAACCGATCAGCCCATCGCTCTGGAACCAGGCGGCGTCCGGAATCGGAACCCTCGCCCTGGCGAGCCGTCATTCTTGACAGATCACGCGGCTCAAGGATCCGGGGATACGGATGAAGCCTACGCTTTGATCAGTCATACTCCAGGGCTGTATGGCAACGGCGATATCCTTTCTCTGTCGGGCAACCGAATCTCGAGCGTCATGGCTGCGGTCCAGGCACTGACGGACGCCACCCTGGCCCGAACCGTGGTTTCGCACCTTCGAACTCCGAAAGGGAACGTGCCGCGGTATTTCCAGTTGGTACTGAAGGTCAAGTCGATGGATGACATGCCAGTTGATATTGCCTACGTCCTCCACCGTGAAGTGTCTCAGGCGCGCCAGACTGCCGTGGTGGCCTCACGGTGACCGCAGGGTAGAGGGTCTGGAGTGTGTTGACGCGGGTCCCGGCGCCGGTTGTGGGGACCAGCGGCGCGGCCCGCGCCTTCACATTACTGAGCTACGGTAGCTTGAATTTCCGGGAGGAACAATGCCATCGCGGTCATGTGCCGGTCACGGCCACGGTGTCCGCATCGTGCTAGCCACTCGCCACCATCGCGGCGCCCCGAACTGGCTGGTGTCGTAGGCTCAGCCGGTCACGGCTCGGTCACTATCCTGAAGTTGACTGGAGAAGTGGCCGGCATTTGGTGGATTCATGCTAAACTCCTGCAATCTGCGCGGCGGTGCCTACCGACCCGGGAGCCCAGGCCGCGTAGAGGCCGGGAAGGAAATCGGGAATGCTTCTGCAGAACGTGATTGGGGATGCGCTCAACGAGACCGAATGGGCGTTCCCGCTGGCGGAGTGTATCCATATCGGCGGGTTTGCAATAGGGGTTGGATCGATCGCACTCGTGGATTTCCGCATGCTCAACTTGGGCCTGCGCCATCAGACCTCCGCCACGATACTGAGGTACACCGAGCTGTGGACCGTAATCGCTCTGGTGTTCGTGGTGTTCTCGGGGTTTGCGTTGTTTTCTTCCATGCCGGGCATTTACCTGCACAATCTGGTCTTTCCGGCCAAGATGCATATCCTGCTCGCGGCAATCATCTTCAACTTCACGGTCCACAGAAAAGTGGCTACTATGGAGAATCCGCCGCCTCTGCTGAGCAAGGTAGTGGCGACGGTGTCCCTTCTGCTGTGGGTGTCCATCGTGTTTGGCGGGATTTTCACCGGTTTTCTGATATAGAGGCTATCGGACGTGGACATCTCCCACTCTCTCGAGAATATTCAATTTCTCTCTGATTTCGCCGATTCAGTGCTGGTATACCCGATCGTGCTGTCGACCCATCTGACGTGCATCGCACTGTTTGGCGGCATGATCTTCGCGACGAACCTGCGCCTTTTGGGGGTGGCCTTTAAAGGTCTGACGATTACCGAGATGGTGACCTCCCTCCGGCCGTTCAAACGCGTGGGGGGAACCATCATGATCTCGGCGGGCCTGCTCTTGGCAACCTCCGAAGCTACCAAATACGCCCCCAATCCTTTCTTCTGGTGCAAGATGTTTATTCTGGGCCTGATCGGTCTGCACGGTCTGGTCTTCCGACCTCTGATTTATAACCGGACGGAAGAACTGGATCGATCTCCGGTCATCCCGGGTTACGTGAAGGTCGCTGCGATTCTGTCACTGACTCTCTGGACAGCCATGTTTACCATGGGGAGACTCATCGCCTATTGGGAATCATAGGTCTTTGCTCGATCCCGAGTGAGACCGCCTTAACGAAACGAACTCAATGACTAACCGAACCGTATTAATGAAAGCCACGGAACCCGTTGGTCCACTCCTACGGTTGCTTCGGCCTTTCCGGCGACGCATGAGTTCTGAGTGGCTCTCGCTATCGCTTGTCTTTTTCCTCGCTACGATAACGCGTGCCCAAGGTAACTACGAAGTACAAGTGTATGGCTCCGAGATGGTGCCGCCCTCACGCACCATGGTCGAGCTGCACTCCAACTTCACCTTCGAGGGATCCAAGACTACGGTGGATGGAGTCTTGCCCGACGAACACGCTCTACACGAAACCATCGAAATCACGCAAGGGTTCACCAGTTGGTTTGAAACCGGATTCTACATTTTCATGAGTTATCGCTCCGACCAAGGCTACCAATGGGTGGGCAATCATATCCGGCCGCGCGTGCGGATCCCCGAGGCGTGGCATTGGCCGGTGAACGTGAGCCTTTCCACCGAGATCGGCTACCAGCGCCGTTCCTTCTCTCCGGATACCTGGACGTGGGAGATACGGCCGATCATTGACAAACAGATCGATCGCTGGTATTTCTCATTGAATCCTTCGGTGGACCGGTCGTTTCACGGGCTGAACGTGAACAAAGGCATAACGTTTGCGCCGAATGTGAAGGTGAGCTACGACGTTACTAAGCGGGTTTCGACGGGTGTCGAGTATTACGGCGACGTGGGAGCGATCACCGGCTTCGACCCCCTAAGGGACCAGCAGCAGGCGATTATGCCGGCCATCGACTTGAATCTCGGGCCTAATTGGGAATTTAACTTTGCCACCGGCATCGGACTCACCGGAGGCACCGATCATTTGCTGGTGAAAATGATTTTGGGCCGTAGGCTCAAGTTCGGGAAGAGTTAGGCATCGCGGGCGGACTAGGGCAAGCGCTGGGGTGCCCGAATTTGTTGCCAGCCTTCACCGCTAAGCGATTCGAGAAAGGCCTTCAGTTCCGCTTTGGCTTCGGCATCGAGGAAGAAAGGCGCTATGCGCGAATCGAGGTGCCAGCTCGGCTGCCCGCCCTTGCGGTAGAAATCCAGCACGTCATCCAGCGTCTTGAACCGGCCGTCGTGCATGTAAGGTCCGGTGTGGGCCACTTCGCGCAGCGTGGGAATCTTGAATTTACCCTCGTCGCGGTGCTTTCCGGTGATGCCACCCAGGCCTAGGTCGGGAATCGTTTGTTCCGGGCCAATGCCGAGGCTGGCGAACTTCTCGTTGGTGAAGTTGTAGCCGCTATGGCATTCGGAGCATTCCCCGGAACGTTCGAAAATATCAAGCCCCTTTTTCGCCTGCGCGCTGAGCGCGTGTTTGTCGCCTTTCACGAACCGGTCGTATGGCGAGTTGCCGGAGAGGATGGTCCGCTCGAACGAGGCGATGGCTTTGGCGATGCGGTCGAAAGAAACCTGCGAATCGCCGAAGGCCTTTTCGAAGAGCGGACGATAGCCGGCGATGTTCGACACGACCTCGACCACGGACTGCGCTGAGGTGCCCATCTCGTCCGGGGCAGTCACCGGGCCGGAAATCTGTGCTTCCAGTGTCGCAGCGCGTCCGTCGAGAAACTGGCTTTGTCCGTAAGCTCGATTGATGATGGTGGGCGCTCGCCTGCGTAGCGGTTTGCCGGTGACGCCGATAGGCGCCGGATCGCCTCCGGCAAAGGCATGGCTGGGGGGATGGCAAGTGGCGCAAGAAACCTTGCCATTAGCCGAGAGACGAGGATCGAAGAACAGATACTGGCCCAGTTCGACACGCGCCGCTGAGTACGGATTGTCAACCGGCCAGTTTACGAACGGCAGGCCAAGGGGAGTTGCCGGAGGCTCGTCCGCCGAAAGCCCCGGTCCCGGAGCCGCGCAAACTCCGAACACCAGCGTTGCCGCCAAGGCCGCCCATTTCCACGCGATTGCGAATGACTTGGTACGGAGCACAGGCTCCAACTCCCGCCGATTTCTCATCGTCGCATGCGATTTCAGACTCCGCAAGGTCAGCCGGGCGCAACAGCCAAGTTTACGATGGCACCGTACTATAGAACCTGCAAAAGGCGTTGCTAACACTGGTCACGCCGGTAACGATCCTTGAGGTGACCGGATAATGACGCGGCATCGAGGGAATTGGTGGTACGCTCCTGGTCGTCTGCGGTCCCTACGGCAACGTTCAATTCAACCGCCTGCCAGCCCTCTCGAACGGGTACATCGTTGACGGGCTCGCAAGGAATGACCCGCTCACGGACCTGAACAGCGGCCTCTCGACCAATCTTGTGCTTGGCCTCAATTCCATTGCGGAAGTCACGGTCAATACGCTTTCGTAGAGAACTCGCCAGCTCTTCTACGCGTTCGCCAGTCCAAGCCATTGTCGCGTGGCCGGTATTCTGCGAAGTACCACTGTCTCGACGACTCTGATCGCGAGAATCGAGCCGCCCAGGAGTGGAAGGTAGGCACAGAAAAGAACTAGCACCAGCACAAAACTGAAGGCGAGGGGTTTCTCGGGCGCGAGGTATATCGGCGCCCCAAGCACCTTCGCAGGACGTCGCCGCCACCAGAGTACGAACGCGCTCACGCTCAGCACGGCAAGACAGATCGCTGTGAATACACCGAGGAGTTGGTTGGCAACGCCGAACAGTTGTCCCTCGTGCGCTGCCACCCCCGTTTCCACCCACCGGTCGATCCATTGTTGCTGACTGAAATCCTCGCGCCGCAAGACCGTGCCTGCTGAATCCAACTGAAGACTGGTTCTTAGCGTGCGATTTTGAGCATCGGACTTTGCGATCCACGGCCCGTCGCCAGCAAGCGGCGGGGCGACGAGTACAGGCCAAGCAAGATGCACAGGAGTTACGGCGGCAACGATTGTATCGATCCCGGCATAAAGCGGAGCGTCGCTTGCAACGACACCTGGGTGCCCGTGCATTCCCGCCATGCTGGCCGGATTTCGGGCGCCGCGCGCGGCGGCCTCGGCTGCCGACCCTGACGTCCAATCCGGATTGCCCGATGTGTGGGTCAAGTATCGGATCGCCTCCAGGTATTTGCCCCAATTGCTTGCCCAAGGAAGACCTGTAAGCAACAAAAACAAGGCTAGTCCGGAGACCCATATTCCCGTTGCCGAGTGAAGATCGCGCCAGAAGATCCGCTGCCCTTGGCCGAGCCTTGGGTAAAGAATGCCTCCGAGCCCTTTCGTGCCCCGAGGCCACCAGAGAAAGACTCCCGTGGCAATCATGACGATCGCCCAAGACGCCGCCAGCTCGACGATCATCGACCCGCGATCGCCCATCAGCAATTCGCCATGCAAATGAAAAATGACAGTCATTGGACGGGAATTCTCGTTGACGACCCGCATAACGTGCGCGGTTTGCGGATGCACGTAAACTCGAAACTCGTCGGCGCCGCGACCCACGATGATCTGGACAGCGGATTGAGACGTGGTCGGGAGCTGATAGAAATGCAGGTTTGATCCTGGGACGGCTTGGAGCGCGGCCAAAACCTGTGCTTGGGAGCTTGCACGTGCGCCCGTAATCTTCAGATGATCGTATGGACGATCCAACCATGCTTCGATTTGCGGCCGGAACAAGTAAATTGAGCCGGTGGTTGCCAGCCAGAGAATGAACGGTATGGCAATGAGGCCCGCATAAAAGTGCCAGCGCCAAATCGTACGATATCCGGGCCAGCTCCTCGCCAAATGCAGCGCTTCCGTTTGCGTGGACATAGGAGTCAAGCTCAATAGCGCACCTGAAACTCCATCATGGCGTTAATCGGAGAACCCGGGAAAATGCTGTTCGGCGTGTTGCCCGAAACATAATAGAGCCGGTTGGTCAGGTTTTGAAGATTCACGGCTATCCGGTATCGCTTCAGCTCACTGTGCGAGGGACCAAACACGTAACTTGCCGTAGCGTCCAAGCGCGCATATCCAGGCAAGATGACATCATCGGACGGATCGACATAGCGATAGCTGCGTGCCTGAACACCGCCACCAAAACTCCATCCGCGAAGCGCACCGCGCTGGAACTCGTATACCGTCCAGATGCTGCCGCTATGGCGAGGAGCGTTCTGCAATATGTTCCCCACTGGGTACATCGGGTCCGAGACGATGTTCGCTTGATTGTAGGCGTAGGCAAAGGTCACGTTCCATCCCGGTAGGATTCGCCCCGAGGTGTCCAGCTCGATGCCCTTTGACTCGACCTCGCCAAGCTGAATCGACGCCAGCGGGTTCCCGGGATTAGTAATGAGCAGGTTGGATGAGCGTATGCGATACAGCGCCACGGATGATGTCAACCGTCCATGAAGTTCCGAGGTGCGTGCTCCGACTTCGTACTGAGTGCCTTTCTCCGGCACGAACGGCTGACCGTTGGGTCCGAACTGCGCCGCGAGAGTAGGGCTGAAACTCCGGCTCCAACTGGCATAGAGCGAAAGCGGTTGAAGCAATTGGTAGGTGACGCCGATGCGCGGGAGAGTGGAGACGTTGCTTTGCCGATTATGAGTTTGGTAGTCGAGCTCGTCGTATTTCTGTGTGAAGCCTTCGAATCGCACGCCAGCGAGTACTTTGAGTCTCGGTAAGAGTGAGATCTGATCCTGAAGATAACCACCGTGGGTCATCAGCCTCGTGGTGCCGCTGAGCGGGAAATAATCTGGATCGTTTGGATTGAAGAAATTGGCGGCCAGCGCAGCTGCGCTGGGCATGGTCTGGCTAAAGTAGATCGGACTATATAGGTTTATCGGCGGCGCATCGCTGAAGACGCCGCGCTGCACCACAGATTCGAAACCATACTCGAATCCAACAAGGAAGTTGTGCTCGATGCTGCCAGTTTTGAAAATGCCGGTAAGATCCGTCTGCCAGTCGTAGAGCCGGAGCGGATAGGCGGTGTTCTCGTCGTATCGGGTGAACGTCTGGCTGTCTGGGAGGAGGTAACCAAGACTGGTGTCCAGGTAATTCCAGTCGGTGAGCGTGGCGCGGAAGCGGCTTCGGACCACCCAACGGGAAGTCAGATTATGGGAGACGTCGACGCTCCCGGTTTCGTTCTGAAGGGCCGAATGTTGCCACGGCTCGCCGTAGTAGGAACTGATCGGCACGGGCGCCGGACGATCCCCGAGCGCGGGGATGCCATAGTCGGTGGTCGTCCTACCGTGCAGATATTCGATCAGGAAGCGAATGGTGGTGGCCTTTTCGGGCTTCCAGGTTAATGCCGGCGCAAGAAAATAGCGGCGATCATGAAAGTAGTTTCGAAAGCTGGAAGTATCGGCCAGCTCCGCATTTAGACGGTAGAACAGCTTGTCGCTGCCCCCGATTGGTCCGGTGATATCGAAAGTCGGGCGCACGGCGCCGAATCGGTCAGCCTGAAAGGTGAACGTGACGTGTGTGGCCGGTAGGGGCTCCTTGGTAATCAGGTTGAGGATGCCGCTGGACGTTGCGCGGCCGTAGAGGACAGAAGCCGGCCCTTTGAGGACCTCAACACGATCGACATCGGTTGAGTCCGAAGGAACCATCCCGTCGAAGGCAAACCCGTCCCGGTAGTAGTTGCTAAAGATTCCAAGCGGAAGGCCCCGGATGGTGAGCGCGTTGCCGACATCGCCGGCCAGAAGCACATCTCGATTCACGCCACTGATGTTCTCGGCCGCGTCAGCGAAGTAGATGTCCTGTTGACTTTGGATGATGGCCTGATTGGCGACGCCAACGCCTTGTGGGATTTCGTTGAGCGGTATGTTCATCTTCGTCGCTGTCGACGACTCGTCCGTGTGGAACGAATTCACTTCCGCAGTTACCGTCACCTGTTGGCCGGGACCGGCGACAGCCATCTGAATCATCAGAGGCGTTAGCGGTTGCGTAGCAGTCAGCGTGACTTTCCTTTCGGCTTGCGTGAACCCCGTTCGTTCCACCTCGACGAGATAATCCCCAGGAGCAACATTTTGAAACACAAAGGTGCCGTCCTGTCCTGTCTTAGTTTGCTGCAAACGGACCGATGCGGAGCCGTTTAGCAGAATGACCGCGGCATCCTGCAGGACTCCGGTCGCTTGGTCAACGACCTGCCCGCTAATCGTTCCGAGTCGATTTGCCGGTTGAGCTTCGCCAGAGGCGATGAACAGAAGACTTAAGCAAAACGGAAGGAACTTCCTAACCTTCAGGGGGGCCTCACTTCTGGACAAAGTCTTGTCTACGTCCGCAACAACTTGATACACGGTAATTTCCCTCTCTCGTACGTTTCCCATTTCTCTCGAATGCAAGTCCGACACATGCGGAATCAGCCGGGCAGCGCAAAATGCACATTTCCCGGTCAAGCCTAATGCAGTGTGTGTCGTTAGGAAAGCAGTGTAGGTGGACCGCGCTTCTGACTGGAACGGCCAAAATCCCCGACTCGAAATGGTCGTTCGTTCAGAATGAGAGTGGGGCGATAAACCGGAGGGCCGAAGGCTAGGTGCCTCGGCACTGCCAAGCAAAGGAGGCGGCTCCCGGATAGGAAACCTGGATTCGGATACGCGGGGCAGCAGCACGCGTCTACAGACGGACCGGGCGATCCCTCGAATTCAGACGACATCATCGCGCAATGGTGTTTTCCGTTGCGCCGACAGCAAGCTGGCAGGCTCGACTCCGGACTGGAAGCGAAGAGCAACCCGATTATCGGGAAGATCGCAACCGCTAGGAGCAAGACTGCGAGATTGCGTCGCAAGTTTACATCCTACGCCTTGGCGGACTCAGCGGCAACATCGGTTGAATTTGAAGCTCACGGCCGATCCCGCCACCTCCGATAGCTCGTCAGGACTGGCAACTCCAATACCCGCCAAATCACCCATTTGGGGCTCCTGTCCGACGGGGCAGAAATCCGAAGTGACCTCTCGCTTCGTAACACCTTTTGAAGATTAGTGCTACCATGTGTACCCAGTAGCACATTCCTAAATTTCGTAGCACAGATGAAGGGAGCCTATGCCCGGACGCCTCGTCGTCAACACTTCCATCTTGTTCGCAACAATGTGGTGTGCTTGGGCCGCGGACGTGCCCGTATCAGGAACAGTCGTTGACATGTCCGGCGCAGCGATTGCCGGCGCGAGCGTGCAGCTTCAAAGCGCGAACCGTACTGTCCTCAGAAC